>Ga0210391_10001306_pt1 | contig 23000 bp, 14 predicted proteins | sample IncBWC12OmetaG_FD_160573 | JGI IMG/M metagenome (GOLD analysis project Ga0210391, IMG submission 160573) | Forest soil microbial communities from Barre Woods Harvard Forest LTER site, Petersham, Massachusetts, United States - Inc-BW-C-12-O ...
TTGTCGGCAATTCCGGCGGGGTATACCAGCGCCAACATCGCCAAGGCCAGCCTGAAGCTTTATGTCAACGGAGTGGGCACAGCGGGAAATTTCAACGTGGACTACGTGGATGGCGCGTGGACGGAGATGACGATCACAGCCAACCTGCCGCCCGCGCTGGGGAACACGATCGCCAGCAGCGTGTCGGTCGTCAAGTCCAATGTCCGCGACTACATCATCATCGATATCACCACGGCGGTGGATGCGTGGCTCAACGGCAGTCAAGCCAACGATGGCATCGCGCTGGTCGCCAATGGCACGTTGTCCGCCAGCTTCGACAGCAAAGAAAACACGACCTTCAGCCATCCGCCGGAACTCGATATTGTGTTTCTTGGAAACGGAGCTCAGGGACCTGCAGGGCCACAGGATCCAGAAGGTCCGCAGGGCCAGCAAGGTGTTTCCGGGCCAAGCGGTCCCGTGGGTCCCCAAGGTGTCGCCCGTCCCGCTGGAATCAATAATCGTGGAACCTGGGTTTCAACCACGGCCTACAACATTAGTGATTCCGTTGCCTACGCCGGCTCTTCGTGGATCGCGCTGATCGTCAACACCGATTCAGCTCCCAGCAACAGCAACTCCAACTGGCAGTTGCTTGCGGCGAAGGGAATGAACAACCAGGGAAGCTGGGTTTCCTCAATCAATTATCAGGTGGATGACGCGGTAAGCGATGGCGGAGAGTTCTGGATTGCCGTCGCACCGAATCTGGATTCCGAGCCTTCGACGCTCAATCCAAACTGGCAACTGGTCTCTGCCAGCGGTGCCGCAGGTCCGGCAGGTGCAACTGGTCCGCAGGGCGCTGCGGGTCAGACTGGTCAAACCGGTGCAGCTGGACAGACCGGACCCACTGGCGCAACCGGGGCAACCTGGCCACAAGGGCCGACCGGCTCAACGGGAGCCACGGGACCGCAAGGCATGATCGGCCCGACCGGCCCGACCGGACCACAAGGACCCGCAGGAGCGAATGGGCCGCAGGGACCGCAAGGCCCAACCGGACTCGCGGGAACCGGACTCATCGGTGCACAAGACTTCACTTCCAGTGGGCCCTGGACGGCACCACCGGGCGTCACCAGTGTGGTCGTCCAACTTTGGGGAGCCGGCGGCGGTGGTGGATCGGGCGATTGTAGCGGTGAAGGCGGCGGTGGAGGGGGCGGAGCTTACACGCGCAGTTTTCTCACCGTGATTCCCGGAGCCACTTACACCGTGAATGTGGGTCCCGGAGGAGAAGTAGATGGCGCCGGAGGCAACTCATTCTTTGCCGACAGCAGCGGAAACTTACTGGTGACCGCCGGCGGCGGAATCAACGGTCTCGATGCCTGCGAAATTGATCCTTGCGTCCGGAGCGGTCCTGCATGCTCCTCAGGCGGCACATTTTCCGGCACGACCTCGATTGCGCATGCAGGAGCAAAGGGAACGACCAGCGGCAGTGCATGTCCATTCCCCGGCGGAGCCGGATATTTGGTTGCAACTCTCTCCAGCAGTGTGGGGGCGGGTGGCAGCGCCGGCGGGCTTCTCATTGCGTGCGACGGAGGCAGTGCAACAGCGACCTCAGGACAGGGCGGCTATGCCTTGCTGGAGTGGTGACGGAGGAACGCAATCCGCGAATGGCTTTCGCGTAAGAGCCTGGAATTTGGAAAGGAAGTTATGAACTATCGAAGAAGAGTAAAGACGGAGAGAACAAAAGAGCGGAGGACCTTTGTGAAACCAGCTCGCATTAATGTTCTCACTTTTCATTGTGCTGCTGTGCGCTCGTTCAGTCCCGCACAGCAGAGCGAGTCGGTTTCGAATTCCAGGGTGCCGCACCGTCACCGCCTTTCTCCGCAGGGCAAATACGCAGCCCCGGTTTCAAGCAGCGATAAGGCGAATGCTGTGTGCAGGAAGTGGGTCTCTCTTCGCGAGCCAAGGAGGAAACGTCTATGGCTCGCAAAGTTGGCCGCATTCCACCAAAGCAATACATAGCCCGTGAGCCGGGGAGTTCAGTGCTCCAAATGTCGGACGAAAACAACATTTTACGGAAGAAAAAAAGCGCCGGGAGATTTCCGGCGCCTAATCATATGCAAGCGATTCGGACTAATAGCTCATTGAAGATCCCTTGGCCGCAGGTACATCCTTGGAAGTCATGTCAAAGGTGAGCATAAATCCGTTTGTTCCCTTGAACTCGTACGCCTTGGGTCCCTCCCTGTACGTTTCGATTTCGTTCGGCATCATGACAAAACCGTCATTGCGGGGCGTGCCCCAATACTTGACGTTCTTAAGGACGGCTGGCTCGTCGGTCATTCCCTGAAATCGCGCCAACTTGATCTCTGCCGTCTTGCCACCGTTTAGTGTGGCGTGAGCGTGATCTTTGTCGAAGGTCCAGGTATCGATGTTGCCTTCCGCGATTTGAAGTGATTTCCACTTCACCGGAAACACATGCCCGATGATTTCCCCGAGCGCCTGGCGTTGTTCGGCGGTTGCCGCTTTATCGAACGTCACCTGCGCCCAATCCACCTGTCCCTGCGAGAAGTCACCGCCCAGATCCCCATTGATCCAGAACTTGGCCCCGGCGAGATCAACGTTGCCGTAGTGTCCCTGGTTCACCTTGTAAGCATTGTTGAACTTGCAGAAGTGCTCCGTCTTGCCGTTTTCGTGATGAGCTGCGGGATGCGAGTTGAAATAGCAGATGCAGAAGTGAGGACAGCTGCATGCTTCGATTGTGGTTGCATTGATCGCCCAATCCACGGTCGACTCGCCGGAGTGGCCGGCGCTGACGGTGAGTAGGGCAAGAATGAGTGTTAAAGCTATTCTGTTCATAGAGCACCCCCCAGAAATGAGTGAAAGAAAGCGGTGAGTTGATATCATAGGAGCAGCTATTTACTTTTCCTGCGTACCCGGGCCGCGCCAGGTTAATGCGTCTCCACTTTTCGCTCGGAGAGCGTCGATGGTCAATTCTTCGGCATTTCTCTCTCGATACCCTGACAATCCCCTGACAAGTCCTTTGAATTCAATAAAATGTTAGCGCCACATGCTTGAGAAGGTCGTGCTAAACTTTCGGACGATGTGACTTACGCTGATGCCGTCTACCCTCCCATCACTGGTGCGGTTCGCGAATTTCGAGGTAAACGTTCGCGCCGGAGAGATCCGAAGAGAAGGCAGCAAAGTGCGGCTGCAGGAACAACCGTTTTCGGTCTTGACTGTTTTATTGGAATCAGCGGGTGAAGTCGTCACTCGTGAAGAGCTTCGCAAGCGCCTCTGGGCGGAAGATACCTTCGTCGATTTTGACCATCGTCTGGCAGTGGCCGTAAGCAAGCTAAGGGATGCGCTTCGAGACTCCGCCGAAAACCCCACTTTGATTGAGACAGTTGGACGACGCGGATATCGATTTGTGGGTCAACTGGAAGCCATCGATTCCCCCGGGGGATCACTTGACGCTCCTTTGGTTTCTCGTCCACCGGCCGATCAGACACAGCCGCCAAGTCTTGCGCGTTCGGGTTTGACGCGATCCCGAGTCCTCCTTTTTTCCGTCGGATTCGTCATTCTCCTCGCAGCGATCGCCATTACGAAGCTCGTTCACATACGATCTGGAAAAGAACAGCCGTCCACTCCCCGGAGCCTGGCGATCCTTCCGCTGCAAAATCGTGGCGAAGATTCAAGCAGCGACTTCCTTGGATTGTCACTGGCGGATGTGCTCATAACGAAATTGGCCTACGTGAGTTCCCTCAGCGTCCGCCCTTCTGCAGCGATTGAGAAATATCGAGCGACGGGCATTGATCTTCAGAAAGTTGCCGCGGATCTCAAAGTCGATACGCTGCTCACTGGAAGCTTTATTCGCGACGGCGACAACTTGCGCATCACCTACCAGCTCGTCGACGCGAAAACCGAAAAAATTCTGAGCCAAGGGGTGATCGACCTTAAGTACGACAACCTTCTTGCGGTTCAGGATAAAGTTACCGGCCAACTGATTTCGGAACTGCAACTGAAGTTGTCGCCGGTGGAAACGGAGCATCTGAAGCCGGAAGCATCGGTCAGTCCACTCGCCTACGAATATTTTCTGCAGGGACTTGATCTTTACGGACAACACAAATTTCCCCTGGCGATCAAGATGTTCGAAAAAACCACTGAGATCGACTCCAACTACGCTCCGGCATGGGCCTACCTGGGAGCTTCCTATAATTCGGATGCGGCATTCGAGCTTGGGGGGCGGGAGCAATATAGCCGTGCCCAAGCCGCGTACGAAAGGGCGTTGGCGATACGACCAAGCTTGCTCGACGCCCAAATCTTCCTTGCGAACCTTCTGATTGACACAGGAAAAGTTGAGCAGGCTGTGCCCTTGTTGCGAGATGCCCTAAGGACGAACGGCAATTACGCGGCTGCTCACTGGGAACTTGGATATGCTTACCGCTTTGCCGGAATGTTGGACGAATCCGTGGCGGAATGCGAGCGGGCGCGTGAACTGGCTCCCTTCGTGAAGGGCAATGGGTCAGTGCTGAACAGCTACCTCTATCTGGGGGAATACCAGAAGTTCCTTGATAGCCTGCCGGCCGACGATTCTTCCTTTACTTTGTTTTACCGCGGGTTCGGAGAATTTCACGAAAAGCAGTTCGACCAGGCGGCCCGTGATTTTGATCGCGCGTACCAACTCGACCAAAATTTATACACGGGAATTGGAGAGGCTCTGAGTGAGTCGATTCATCAGCACGCGGCAAAAGGGTTGCAGCTCTTGAGTGGACTGGAGAGAACAGTCAGAGCGCGAGGAGTCGGAGATCCGGAGGCCACATACAAAATCGCCGAAGCATACGCCGTCCTGGCAGACAAGAGTTCCGCTTTACGTGCATTGCGAATGAGCATCGAATCCGGTTTCTTCAGCTATCCTTATATATACAAAGACCCGCTGCTGAGTGATCTGCATGGCGAAGCCGAATTCTCTCAGGTCTTGAACATAGCGAATCAAAGGCACGAGGCATTCAAGAATTCTTTCTTTCGCTAAGGCGAGCCTTGCCCGAGGAACTGGCTAAACCCTTTGACGTGCTGGCGCAGGAGATCATGTTCGATCCAATCGGCATGAAGGAGACGTCGCATTTTCCGAAAGAGTGGTATGTGGGGCGGTTGCCCAGGTATGTCGGAAAACAGCAGAAACAAGGCAAGAAACAACAATAAGGAACCGACCCAAGCTGACTCACCTCAGTTGGGTTGCGGGAGGACGTAACAAGAGAGACTGGAATACCTAAAGTCCATCCTAAGACTGATGGGAATTCTTATCGAACCACGTTCCAAGAATTCCAGCTATCCAATTTTGGCAAGCCTGTGACGGCCCTCTGAACCGTTTCCCTTGCTGACATCTAATTCGTCAGTGTGCGCATCCCGGCGCGTGCGCTGCAACACACGATTGTCCTACAATCGCGATCCCGACGCGCTCAGCTCTCTTGCCTCTCGTCTCGTCGTCTCGACCGGTGAACTGAGCGACGATGGCCGATAAGCGCCTGCGCTTTTGCCCACCCCAAGAAATTATCGCCCCTCGTGTCGTCTTTTTCCCGGCATTTTCGATTTCAATACTAAAGGCGGGAATTGCGCCCACCTTTACCGCTCCAGGGCAGCGGTACATCGTTTTTCGGGTTGAAGGGCGGCGGCCTCAACCCAACACATATCGAAACGACAAATTGAGGTGAATGCAAGTGACAAGCCTGAGGACAATTCTGCGGTTCTCGACAATATTGGTCAGTTTGCTCGCGTGGACGGCGGCGTTTGCCCAGACCACGCCGCTTGGCGACTCCTACATCAACACCAACAGTCCGGCGAAAAACTTCGGAGCGCAGAGCCTGCTCGACGTGGATGGCGCAACTCAGATCACCTATATCCAATTCAACCTGGCCTCGATTCCAGCCAACGCCAGCATCAGTCAGGCCACGCTGAAACTCTACGTGAACTCGGTTGCCAAGGCGGGCAGCTTTAACGTCGACTACGTCAATGGCAGTTGGACGGAAAGCACAATTGACGCCGGCAATGCGCCGCCGCTGGGCACCAACATCGCTTCAAACGTCAATGTCACCGCGGCGGACCAGAATCAGTACATCCTCGTCAACGTTACTTCCGCTGTGCAGGCATGGTTGAGCGGGAGCGTGACCAACAATGGCATTGCGCTGGTCGCGAACAGCACGTTCAACGCGACGTTTGACAGCAAAGAGAGCACGACCACCAGCCATCCGCCGGAGCTGGACATCGCGTTTCCAGGCGGCACCATCGAGGGCGTGACCACGCCGAGCGGCAGCGGGTTGACCGGAGGAGGGACGAACGGGACGTTGAATCTCAGCTTGACCAATGTCTGCGCGATAAGTCAGGTATTGCAATGGAACGGCAGCGCATGGACTTGCGCCAGCGCCGGCACGGGAACGATCACCGCTGTGACCGCCGGTACTGACTTAACCGGCGGCGGCACCAGCGGGAACGTTACGCTCAATCTGAACACGAGTGCCCTCAACGCCACCTACGCACAATTGTCGGCAGCCAATACTTTCACCGGCAATCAGACAGTGAATGGCAATCTAACCGCAACCGGCGCAGTAACCGGCGGCAGCTATCAGATCGGGAGCAATCTGTTCGCCTTTGGTTCCTACACGAGTTCCAGCACCTTTGTGGGTTTTGCCGGGAACGCCTCCTCGTCCGGCTACTACAACACGGGCAGCGGTGCGGGGGCGCTTGGCTTTAACACCACTGGCTACTTCAACACGGCGATCGGCGTAGCTGCGTTGGGTGCCAACACTACCGGCGGCTACAACACAGCCGCGGGGGGAGGAGCGCTCATCGGCAACACCACCGGCTCCGACAACACGGCCGTCGGCTACAGTGCGCTCCAGGACAACAGCACGGGCGTGGTCAACACGGCTATCGGCGAGAGTGCACTTGTCTCCAACGGCACCGGTAACGACAACACGGCCAGCGGCTTTTTCGCGCTCGCCAACAGCAACGGCTCCTACAACACGGCCTCCGGCGCGGTGTCGCTTGGCTACAACACCTCGGGGACCAACAACACAGCGACTGGCTATGATGCTCTTTCCAGCAATACGACATCCAGCTACAACACAGCCAGCGGCAGCGGGGCCCTCTTCGCCAATACTACCGGTGGGCCAAACGAAGCGTTTGGCTATGAGGCGCTCTACAACAATAATGGGAGCAATGGGCAGGCTTTCGGTTATCAGGCGCTTTTTAACAACACAGGTGGAGCGGGCAATCAAGCTTTTGGCTACCGGACGCTTTTCAGCAACACCAACGGAAGCGATAACGCTGCTTTCGGAGGCGAAGCGCTTTACACCAACACCACAGGTGCGGAGAACACAGCCGTGGGGGGCAGCGCCCTTTACGCCAACACCACCGGTTCCTTCAACACTGCCGTAGGCCAAGGGGCGCTTGTAGGAAATACCACCGGTGACAGCCTCACCTGCATCGGCTTCGCTTGCACGGCAGACCCCGGTATTCGCAATGCCACGGCGATTGGCGCCCACGCCCGCGTCGAGCAGAGCAACTCACTGGTGCTTGGCAGCGCCGGCATCAACGTGGGTATTGGCACCACCCAACCGTCGAATATTCTCACCGTCGCCCGAGGCGCCGGACATCCCGTGAGCGACAGCTGGGAAACCTATAGTTCGCGGCGCTGGAAAACCAACATACATCCGCTGCAGGATGCATTGGGCAAAGTCGAGCAATTGCGCGGTGTTTCCTATGATCGCAAAGATTCCGGCAAGCATGAGATTGGCGTGATTGCCGAGGAAGTAGGACAGATCGTTCCCGAAGTGGTGAGCTACGAGAAGAATGGCAAAGATGCCGCAGGGGTGGACTACAGCCGGTTGACGGCACTGCTGATCGAGGCAGTCAAACAACAACAGGTGCAAATTCTCGGACAGCAGAAGCAGATCGCCCTCCAACAGAGCCAGATTCGTAAACAGCACCGGCTGGCGAGAGCACAGCAACAGCAAATCACTAATCTGCGTAAGTTGACGAACACCCAACAAAATGGGATGGCAGGATTGACTCGCCGGGTTCGCATCCTGGAATCGGGCGCGGGCACAACTCATGAGGCAACGGCTGCCGTTCTTGCATCCCGATAAAACCCGAGAAAGCAACCTTTGTAAAAACCCAGGAGGCATGGTATGCGACTTGCCAAGAATGTGATTTCTTATTGCACGCTGATTCTTTTCGTTTGCGTCGCCATAAACGCCCAGCAGGCGGCTACTTCGACAACAGCTATCGTTCCGCGGCTGATGAACTTTACGGGCACAGCAACCGATGGACAGGGTAAGCCGATCGCCGGCATTGCCGGCATCACATTCTCAGTCTACAAAGACCAATACGCGGGCGCACCCCTGTGGATGGAGACGCAGAATGTGAGCGCCAGCGCCAATGGCAACTATACCGTCCAGTTGGGAGCGACTGCCGCGGAAGGCTTGCCGCTCGATCTGTTTACCTCCGGCGAAGCGCGCTGGATGGGAGTACGCGTTAATGGGGGAGAAGAACAACCGCGCATCCTGCTGGTGAGCGTACCTTACGCTCTCAAAGCAGCCGATGCAGAGACGATTGGCGGACTTCCGCCTTCGGCGTTCGCGCTGGCTGCGCCGGCTAAGAACGGAGTGACGAGCCAGGCGGCTGGGGCCGCCATCGCGGATGTAACCGCCGGAACCGAGCTGATCTCCCCCCAACCACCACGCCGACGCTGAGCGGCAATAACGTTTTCACCGGAGACAATTATTTCGAACCGTCCGGAGCCACCGATGCCATTGACGCCTACACGTCTGGTAAGGGTAAGACCGCCCTGGTGGGACTGCAATATGCCACCAGCGGCGGTTCCTACGGCGTTTACGCAGTCACATACGATGGGTCGGGAGCAGGCGTCGCTGGTCGTAACTACGGCTCCGGCATCGCCTCTAATCCCGGAGTCTATGGCCAAAGCACAAACGGTTGGGGAGTATGGGGAGTGAGCTCTTACGCCGGAGCGGCTGGCGTCTACGGTAGCGGTACGGCCGGATCTGGAGCGGCGGGTGTCTCTGGAACTGGCGGCACCGACGGCGGCGGTTCGGGGGGCCTCCTTTATGAGGCCGGTGCTGGAGTTGAGGGTCAAGGCGGGAATGGTTACACGGGCGGGACCGATGGTCCCGGCGGCATATTCTACGGCGGTTATGAGACGGTGTACGGCGACGGGGTGGACGTCTTCCCAGGCAGCGGTAACGCCGGTGTTTTTTCCGGCAATGTAGACGTCTACGGCTCCGTTTCCAAGTCGAGCGGCTCATTCAAGATTGACCATCCCCTCGATCCCGCGAACAAGTATCTCTATCACTCCTTCGTCGAATCGCCCGACATGATGAACATCTATAACGGCAATGTCACGACCGACAATTCTGGAGTGGCAACCATCACCTTGCCGGATTGGTTCGAGTCCCTCAACAAGGATTTTCGCTACCAGCTGACCGTGATTGGTAAGTTCGCGCAAGCCATTGTCGCCAGGGAAATCGAGAGCAGTCAGTTCCAGATCAAAACCAGCCTGCCTAACGTGAAGGTCTCATGGCAGGTCACGGGAATCCGGCAGGACGCGTGGGCGAATGCGCATCGCGTTCCAGTGGAAGAAGAAAAGGATGCCAGGCTGAAGGGCTTCTACATTCACCCGGAGTTGTATGGAGCGCCCGCGGAGAAGCAGATTGAATGGGCACGCCACCCCCAGACGATGAGGCGGTTGCAGCAAAAGCGGGAACAGGCGAAAGAGAACCAGGCGCAGAACCAGCCCGTCGAACGGCCTGTCGGCATCCCGAAATGAACTGTGGGATGGTTCGGAGGGGTTCATCTCACCCGCTAATCCAATCATTTCCGGGGCGGACTAAAAGCCATTTTTTTCCGCCCTGGGAAATGCAGGCGATACGGAGGCCTTGACTATCGAACAAAAATGCGAGAGGCTGTGCGCCGTGTCCTGGATGTCATGGAAACGGCCAATCCCACGATCGGGGCCCTTATCAGCCGGGCGGAACAAGGCGACGACGATTCCGCCGGCAAGCTGTTCAGCGTTCTCTATCGCGAACTGCACCGGATGGCGAAGGGTCAGCTCGCTCGCCAGGGCGAGCTAAGCATCAGTGCCACGACTCTCATCCATGAGGCTTATCTCGACATGGCCAGACACGAGGGCCAGTCATTTCCCGATCGCGGCCGTTTCATGGCTTATGCGGCGCGAGTGATGCGGGGGCTGATCATCGATCGTGTTCGCAATCGGCAGGCGGTCAAGCGGGGAGGCCAGTTTGAACTCACGTCTCTGACGAGCGAGATTCAGGACGGCAGCGGTGACCATGAGGAGCTTGAGCGAATCAGCCAGTCGATCGAGGAACTGGCTCAGATTGACGGTTCTCTGGCTCAGATTGTGGATCTGAAGTTTTTCTGCGGATTCGCCTTTTCCGAAATCGCCGGCATGCTGGGCGTCTCCGAACGTACAATCCAGCGGAAATGGGAAAAAGCGCGCATTTATTTACATCGCAGCCTTCAGCGCAAAGTGCCGCTTTGAAAAAACGATGCCTCCACTTTGCCACGATCAATCGCTACAGGCAAGCCCTTACCTTGACGAGGCCCTGGAAATTATTCCGGTGCAGCGGGACTGGGAGAAAACGCGCATTTATCTCCATCGGAAAATTCGCATCGATTTTTCACTCTGAGGAATCGCGATGTCCACACTCAGCCCCGACCAGTGGCAGGCTCTAAGTCCATATTTGGATCAGGCGCTCGCTATGACCGACGATGCGCGTGCCGCGTGGCTGTCCTCGCTCGGCGAGCACGATCCCGAACTGGCTGCACAGTTGGGAGCACTTCTCGATGAACACCGGGTGCTGGCGCAGGAAGGTTTTCTGGAGAATAGGCGATGGGCGTTGCCGAACTCAGCAGGACTCGCGGGCCAGACGCTCGGTCCATATACCTTATTCTCGCAGATTGGCCAAGGTGGAATGGGAAGCGTCTGGCTTGCCCGCCGCAGTGACGGCAGGTTCGAGCGGCAAGCTGCGGTGAAGTTCCTCAACATCGCGCTCGCCGGGCGCGCGACGGAGGAACGATTTAAACGTGAAGGCAGCATTCTTGGCCGGCTTACTCATCCGCACATTGCCGAACTTCTCGATGCGGGGATTTCCTCCGACGGCCAGCCGTATCTCATTCTTGAATACGTTGACGGCTCGACGATCGACCAGTATTGCGACCAGCACAGGCTGGATCTGGAGGCGCGCGTTCGCCTGTTTCTGGATGTGCTGGCCGCAGTGGCCCACGCCCATGCGAATCTGGTTGTCCATCGCGATATCAAACCTTCGAACGTGCTGGTCACCGCCAGCGGTGAAGTCAAGCTGCTGGACTTTGGGATTGCCAAACTCCTGCAGGGCGAAGGCCAGTCAGGCGCCGCAACCTTGCTCACGCACGAAGGCGGTTCGGCTCTGACCCCCCAGTACGCTGCGCCAGAGCAGCTTACCAGCCGGCCGGTCACGACTGCTACCGACGTTTATGCGTTGGGCGTGTTGCTCTACTTATTATTATCCGGTCGGCATCCCGCGGGATCAGGTCTTCGCTCCCCCGCAGAACTGGTAAAGGCCGTGCTCGAACGGGAGGCGCCGCGCGCCTCGGACCCAACGACTGCGGACAACATCAAGCTCATTGCTGAAAGACGTGACGCCACGCCAGATAAACTCCGCCGCCAACTTCGAGGAGATCTCGACACAATTGTTGGCAAAGCTTTAAAGAAGGATCCGCAAGAGCGATACGCTTCAGTCACTGGGTTTGCCGACGACCTTCAGCGTTACCTGAAACACGAACCCATTAGTGCGCGACCTGACACACTTGCCTATCGCGCCGCCAAATTCCTCCGTCGCAACCGCACGTCGGTAGCCTTGACCACCATTGCCGTCGCACTCGTGATTGGAAGCTTATCCACCGGATTGTTGATTGCGAATCGGGAACGAAAGATCGCGGAGCAGCGTTTCGCCCAGGTCCGTCAACTGGCGAACAAGTTTATCGATCTCGACGCCAGGATCCGAGGTTTGCAAGGCTCGACCAAGGTTCGGATGCAGATGGTTTCGGATTCGCTTCAGTACTTGCGATCGCTCGAGAGCAAAGGCGATGTCGACAAGGATCTGGCGTTAGACATCGCTTTTGCATATGTGAGGGTCGCGCATGCGCAGGGGGATCCGACTTCTCCAAACCTTGGGCAGTTTGCCGAGGCCAAGGAGAGCCTCAGCCAGGCTTCCAGGTTCGTGGACCCGGTTCTTGCGGATGACCCGAAAAACCGGCGGGCTCTGTTGACCGCTACGACCATCGCTCACGATCGCATGGTGCTGGCGGATTCGGAGAACCGCCGCGAGGACTCTTTGGCTTACGCAAAGGATGCCGCTTCTCTGATCGAGCGATTTCTCAGTCTCGGAAATGCCGACCCTCAAGATGTCTACAGCATGGTCTACTTCTATCAAAACGTCGCGAACGTCTCCACGCGCTGTCGGCATCTGGATGATGCCATACGATACTGTCGGCGGGCGCTGGAAATCTCCCAGCCCGTGGAAAGGGCGCGAACCGCGGAGGGAAGCATTTATGGCGTGCTGGCGGACACTCTTCGCCAGTCGGGCGACCTTGAGGGTGCGCTCAAGACTGGAAATCGAGCAGTTGAACTTGAAGAGCAGCAGGCGGCGGGTGGACACGCGGCGCTGCTCGTCAATCTGGGAATTGCGCTCACTGTGAAGGGTGCGATCCTGGGCAGGGCCGATGCCGAGCCGAGCCTTGGCCGGAGTGATGAGGCGTTGGCCGCCTTTCAAAGAGCGGTTGATATCGCTGAGGAACTGGCGAAGAAAGACTCTATCGATTATCTCAGTCGACATTCTGAAGCGGGTTATGCGCTGGAAGCGGGGAATGTTCTGCGGCATAGAGACGCGCGCAAGGCGATGGCTGTCTATGATCACGCGCTTGCGCGAATACGAGAGGCGAAGGCCAATTCGAGTACCCAACAGGATGAGGCCGAACTGCTGGCCGCTTCGTCCTATCCAGTGCGCTGGATCGGCAGCCAGGCGCAAGCGCAGCAACGAATCGACCGTGCGTTTCAGTTCCTGGAGGAGGCCCACATCTACCCCGCTGACAAAATCGAACCCATGTCCGATGCTTACCATGCCCTGCAAGCGCAAGCCGATCACTACTCCGAAACTGGCCAGACGCAGAAGGCCATTGACAGGTATCAGCAACTGTTAGCAAAACTTACGACGTGGGGGTCTAAACCAGACGAAGATTTGCGAGACGCTACCTGTATTTCCCGCACCTGGACTGCGCTTGCCGACCTTCTCCGCCGGGTCGGACGGACTGACGAAGCGGGACGGCTTGAGGCGCAGAGAACCGAACTCTGGAACCACTGGAAGAGTAAGCTTCCGAATGCTCAATTTCTGCTTCGCCAATCCTTGAGCCAAGTCTCTCCTCGCGCGGCCGTCCGCTCTGCAGCCACGCATTAGAGCGGCTCGGGCCAGCGCCATCAGAGTCTTGAACCGGCCTGTCAACTTTGCCGGTGGACCTGTCCCAATAAATTTTCTGGCCACCCTGTCGTCTTGGGGAAACTGGGGACGGGAAACTGGAGACAGACGGAACGTTCTCCATTTGGCAGAAGATGGTCGAGAAAACTTTGCAATTGGAAGCTCTACAAGCGACGATCTCCGTTCTGATGGACATTTCTATCTCCCAAGTTTCGACTGTTTTGCCAAACTGGGGTTTTTCAACACCCACGGGATTTATCAACAATTGACAGAACCTACATGTTGCTGTCCGCTCAAGATTCTTCCTAAATCTTGCACCCGCTGTGCGATGCGGATAATCAGCGCTTCCGCCTCACGAAAATAGAAGGGGTCGACCCAGCCATGACAGCCGAATTCGGGCGTTGTAGGGCTAAAACCTCTTTCGAACCTTTCGAATTTTCCACGCTATCACTGAGACAGTAAGCCAGACAACGGTCGCTGACAGGAGAACCAGCCAGGGGCGATGAGCCGGCATAAAGCGCCAGATCAGGGCAGCAAAAGCCAGGAGGCCCAGAGTTCCGATTGCAGCTCCCGCCGCATCCACCGCAGCCTCCATCCGGCCGCGTCTCGTTCCATTCAACCCCGCCTTTTGCTTCTCGTCCCGAGCGTTCTTCTCGATCAGCGTAGCGGATGCGGGAAAGATCGCAGGAAATGCCAGGAACAGTCCGCCGACACCCGCGCCGAACTTTTTCGCGATAATACCCGCCGAGGCGGTAATCAGCCCTCCGAATAGAAACCGGATGGCATAGTCGGACCACTTTATCTCGCCAAGAACGGAAGTATCGATCCTGATTCGCATCGCTATTTCAGCCAGTAATCCCAGATCCCAAAGGCTAGGCCGAACCAAACCGGCATCGCGAAAATCGTAACGCTCATGGCCGCAGACCTGCCGCGCATCAGGATCCAGCTTACAAGAGAGGCGTATGCGAAAAACGCTATCGCTCCTGCGACCATCGAGCGACCTTCAGCCGCGGCGTACAGCGGTCCATTGTCCGCGACCGTGAGCGCTAGAGTGGCGAGGGCGACCGACGGTGCGGCGCCGAACAAGCCCGCGAAACTTTTTGGTCTCAGAATGTCGCCAATAATCGCGAATGAGGAAACAACGAGGCCGCCCACGAAAAAGCGGATCACGATCTGCGTCATAGGATTGATGATTTCACGGACTTGCGCGCCCGGCTTGGTCCTTTCAGCCCCAGCACCCGGTACTGCTCCCCAGACAACCGGTGGTAGTCGACAAAAAACTCTTCCAGTTCAGCGACGAATTGCTTGCCCAGATCGTCGATCGCCTTTATATCTGCCCAGCTATGGGCGTCTTTTTCGACCGCAACGATTCGATCGTTCCGAATTTTTTTCTTGCCGTCACCCTGTTCGCCCTGAATGACTCCGATGACCCTGCATTTGAGAACACAACCGGCAAAAGCAGGCTCGTCCATCAATACCAGCACATCGATGGGATCGCCATCATCGGCTTTAGTGGAGGGAACAAATCCGAAGTCATAAGGAAACGACATGCCAGCGGGTAAAACTTTTTTAAGCTCGAAGACGTGCTCGTCGGCATTAAAGGCAAACTTGTTACGGCTGCCCTTCGGGGTCTCGATTACAACCTGCAGAAGGGTTTTGTCCGATTGATCGAACGGCTTGAGATGCGAGGGATCCGCCAGGTAGCTCTGTTTGGCCATGTAATCTCCGCGTGCAGGTGACGTGGATGCCCCGGATATAACGAAGGTTTGCTGGCATTTGGAACGCGGCAACAATTTCGGAGGGTGGACCGGACGCTCGCGGCTCCGATCAACGCCAATGCGACTCCACTGCCAAGGCACCTACCGAGATTTGGCTCAGGCCTGATGAGCATATGTCCAATTCAAGGAAATGGGTTATGTCAAAGAAATTGGAAAGAAAGGTCGCGCTCATTACCGGCGGTTCGCGTGGCATCGGCGCAGCGGTCGCCAAGCGTCCGGCCGCAGATGGAGCAAACGTCGCCATTACTTACGCGAAGGACGCCAAGGCGGCTTCCGCCGTGGTCAAAGCAATTGAACGCGCTGGCCAAAAGGCGATCGCAATCCAGGCGGATGCCATTGACGCTGATGCCGTCGCAGCGGCGGTCGAAAAGACGGTGGCGGCCTTCGGCCGGTTGGATGTCCTAGTGAACAATGCCGGCACGGCTATTCCGAAAGCGTTTGAGGAGACCGCGCTGGAAGAGGTGGATCGTGTGCTCAACATCAACGTCCGCGGCGTTTTCGCAGCGACGCAGGCTGCGCTGAAGCACATGAATGAGGGTGGTCGGATCATCATGATCGGCTCGGCAGTGGGCGAGCCGTGCCGTTGCGCCAGGGCTCGTGCCCTACGCGGCCACGAAGGGGGTCGTCAAGATGTTCACTCAGGCATTATCCAGAGAGGCCGGGAAACGGGGCATCACGGCCACAACATCCAGCCGGGCCGATCGACACGGATTTGAATTCCGCTTCAGGTGATTGGGCCGTACCACAGAAGGCCGCCACGGCACTAGACCGCTATGGGCACGTTGAGGAGATCGCAGCAATGGCAGCGTTTGTCGCGGGTCCGAATCTTCCTACATCACGGGAGCGAATCTTACCGTGGATGGCAGGATGAATGCCTGAGCCAAGTCCACACTCAGTCGTTCTAGGCTCAGCAGTCGGAGTCGGTTGCCCCAGCCGCGTTCCATTGACGAATTGAACTGTGACGGCAAATAAAAATGTCCACTCTCCAAGACAAAACAGTACTCGTGACCGTGGCATCACGCGACATTGGCCGCGCGACGGCAACGGCACTTGCCAGGGCCGGGGCCCATGTCCTGGAAACGCCGCGCACCAGACCGTGGTCAATATAGCGGCAAATTAGGACGCTACCCCCTGCCTCGAACCTCGCCGGGTAGGAAAAAATGCAACACCCCATCCCGGCAAAAGCGCCAGAATGGGGCGAATACGGCGGGGAAACAATCTGAATCATCCCTTCCGGGAAGAACACTTACCAAGCAGTGTTGTTGACCAGGTTATAGGCGTTGACGCTGCCCAGGCCGGTGGCGAAATCCCACCCCGGGGTTGCGCCGTACGCCGGCTGATAGGAGTTGGCTGCGACCGTGGGAGTGATGATGCCTTGGCACTTTGCGCCCGTTCCACCGCCGCCGGAGAGCGTGCAAATGGGATTGCCCGTGTAGCCTTTACCGGGAAACGTCACGGTCACACCCGTCACAGCTCCGCTGGTAACGGTGGCCGTGCAAGTCGCGCGCTTGCCGCCAGTGTAGATCGGAACGCCTTCCGGCGAGAGGTACGGGTTAAGGTTAGAAGGTTCAGCAATCATGCATTTCGGCGCGCTGGAATAGCCCGATCCGCCAGCGGTCACTATAGCGCGCTTGATTGCTTGGGTGCTCAGAGCGCCAACGCCGCCGTGATCTGCACCAAAGAAGCAGTCCGCTGTGTAGACATCAGTGTTCGGAAAACAGTCGAGTGAGGTGTCGCCCTGGGTAATGTCGTTGAAGACGCAGCTGTTGCCCGTGGATTCGTTGATCGAATAGCAGGCGCTATTCCCCTTTTCCCCGAATTCAGCCGCCGCGATTGAGTAGTAGGTTGGGTTCGGATTGCCCGCCCGAACGTTCCACTTCTCATTCACCAATGCCTGGAAAGCCGCCATAAGGGGAGATGAAGCTGACGTGCCCCCTACGCCGACCCAGTTGGCGGGCGAGCCGGTGCAAGGCTTTCCACCGAATTGCGTATCGGAATAGCACATCGTTATAAAGTGGCTCCAGATGCCGTTTGAGGCGAACAATGAGACATCGGGAATGTCGCGACTTCCATCGACCGGATTGCCGAAGATTTTCTGCCAGGACGGCTTTGCGTAACCGCGACATGTAGAATCTTCGGTGAATCCGAACTCGCTGCCTGAACCCTTAGCGCAGTTGCTGGGACCGCCGCCGCCGCCGGAGGGGTTGAGGAATTCCGAGCCTGCGCTGCTATTGCAGAAGCCCGCGCTGCCGTAAGGAGTGCTGAAGCCCTTCGAGTGGTAAAGCAAGTAACTGGCGCACGAATCATTCCAGGGAATCTCAGGGATATAGGAAAGAGCCGAACCGAACGTAGGAGAGTTTGTGGCGCTCCAATACGTGCTCTGGGGCGGACCGCCTTCGAGGGCGTTATAGAGATCTTCGAAATCAGTTCCACCCACCGAGACGTTATATGGAGTCTCTCCCCATCCGGTTACGCCGATGCCCGGAAGAGCCCAAACGGCCCCCTGAAAATCTCGCGCGCAATCTGAGGGACCGGTGTCACCGGCGGAGACAAACACCGAAACGCCGGCAGCCGCCGCCGATTGAAACGCCGAATAGAAGGCGACATTGGAAGCGGCCCCGTTGAACACCTCGCATTCGCCGAAGCTCATGCTCATGACGGCCGGAGGATTGCCGGCGCTCACAATATTCTGTACGGCAAGCAATCCGCCAAATGTGGCTGTGTCGGTGCAGGAGATCAGTTCCACATTCGCTGCCGGAGCAACGGCAGTGACCATCTCCACATCCAGGTCAGCTTCCATGTCGTCACCGGTGGTTCCTGGATCGGTGCAGTTGCCGGCTGAATTGGGATGTACGGTAGAGAATGTTCCCTTAAACGAAGTGAGCCCGAAAGTGCTCTGATAGCTGGCCCAGTCGGTGCCGAAAGAATCTGAGTCTTCCACCAGCGCAACGGTCTGGCCCTTGCCGGTGATGCCTTCACTGTACAGCGGGGTCACGTTGTAGATGGTCTGAAAGTCGGCCGGCACCAGCGTAAAAGTACCGTCTCCCATGGTGAAGTCGCTGTGCAATTCGTGGTTCGCGTGTGGTCTAAAATTGTGCATCGAAACCACCCCCACCACCGCCGGGGCCAGAGCTGCCGGAATCTTGGGGTCACTCATATTGGCGTAGTGCTGCTCGCCATGCACGTCGAGGTTGTGAATCTCAGTGTGGAAGGCGTCGCGGATCTGACCCGCCGTTCCCGAGAAATCAATAACCATGAAGCTGGGATACACGTACCCAACGGCGAACCCTTTGGAGCGCAGCCAGTCGGTGATGGTATCGATGTCCTGTTGCGCCAGGCCGAAGGTCTCGCCCTGTTCCTTTGCCGACATCCAGTGTCGGAAATTCGGCGATGACTTGTCGGTCTGGGTTTGGATGTACTTCGCAAATTCATCTTCTAACTCAGCCGGACGGCGAAGCTGGAGCAGCATGTGTTGCAATTCGAAACTATCGGCGACGCGCCCGCGGTCGGTATGGGCATTGGCGTCAAAACGTGTATTGCCAACCAATGTAACAAGTTGGGCTTCATTGATGGGCGTGGTGATCAGGACCCGCGGCCCTTGGTTCGCGAGGGAACCGGCCGCAAGCCCCATGGTTACTGCCACTACCGCCAACCCCTTGCTCATGGCGGCCCAACACTTTCCATAATTCATTTTGTAATTCTCCTTTGAGTAACGATTGCGCTTCGTACGCCATGCTGTTCTGGAGGGATCCGTCTGCCTTCGGATGAAAATTGACCGGCGATCAGAAATAAAAACCCTTTCACTCAGTAAGGAGTTCCCTGCGGACGATGTAGCGCTTGATTGGTACTCAAGCAGCGTATGAAAACGCGGCGTTGTTTGTGTCGCGTGTTTGTAATACATGTGTAAAAACCTGAACTGCGCTGCGCCGATTTGGAGCATTGGACTTCCGAGTGGCGACCAGTCCTGGGCAAATTTGATAAATTTTTTTCCGGATCACCTCTGTGCCAGGCGACAACGCTAATGCTCTACGGCACTGAGAGGGGGCCACTTGAAACGGGCGATTCCGTTACAATTGTCGGTCTGGGGTGATGGCGATGGCTCTCCTTAAGCCTATTCGCATCCTGAGCGTCGAGGACCATCCGGTTTTCCGTGAAGGGCTGAGCACGATCATCAGCTCGCAGAAGGATATGCTCTTGGTTGCTCAGGCAGCCAATGCTGCTGAGGCTGTTGCGGAGTTCCGTCACCATAGGCCTGACGTCACTCTGATGGATCTTCAACTTCCCGGCACCAATGGGACAGACGCCCTGATCGCGATTCGAGGGGAATTCCCTCAGGCTCGGATCATCATGCTGACCACATCGGACAGCGATGGCGAGATCCAGCGAGCGATGAGAGCGGGCGCCTCGGCTTACATGTTGAAGAGCATGCCGAAGGATGAATTGCTGGCCGTGGTTCGGTCGGTTCACGCCGGCAAACGGCATGTCCCACCCGAGGTAGCGGCGCGACTTGCCGAGCATCTAGGCGACGACGATCTTACGGTGAGAGAACTGGAAGTTCTTCGACTCATTCGGGACGGCCATCGCAACAAACAGATTGCCGATCAATTGGCCATCGCGGAGACTACCGTCAATTTCCACATTAAGAATCTGGTGGATAAGCTCGGGGCCAACGATCGGACCCATGCTGTAACCATAGCGATCCGTCGAGGCCTGCTTCAGATCTGACCTCATCAGCACCTGTAGAGAACTGTAGGACCGCGACTAGAGATATTGGTGTGCCGCCACAGCCGGACAAAGAGTAATTTCAAAATACGGCTGAGCTCGTTATCGCGATGGAGAAGTTGAACATTCCGCGCTTGGTTCTGCTCTTCCTTCTCCTTTGCGGGACATCCGTTTGGGCAGTCGATCCCAACCGGCAGATCACCCAATACGCGCACACAGCCTGGCGAGTTCAAGATGGAATCGAGGTTGGAACCACCGTGACACAGACAGCGGATGGCTACCTCTGGTTCGGTACATCGAATGGCCTGGTGCGCTTCGACGGAGTGACATTTGTTCCGTACGATCTCCCTCCAATCACTCCGCCGCTCCGCGGCTTCAACTACCTTTTGGGTGCACGCGACGGCAGTCTGTGGATTGGAACGCGAGACGGTCTTGCCCGGCTGAAAGACGGTAAATTGCAGTGGTTTTCGGATCCAGCCCAACACAGCGGAATCACTGTGATTCTCGAAGACCCGGAAGGGATAATCTGGCTAACCCGCTATCGCGCTCCGCGCGGCGAGGGTCCTTTATGTCGAGTGGAGGAAAATGGACTCCACTGTTTCGGTCAAGCCGACGGAATACCGGTTAGATATGGCCTTGGATTGACCCGGGACAGTGAAGGAAATCTGTGGTTTGGTTCCAGCGCACTTTGTCGATGGCGACCGGGTTCGGTGAGCATGTACCTGAATGAAATAAGCAAGCGTCCGGATGCCGGCCTCGGCGTAGTCGATGTCGCTGCCGGACCGCCTGGAACAATCTGGGCTACGACCGACGTTGCAGCCCCCGGCATGGGCGTACTTTTTTCTTCGGGTGGGAAGTGGGCCAGTTATGTCGTTCCGGGCTTTGACGGGAGTAAAGTTCTGTCCCACACCCTTTTCATGGATCGGGAGCACTCCCTTTGGATCGGGACCGAAATGGACGGCCTTTATCGTGTGCACAACGGGATCGCCGAACATTACGGAACCGCGGATGGTCTGTCAGGCAGGAAAATCCATCTTGTCTACGAAGACCATGAAGGAAACATCTGGATGGTGACGGATGGCGGAATTGATGTATTCCGCGATACAGCCGTGGTCAGCTACTCCGAGCGGGAGGGGCTGTCGGATGCCGAGATTCTGTCGGTTCTTGGATTGCAGGACGGGTCATTGTGGATTGCGAACGGACGCGTCATCGATATCCTCAAGGACGGCCATCACTCCGTTTTGCCCGCCAAGGGCACGTTTGATGAGGATGTGACGGCGTTGTTTCAGGACCGCAAAAGAATTGTCTGGGTAGGCCGTAGCAAGAGGCTGTTTGCCTTCGAGCACGGCCGACTTAAGGAATTTAAGCGTGCGGACGGATCGAATCTTGACCAGAGAGTTGTTGAGGTCACCGAGGACGCTATTGGAAACATTTGGGTGCTAACGGAGCGCCATCATGTCTTTCGAATTGAGAACGGCAATCTACGACCTGTGTTGACCGCAAGCGGCGACAACCGTATTTCAGGCGCGCTGGCGCCAGATCGCCAAGGCGGCCTTTGGATCGCCTCGCAAAACGACACTTTGACCTATTACAAAGATGGAAGCGCGCGGACGATTTCCATGAACCAGCCCGATCGCTCTTTTGGTGTTTCACAGATCGTCGTCGATTCCGATGATGCTCTGCTGGTGGCGACGACCGACGGGCTTTTTCGTTGGGATAACCAACGTTGGCAAGTGCTGGACAGCCGCAACGGTCTTCCAAGCAACCTCGTTTACTCTGTGCTGCGAGACAATGACGGCGCCGTTTGGGTCCGTTGCGAGAAAGGGTTGGTGCGGATTTCGGCGTCGGAATTCGACAAGTGGTTGCACCAAAGTGACAGCAAACCGGCAATGGACGTTTTCGACAACTTTGATGGCGCTCTGTCGGGACATGGCCCATTCCTGATGCAGCCGTCCGCTACGAAGACGGCGGATGGACGCCTTTGGTTTGTGGCTGGTGCGGTTGTGCAAATGATCGACCCCAGGCGGACGTTTCAGAACAAAATTCAGCCGCCGGTTCATATTGAAAAGGTCGTCGCCGACCGAGAAAGCTATTCGCCTCGTCCAGGACTTCGTCTCCCGAGGCTCTTGCGAGATCTTGAAATTGATTACTCAGGATTGAGCTTCGTTGCCCCACAGAAAGTGCGCTTTCGCTACAAACTGGAGGGACGCGATGAGGGCTGGCAGGAGCCAGGAACCCGCCGACAAGCTTTCTATGGTGACCTTCATCCGGGGAATTATCGATTTCGCGTCATGGCTTGCAACAACGACGGAGTGTGGAACGAAGAAGGTGCGACTCTGGACTTCAGCATCGCACCGGCCTGGTTCCAGACCACATGGTTCCGGCTCCTGTGCGTCGTAATCGGAGCTGTTGTGGCGTGGGCGATCTACCGGCTGCGCGTGCGCCAGATTGCGAGAGCAATCAGTGCCCGCTTCGACGAGCGATTAGCGGAACGCACCCGCATGGCGCGCGAACTTCACGATACATTCCTGCAAACGATTCAAGGCAGCAAGTTGGTTGCCGACGATGCGCTGGATCCCTCGACCGACCTCGTCCGCATGCGTCACGCCATGGAACAGTTGTCAGCCTGGCTCGAACAGGCCACACGCGAAGGGCGGGCTGCGTTGAACTCCCTGCGTACCTCAACCACTCAGAAGAACGATCTTGCCGAAGCCTTCCACCGGGCGACGGAAAACGGCTTAATGCCAGGGGCAATGCAGGCTACATTTTCCGCTGTGGGCGATGCTAAAGAGATGCATCCAATCGTCCGTGATGAGATCTACCGCATCGGATATGAAGCAATCGGCAACGCCTATAAGCACTCGCAAGCAAGTCGACTGGACGTCGAGCTCAAATACACACAGGATCTCTCTCTGCGGGTGCGCGACAATGGTGTAGGTATCGATCCTTCCACGGCGGCGCTGGGAAAGGACGGGCATTTCGGGCTTCG
>Ga0210391_10001307_pt1 | contig 22989 bp, 21 predicted proteins | sample IncBWC12OmetaG_FD_160573 | JGI IMG/M metagenome (GOLD analysis project Ga0210391, IMG submission 160573) | Forest soil microbial communities from Barre Woods Harvard Forest LTER site, Petersham, Massachusetts, United States - Inc-BW-C-12-O ...
GCGAAGCACGCAACGCGTGCGGAGTCGAAGGACCTGCTGTTTCCCAACCGGGCAACGACAAACGTTCCTGCCGTCCCCGTATCGCCCGTGCCTCCGCACTGCTCTCCGGGTCCACCAGCCGCGACCCCCTCAACCGCCCCTGGTCGGTTGCCGAATACACCTTTGGAGACGCCATCCGCCGCCACGAAGCCCAATACGCCGCCCGCGCCGCGGCAGCCCTCGCCGTGGGCATCGAACCGCCGCCCTACGAGCCTTACATCACGGGACTGCTCCGCCCCGGCACCCCCGAACACGACGAAGACCAGCAGATGCAGCAACACAGCAGCGAATATTGGTCTGAGCACTTCCGCAAACAGATCGCCGAGCGCCCCGACATCCAGCGATACCTCGACGAAGAGGCCGCTAACGACGCCGCCAGGGCAACTGCGGACTAAGCGAAAGTCCAGTCGGCTGAGTATTTTCAGCGAAACAGGCTTCGCTGCTACGATTGCTCTTATGGTTCAAGAGCATGATAAGAATTCCCGTGATACGCATTCCCCGACGAGGAATTCATGAAGGCATTGGTAAAGAGCCGCGGCCAACGCGGACTATGGCTGGAGGAGATCGCAGAACCCACCATCGGCATCAATGACGTGCTGATTCGTGTGCGCCACACCGGTATCTGCGGAACCGACGTTCACATCTATCAATGGGACGAGTGGGCACAGAAGACCATCCCTGTACCGATGGCCATCGGGCATGAATTCGCCGGAGAGATTGTCGAGGTTGGATCGAACGTCAACGACTTCTATCCCGGCGATATCGTGAGCGGTGAGGGCCATGTCACCTGCGGGCGCTGCCGCAATTGTCTCGCAGGGCGGCGTCATCTCTGCGCGTACACGTCAGGCGTGGGCGTCAATCGCCCCGGAGCCTTCGCAGAATTTATCGCGCTGCCGATGACCAATATCTGGCGGCACGATCCCGGCATCAATCAGGAAGTCGCAGCCATCTTCGATCCTTTTGGCAACGCAGTGCACACCGCTCTCTCATTCCCGGTGCTCGGCGAAGACGTATTGATTACCGGCGCCGGCCCGATCGGAATCATGACAATTCCAGTCGTCAGGCATGCCGGTGCACGCCACGTAGTGATCAGCGATGTAAATCCCTTCCGCCTCGAATTGGCGCGAAAAATGGGCGCAACCCTCGCTGTGAACACGCAGGAAATGCCTCTCGCAGAAGTACAAAAGCAACTCCAGATGCGGGAAGGTTTCGATGTGGGATTGGAAATGTCCGGCAATTCTGCTGCCATGCAGGAGATGGTCGCGAATATGAGTCATGGCGCAAAGATCGCCATGCTTGGAATTCCCGCGAAGCCCATGTCGATCGATTGGCGGGCGGTCATCTTCAATATGCTGACCATCAAAGGCATCTACGGGCGGGAGATGTACGAGACCTGGTACAAAATGACCGTCATGATCGAATCCGGTCTCGACATTTCACCTGTGATCACCCACCGTTTCAGCTATCGCGACTTTCAGGCGGGATTCGACGCCATGATCTCAGGCCAGACGGGGAAGGTCATTTTGGACTGGACGCACGTTGCCTGAGACGTTGTCGCCAACAAGCCTTCCACTACGCCATCGCGGCGTACTTGAACGGCCTCAGTCCATGGCTCTTCCAGAAGTACGCCAGAATGATCACGCTTGCGATCGCTGCATAGGCGCACCATAGAGAAGTGAAGGCGTACCGCTTCACCGCCATCACCACCAGCAGAATCGCCAGATTCGCCAAGCCGAAAATCACCATGGCATTGATCTTCGAGAATAGGAGCGAGCCGCACGTTGCGATCACATACAGAACCGCAACGGCTGTATTGTTCGTCGCGGGATTGATGTACACGATGCTGTTGGCCTTGATGAAGGTCTGCGTTGGATAGGCTGCCAGCGCCCAGAGTATATAAAGTCCCGTCAGGCACCCCACCGCCAGGAACGGCAGCATACGTCTGCGGCTCCTGGCGTCAGGCTCGAACAGCAGCACGCTGAGCGGCAGCAGAAAGGGGAGCAGTCCCTGGGCGTACAGCATGAACGCCGCCGACATGGCGTGCGTCACCCCGGGCGACAGCACACCGTCCAGCCCCAGCCATACGAATCCCTCGGTGAACTGATGAATGGCAAAGAGCGTCGGCAGCGACGCAAAAAGCAGTTCGCGCCGATGCTTCACTCTCGTCAGGGTCATGACTCCGATCGCGCCCAGAACTCCGCTGCCCGTAAAATTTGCCGCCGCCGAAAAACACACGTCGCCTTGCCTCGCTGTCAACTCATCATAGCCGCGCCGATATTCAACGCAAGATCAACTCGGCACCACGCCGGTAATATCCCGAGCCTCGAGCACCTGCTTCGGATATCCGTCCCTCGCCACTGCCAGCATCGCCCGCCCCAGCTGCTCCGTCGTCGTTATGGTGCGCGGGAAGATTGCCCGCAATGCCGGAAACAGCGGTCCCAGCACGACGTAAAAGACCCGGTAGACCTTCGTCCTCGACTGGATTCCGTGCAGCGGCTGGATAAATCCGGGGCGAAACATGTATGCCGCCTTGAACGGCAGCGCCAGCAGAGCATTCTCCGTCCGGCCCTTCACCCGTGCCCACATCGTGCGCCCCTTTTCGGTACTGTCCGTCCCCGAGCCCGAAACATAGATGAACGTCATTCCCGGATTGAGCTTCACCAGCGTCTGCGCGGCGGCCAGAGTAAATCCGTACGTCACTCGCTCGTATGCCTCCTCCGTCATGCCGGCCGAGGTCACTCCCAGGCAAAAGAAGCACGCATAAAAGCCCTGCAATTCAGCCTCGACGCCGGAAAAATCCAGGAAGTCATCGTGAACAAGCTCGCGCATCTTCTCGTGCCTCTGCCCCGTCGGCTTGCGCACGATGGACAGCACCCGATTCACATCCGGGTCCAGGAGGCACTCCCGGAGCACTCCCTGCCCGATCATTCCCGATGTGCCAAAAAGAACAATATTCATGTCGTACATCATTGCAGGAAAAGGCCTATACGTCGTATACCTCTGTGCTAGACGATGTACCCGGCGACTGGTTCGCCTGGCTGGATCTGGCCTTAGGTGTCCTACTCTTTCTGCCGCTCGGCCGCAACGAATCCTATTGGTGTCCGCCCCGCTGTATCCAGTTGTATCCAAATGGATCAAAACGTTCGCTCTGCCGCGTCATAAGCTTGAAATTTATTTGTCATTACGGAACGAAGTTCTGCGGAGAGGGCTCAACCCCCTTGCCAACCCCGTTAAATCGCGCCATGCTTATTGCACCATGCTGGAGGCCCTATGAGCGGCTTCACGTGCACGAAGCGATTTTCATTGAGAATCCTCAGGCCCGCGTTATTCTCCCCGGTCATCCTTGCGTTATCCATCCTGCCCGCGGCAGCACAGGTCTTCACCGTCACGCCCGAAGGCATCGACGGTAAATACCTCGACTTCCAGCCCACAAACATCGCGATATCAACCGTGCCGCTTACCAATCACAACCGTGAGGATCTGCTCCGCTTCCTCCAGTCCGAGCAGGGCTTCGCCATGCGCCCGTTACCCATCAGCACGATCACTCTTAAAGCCAACGGGCCCATGCAGCCAAACGGCTCCGACTACGTCAACGCCATCCGCGAAAAAGGCCTGGCCGTCAAGGCGGGCGATCGCGTCGTCCTGACTGATATCAAGATCGAAAAGGACCGCATCCTCCTCGACTTCAACGGTGGTCCGGAACATAAGCACAAATGGCTGCGCCATATCTCCATCGGTATGGACCCGAACATGACGACGCCCGTCGTCGCCGATGAGCAACAGGCTCCATCCGGCACGCGCATCACCCTCATCTTTCCCAATGCCGTCCCCGACATGACGGGTATGCAGGTCGAAGCGCTGGTCAAGCCCATCGTCGATTTCAACCTCAAGACTCCCGTCCAGGCCTACTCCGATACATTGCCGCCCGCCTTGCGCAAATCCATCCTCGACCACCATGTGCTCGTGGGCATGAATAAGGACATGGTGATTGCCGCCCTCGGCCAGCCGAAGAACAAGATTCGCGAGACCGAAGGCCAGATGCCCTTTGAGGAGTGGATCTACGGCGAACCGCCGGATCCCGTGCAATTCGTCCGCATCAACGGCAACCGCGTGATCCGTCTTGAAATCGCCAAGGTGGGCGAGCCGCCCATTATCCGTACCGAAAATGAAATGGGTGATTACTGGAACACGCAGCCCAAGGAAAACGTCCGCATCGTCAAGCTCGGCGATCAGGCTCCGACCCAGCCTGGTGCCGAGACCGCTCCGCGCGCGGCCCCCAGTCTGAAAAATCCCGGCGAAAAACTGCCCGCCGATAGCCAGGCAAGCACGCCTCAAATGGGTCCGGTCCAATTCCCCAAGGACAATCCTCAGACCGCGGGCCAAACGACCACTCCGCCCGCCCAACAACCGGCCAGTCAGACGGGTAGCCAGAGTCAGACGAGCAGCCAGCCGAAATCCGCCCCAGCGCAGCCTCCAGCTGACTCTTCCGACCAGCCCGCGGCTACGTCGCCTCCGCCGCAGCAACCGCCACCCGCCGCGGCCCCGCTGCTTACTGCCGGGCGTCCCGCCGCGTAGTCGTGCGCCACAACCCGGCTCTCTATGATGTAAACTGGTACGAGTGTGTCCGATGTTCGTCGCGATCATCCCCATCACTCCTGCCTATCTCACCCGGATGATCCATCCCAGCCGATTCTGGATGTGGCAGAGGTAAAACGCGCGAAGTCCGGCCGCCATGCGCCTCTGTGTGAGAGCCCATAAATAGAAATTGTGAGGAGATAGCCTTCATGGCCAAGATTGCAAAGACCGCGAACCGTCAGAAAGTAATGGACACTACCAAGAGTACCGACTGCCCCAAGTGCAGCAAGCCCACCCGCATCGTCAAGCGGGTTAAGGACCGCGAGCGCGGCGTTCCCGGCGGAGTCTACATCTCCTGCTCGGCCTGCGACTTCTACGAAAAGCTCTAGCCCTTCAATCGCCGTCAATCGAAAAGCTCGGTCTCGCACCGGGCTTTTTCCTTGCAAATGAACGATATCCCGTCCAACGAATGGCTAACGGCTAATGGCTGCCCTTAGCACATCACCACCGCAGCCCCGTCAATCGTCTCCTGATAGACCGCATTCAGCGCAGCATTCACCTCTTCGAGAGGAAACAGCGTCGTCTTCGGCCGAATCCCGATCTCCTGCGCCACCTTGAGAAAATCCTTGGCATCTTCGCGCGTCATGTTTGCCACGCTGCGCAGCTGCCGTTCTCCCCATAGCAGGCTGTCGTAGTCGAACTGGGGCATGCGATCCAGATGGATCGCGTTGATCGCCACCACGCCGCCCTTGCGTAGCGCCGCGAGCGCGGCCAGCACCACATCGCCGCTCGGCGCAAAGGTCACCGCGCAATCAACCAGCTCGGGAGGCCGATCCAGCGCATCCCCCACCCACGTCGCGCCCAGCTCGCGCGCCATCTGCCGATGCGACTCACCTCTCGTCGCGACATACACCTCGCAGTTCCAGGCCTTTAACACCTCGATCGCCAGGTGTGCAGACGAACCAAACCCGAATAACCCCACGCGATCTCCATGCTCCACGCCCGCAACCCGCAAACTGCGAAAGCCGATAATCCCCGCGCACAGCAGCGGAGCCAGCTCCTCGGCCTTGGGCTCTTCCGGCAGCGGCGCGACAAAGTCCGCGCGCGCGACCGCATACTCCGCATATCCGCCATTCACCGTATAGCCAGTGAACACCGGATGATCGCACAGGTTCTCCATCCCCTTGCGGCACAGCAGGCAAGTGCCGTCCACGCCGCCCATCCACGAAACCCCGACTCGCTCGCCCAGCGTCGGAAGCCCCGCCGCAATGCCATCGCCCAGAGCTGCCACGCGGCCCACGATCTGGTGCCCAGGAATCACCTCGTCCCGCAGCGGTTTTAGCTCGCCCATCGTGATGTGCAGATCCGTCCTACAAACCCCGCAGGCCTCTACTCGCAGCAACACCTCGCCCAAACCCGGCTCAGGCACACCCCGCTCTTCGAGCACCAGCGGATTTTCACTCATCGGCTCCGGATGGTGAAGCACTGCAGCTCGCATCGTTCCGCTCACGACACTAACCTCTCAAGCCGCTCCCTCAACTCAGCCATCTCGCGCCGCAGATCAGCCACCTCGGCCTCCAGCTGTCCAATCCGATCATCGCTAGAAGTCGCCTCGACACCACTCCGCGCCATCTCTGCTGTCTCAACATCTCCCGACAGCAGATGCGCATACCGAGTCTCCTTGGTTCCCGGCTGCCTCGGAAGGGCCTTCGCCAGCGGAGACTCCCGCTGCATCAGCTTCTGTAGGGTCCCCAGCACGTCGTCGAGTTCTTCAAATCGATACATCCGCTCCGTGCGCCCGCGCAATTCACCCGGAGTCTGCGGCCCCCGCAGCAGCAGCACGCACAGCACCGCCACTTCGCCGCGCGTGAAGTTGAAGATCTCCTGCAGATGATGCTCATATTTCGTAACCCGGCTGTCTCCGCCGCGCCTGGGGCCGGCAAGTCTGTCGTCTTCCAGGCCATGCAGCGCCTGCCGCACGGCGTCTTCGTCGAGACTCATCACCGGCTCGCGATTGTTCTTCTGGTTGCACGCATTCACCAGCGCATTGAGCGACAGCGGATAGTACTCCGGAGTGGTAATCTCCTTTTCCACCAGCGCGCCCAGCACGCGTGCCTCCACCTCATTCAGCAAAATCGTCACGAATCCAGCCTTTCACCCCATGGTATCGCGCAGTAGCCGCGATACCGGGGACCCCACATCTGGATTTTCAGATGTGGGTTCACACCTACTGCTTCGCCGCTTTTTCCACCCCAGCCAGAATCCCGTCCAAACGAGGCCGGTCGTAATACCGCCCATCTGCCACGACTGCAGATATCTTCCGTGTATTCCGAATATCCGTCAGCGGATTCCCATCCAGTACCACCACGTCCGCCACATTACCCGGAGCCACCGCGCCCATATCGTCTCTACCCAGAAACTTCGCCGGATTGCTCGTCGCCGTCGCGAGCGCATCCATCGGAGAGAACCCTGCCTCGAAAAAGTTGGCCAGCTCATCATGCAGGCTGAACCCCGGCATCACATAAATCCCCGGAGCCGTGTCCGTCCCCGCCATGAACTCCACGCCGCCCTTGTGCAGCACGCCGATCATGTGCAGCATCTGCGCAATCTCCTGCTTCCGCAGGCTCACCGGATCGACCTTCACGCCCGGCATCATCTGGTCGTAAAACCGCTTCCACGTCACGTCGCGCCAGTAAGTCGGCACATACTTGTCCAGTGGCTGATGCGCAAAATCTACCTCATCCAGCAGCCCGCCCTGCCGATTCCACACCATCGTCGGAACCAGCCAGGTATGGCTCCGCGCCAGCAGTGCAATCAGCTCGTGACACTTCGCTTCGTCGTAGCTGCTCAGCAGCAGCTTCGTGTCCTCCGTCGCGCCCGCCAGCAGCTTGTCCTCCTGGCTCGAGCACCCCTCCAGAACCCCCATAAAGTGCTCGATACTCTTCTGCCCGAGCGCCACTGACTCCGTAATCTTGATGTGATCCGGCACATGCCCCACAAAGGGCAAATCCTGCTTGTGCGCCTCCTCCGCCGCAGCCACGTATGCATCGTGGGGAATCACCGACTGCACCTTGATGAAGTCCGCGCCCTGCGCCTTGAGCGAATTGACCGCCTTCACCGCATCCGCCGGAGTCATCACCGCAAGCGAGCTGGGAAAGCGCGTCTCTTTGCTGCCCGGCAGATAACCGTCCAGCATTGGACCGGACACGACCATCTGCGGCCCTACAATCTCGCCCGCCGCAATCTCTTTTCGCCACGCAAAGAGCACCGGCAGGTCCCCGCCCATGTCGCGAACGCCCGTCACCCCATTCGCCACAAAGAGAGGAAGAATAACCTCGCGTCCGCGTGGAAACCAGTCCCCGAACGCGCTGTGCACATGCATATCCCACAGCCCGGGAATCATGTATTTCCCCGAAGCATCAACGACCTTCGCCCATTCCGGAGCGGCGAATCCCGCCGCGCTCGTCACCGCCGTAATCCGTCCTTCGCGAATGACGACCGCCCGATCCTCCTCGACCGGCCCCGCTCCTGAATTTGCTCCGGGATTGATGACCGTGACATGCAGAAAGACCAGCATCCGCGAGCGCGGCACAGATTGCGCGCTCAGCAGGGAAGAAGCGGCAAGTAGAACCGCCAGGAGAAAAATTCGGTAGGGATGGCGCAGCATTAGGCGCGATTCTATCCGCGCGTTATGAGGCGTGCTAGTCTCCTGTCATTGATTTCTCATATAACCTTGTCATCTCTACAGTGAAGGCATCCCAAACGTCGGAAACAAGTCCTGCGTCCAAGTTGTAGACATAGCAATGCTCATTGCGTTATCGAAGTTCGGATACCAGCTCGGATAGGGTGGCTGGACATCCTGTTGTGCCGGGCTCCCAAAGCACAGCACAAATCCCCACTGATCGTTGAACTGAAACACGCTTGCAGCATCGGCGATCAGGCCTCCCTTTTGGCCGTAAAAGCTGCCGTCGCTGTTCAGGCTCGCGCTATCCAGACCATAGCCGGCTAGCGAGTTGGTCTTATTCAGATTCACCGCATTGGTCAGCATGTGTGTGATCGTCGCGCGCTTCATCGCTGGATTGTCATTCTTGTCGATCGCAATGGCTACGAGGCATGCCAGGTCGGTGGTTGCAGCCGAAATACCTTTGCCGCCCTGTGATACGGCAAGATCGAAGTCGCCGTATCCGGATGCAACCAGCGGCTGGGCGGGTGTCTGCTGACTCGGCAAAAGCTGTAAATCAGTCGTCTGGTAGCGAGCCTCATCCTGTAGCTGTGCGGAAATAAGATCGATCGCGCTTCGGATGCGCGTAATGCCCAGCGGCGGAAACAGATTCATCTGATACGCATCAACCGCGGAAGCGGCCCCGCACACTGCGGCGGCCACTCGTCCAAGCAGGTAATAGCCGCAGTTGTTATAAACCTGTGTTGTCCCTGGCGCGCTCTGCAGCAAAAGGCTCGCGATGTAGGAATCAACCATATCCTGCGTTACGGGAAGACTCTTCGTGATTCCCGCTGCTGCAAAGGCCTCGATAACTTCCATTCCGCCGCCCTCCGCGCCTGGAACAACGCCGCTTGTGTGTTCCAGAAGATCCCGAATCGTGATATTCCCAAAGTTAGGATCGATGGGCGCGCCGCCGCCAGGCTTCGTGAGGTTAAGGATGCTCTGCATGGTATCTGTCAGCGCCAGCTTGCCACGATCGATAAGTTGGAATATCGCGAACGCCGTGACAGTCTTGGACACGCTGGCCAGACGGAAACTCGTTGTTGGTTGAACCACAGGCCAGTCTGGTTCAGCCATCGTGTAGCCGCGCGCATAAACCAGCCGCGTTCCATGAACGATGGCGAGCGAGGCTTGTCGGGCCACCGGATACGCGACCATGATCTGCTGGACCGCGGCGTCAATCGCATCGTTCGCAATCGGACCTGTGGCAGTGAATTGTGTCGGTACGATGCTGGTGCTTTGATTAAACAGTGCGGCAAAGGTGGCTGATCCCGCGTCGGCGCCGGCTGCCTGCACGCACACTGGAAAGTAGTTCTGCGCTGTGTATAGGTCGAAGGCCGCCTGGTAGTCAGCAGGTGACATGTTATGGCGCGCCCAGTAGGGACCGACCTCGTTGGCGACAAAGAGGGACAGATATTGATTGTCGCCGTTTAAAGTTACAAAGGAAGGTCTGCACCACGAGGCCGTCTCGGCGTCAAAGCGGGACTGATAGCCGTCAACACTATCCTGCAGGCCGTCGTTGTTCCACAGCGTGTTGGCTGTATTCGTTACCCAGATGCCCGCAAAACGTGAGTCCGCCCCGCTGCCATAAGAAGCAGCCCACCGAAGAATAAGGCCTTGGGATTTCGCTTGGGCATCGGCATTTTGAAAGCCGCTGAGTGTCAGCCCGTCCTGCGTAAAGGGGATTGGATTCTGCGCCTCGAAAACTGTCGCGAAGCATGGATTGTCGCCAGTACCGGTTGCGCACAGAATGATCGGACCGAAGCCCTGACTGGCTTGGCTGTCAAAAGCCTGCTGCCATTGCGCACCTGTCAAGTTCGGAAAGAAGGTTTGAGTCACCGGGTTCGGCGTCCTCACCATAACTGCGGCGTACACCGGCGCCGTTGCCGAGCCGTAGATGCTGAGCGACTGGAAACGATATCCGTTCCCGTACCACTGAGCAGTCAGAAGGACGTGATCCGCCAAATCTCTTCCATGCCATGCGATAAAATCGGCCATCTGGAACCCTTTCTTACTTCAAAAAGCACAGTCCTGCACTCTTCACGCCGCTTGCAATTACCCTGATGTTCTAATTCGAGCCTCTGGCGGAATAGTGCGCGATTCTTCTCTGCCGTTTCTCGACGGCAGGCTATCTTTCGGCTCGGAGAATTGTATGCCCCGTGGTAGCTTCTGGCATCGGAAAGGCCGTACCTCGCTGAGAGCTTCACCGGCAATGCCGTAGCGCTCATTTCGCCTGGGGCGTCGAGAAAAAATTGACGAGATTGCCGTCGGGGTCACGAAAATAAATCGAACGGGTGCCCCAGGGTTGCGTCGTTGGCGGCTTGACCCATGTCTTCACAATTCCCTGAAGTCTCGCGTATTCCCCATCCGGGTCCGCCACCCTGAACTCCAGGATCACGCTTCTGTTCGCCGACGATTCCGCCGAGCCCGGGATATATTTCTCCTGCGCCCGCGCGTCGAAAATCGTCAGTACCCCCGCGCCCGCGCGTCGAAAATCGTCAGTACCCCCGCGCCCGTATTGAATTCAGCGTAGCCTTCGCCATCGAACTTCGGCGGGATTCTCAGAACTAGTTGGTAGAAAGCGGCGAGCGCACGGACGTCGTTTGAGATCAGGCACGTGTTAATCAGAACCGGGTATTGGCCCGACGCCGCGGCGGGAGCGGCAGTGGAAACTCCGGAGCGAGCCTGCGACAACGCAATCACGCCCGCCAATCCCACAATGAACAACCCAGCCCCAAGGATCGTTTGTTTCATTGCACATTCTCCTCGATGTGGGTTTAGGGCCCCGCTTTAACGGCATCCATGAATTGACCGACAGTAATAATCGGTATGCCTTCGTATGCGCTGAGCTTCAGCAGATGCCGATCACCGCTCACAATATAGTCGGCTCTGCCTGTTACGGCACACTCCAGCACGCGATTGTCATCGGGATCGTCCCTGATAACCTCAAGAGCAACATTCGGTATCACGACCAGGGCGCAATCTTCCAGCTTTGACCGTATCGCATCCGCGTCTTTCGACGACACCTCGAACTTGAGAAGAAGTTTCTCGTCAAGCTCATCGAGAAGCTGTGGAGAGGTCACCAGGAGAATCGACCGCAGAAGGGCGAGGTCGAGAAAGGATCCGGGCAGGCCACCAAACATTAGGGCGGAGATGAAAATGTTGGTATCTGCGACTACACGAATCATCAGCCCTTGTCGTGCCTGAATTCATCGGATAGTCGCTCCACGTCTGCCTCAGTTTCTATCCCCAGCGCATTGCCCTTGGCACGGGTGCGTCTGAGCAAAGCATCCCATTCCGTATCGTCAGCCATATAACGCCGCAATGCTTCCCGGAACAGTTCGCTCATTGTGCGGTGCTCGCGCTGGGCAAAAGTCTGCGCCTTGACCAGCAGATCAGGGGGCAAAGTGATGGAGACTGTCTTGGCTACGCGCATACTTAACACTGTAAAACATGGACAAGCAATGTCAAGAGTGAAGAGACTCCACCAGCGATCATGACGGGTGCCGGCAAAGAATTAAGTGCCCTGCAGTCCCTTGAGGGGTATACACTTCGAGGCCCCCTGACAAAAATGAAATTTCAGTCTTGTAAGGAGAAAGTACCTATGAAGCACGCTATCCGAATTGCAGTCGCAGTATGTTGTTTCTCGCTGGTTGCCCTTGCCACGGCAAAGGCGCAGATCCAGTACAGCCAGGGTCCGGTCGAGCGGATTGTCCTGGTTCACATTTTGCCCGGCCATTTCAATGCCTTTATGGCCGATTTGAAGGCGAATATCGTCCCTCTCTGGGATAAGGAAAAGGCCGCCGGGCTGATTCAGGGTTACCAGATGTTCTTCAACTCGACCAGCTCCGGCCCGGAGGACTGGGACTTCGGCTACTCGTTGACGTACGCAAACATGGCGGCGCTCGACGGCCTTCCCGACAAGGTCTTTGACCTTCGCATGAAGCAATATGGTGACAAAACGGCCGAGCAGAAAGTCATCGATAAGCGGGTCGAAGACGTGCGCATTGTGAGCAGTTCGCTGATCCGCGACATCACTTTGCGGTAGCTGGCCCAGTTGCGGCGCTGCAAAAAACCCGGTGCCGTAAGGCTCCAGAAAACTTGGCCGATCATTTCCTCAGCTTGGCTATACTAGAAATAGGGAAACAAAAAGGCCCAGTCTGCCATCGCAGCCCGGGCCTTTCTCTTTTTCACCTAAGTCCAGCAGAATCAGGGACGGTGGCGTAAGGCTTCTGTTTTCAATGACCGCACGGTAGTGCTTTGCTATCTATGAGCACCTCGCAAGGTCCTTGTTTTCTATGACTTACCAACAACAACCCACCATGAAAGTCTTTTAGAATCTATGAATTGCAAGTCGCGCACGTAAATTAAGGAGGAGGGGGTATCTCAATGTACCTCGACCAGTTGCTCTGCTTTCTCAGTTGACCCGTACCGCGACCGCACATACTCATCCAGAATCTTCGTGAAGTCCTGAACGATGGTGTCGCCGCGCAGCGTCGTCATCAACCGCCCGTCGACATATACGGGAGCCACCGGCTCCTCAAATGTCCCGGGAAGGGAAATGCCGATATTCGCGTGCTTCGACTCGCCCGGCCCGTTCACCACGCAACCCATCACCGCCAGTTTCAGCTCCTCGACACCCGGATACTGCTCACGCCACACCGGCATCGACTCGCGAAGATAGCTCTGGATCTGCTGCGCCAGTTCCTGGAAGAAAGTGCTCGTCGTGCGCCCGCAGCCCGGGCACGCCGTCACCTGCGGCGTAAAGCTGCGAATCCCCAGCGACTGCAAAATCTGTTGCGCCGTAAGCACTTCCTCTGTCCGGTCGCCGCCCGGCTTCGGAGTGAGCGACACCCGAATCGTATCCCCGATGCCCTTCAGCAGCAGCGGAGCCAGTCCCGCCGTTGAGGCCACGATGCCCTTCATGCCCATGCCGGCCTCGGTCAAACCGAGATGCAGGGGATAATCGCACCGGGCGGCCAGCATTTCGTAAACATCGAGGAGGTCGCGCACGCCGCTCACTTTTCCGCTGATGATGATCTGGTCGTGGCGCAATCCATAGCGCTCCGCCGCCGCTGCCGAATCGAGCGCGCTGCGGCACATCGCCTCCATCATCACGTCGCGCGCGTCAAGCGGCTCGGCGAGCTTCGAGTTCTCGTCCATCATCCGCGTCAGCAGCGCCTGGTCGAGCGATCCCCAATTGACGCCGATGCGCACCGGCTTCTGGTTCTCGACCGCAACCTCGATCATCGCGCGGAAGTTATCGTCGTTCTTGCGCCCGACCGAAACATTGCCCGGATTGATCCGGTATTTCGCCAGCGAAGTCGCGCAATCGGGATACTTCTTCAGGAGCTGGTGCCCGTTATAGTGGAAATCCCCCACAATCGGCACGTCCAGCCCCAGCTTCGCCAGGCCCTCGACGATATACGGAACCGCCTTCGCCGCAGCATCGTTGTTTACCGTCACTCGGACTAGTTCGGAGCCCGCCCCGGCCAGCGCCGCCACCTGCTGAATCGTGCCCTCGACATCCGCCGTATCCGTGTTGGTCATCGACTGCACCACCACGGGAGCTTCCGAGCCCACACGAACCCGGCCCACCCTCACCGTGATGGTCTTTCTGCGCTGTATTTCCGGCATAGATTCCTCACTCCCAGTTTACTCGAAGTGGCCGCCGTGGACTCCGATAATAAGACTGCACATCGCTGGAACCAGGCCGCGGAGAGGGTTCTCACACAGGCGCCGGGAGTCGAGCGTAAGGCTCGGCGAAGCAGATTTGCGAATGGATAGCGAGGAGCGTATTACCCTAATTGAGGCGAACGCGAATCCGGCGTTGTGGAAGGGAGAGAATCTGGCATCGGCCTCGCTTCGAAACAAAATCAAACAAATTATGGCTGCCACGCTGCGCAGGGCGCTCGAACAGGGAAGCCGTTCGACAAGACTGCGCTCGGTCTTATACCAAGGTGTTTGCCAGCATCGCGGGCTCGAACGAATCTGTACTGTTAGATTGAGATGCCGGAGCGTCGTGGCCATTCTTAAGATCAAGACGAACTTTTTGACGAAGCTCGCAGGGTGGTTTGTTCTCGCCGTGGGTTCCCTAGGAGTTCATGCCCAGGATCTGTCACCGCGAGCCTACGTCATCACGCCGGTGAATGCGAGCACGATCAATCTCACCTGGTCGTTCTTCGACGGAGGCGTGAATTTCAACGGCACTGTACCCATAACAGGTGCAACCGGAACCTACAATGTCCCCGTTTTCGGTCTCTACCATAGTTTTGCCCTCTTCGGACGTTCTGCAAATCTCCAGGCCTCGCTGCCATATGGGGTCGGAACTTTCTCGGGAAGCGTCTTTGGCAAGCAGCAATCGATCTACCGCTCGGGCTTGCTGGACACAACCATCCGGTTTTCCGTAAACCTAAAGGGTGGTCCGGCATTGAAAGCCCGGCAGTACGCAAAATGGAAGCAAAAGACACTGCTCGGCGTAAGCCTGAAGGTGATCGCCCCGACGGGTCAATATGACCCAACAAAATTGGTCAATTGGGGCATCAACCGCTGGGCATTCAAACCGGAGTTCGGATATTCGGAGCGCTGGGGCCACTGGATTCTCGACGGTTATGCGGGCGTCTGGCTCTATACCGAAAACTCCGCGTCCTACGACCTCCCCGTCCCCAGGCCGCAAACGGAAGCACCGATCGGCTCGTTCGAAGGCCATCTGAGTTATAGCTTCAGTGACCGGGGCTGGTTATCGCTCGATGGCAATTTCTGGACGGGCGGCGTCACGAGCTTAAGTGGGATACGGAATCTCGATACTAAGCAGACCGGCTCCCGTATTGGATGTACAGCCTCCATTCCGTTCAGCAAGCATCAGTCTGTCAAGGTCAGCTATAGCAACGGCACCTATATCCGCTTCGGGGGGAATTATCAGAATGTCTCCGTGGGCTATCAGTACTCGTGGGTAGGCAGACCAAAGTAGTCCCCCTCCCCCTCTGTTTTGGCAAATATTTGATTCGGTGGAGGTTGCAGAGGTGGTAGCTGCAAATATTTGAAACGATTTGCTTTATTTCATTCGATTTGATTCTAAACGGTTTAACGGGGAAAACTGCACCATTTTCGGGCAAATTTCTCTCTCATTATGACGCAAATCATTCATAACATTGCAATTATCGAATCGTAGCAGATTCTAAATGAGTTACAGGCGCCTTCTAGTCTCTCTAAGCAAAAAAGCCCGGCTGCGCTTGGCAACCGGGTCCTTCTGTCTCTATCTTTGATTATAGCGGATTGGGAGAAATTCTCGGCCAACTTCTGGTAGTGGGCCTAATCTGAGATCGTGTCTTCTGGTCTCAGTCTATCGACTTAGATTTCGCATTGCGGCTTATCGAAAGACAGAGTGCCAAATCCATTGACTGCCTTCGACGTGCGCCCGTACCATCCGTCAACCGTTAGGGGTGTTTAGTTCTATGGTTGGCACGACGATCTCGCACTACCGCATCCTCGACAGGCTGGGTGGCGGGGGGATGGGGGTCGTGTACAAGGCCGAGGACATTATCCTTGGCCGGTATGTCGCGCTCAAATTCCTACCGGACAACTTCGCGAATGACAGTGTGTCTGTGGCGCGCTTCCGGCGCGAGGCGCGCGCTGCTTCTACATTAAATCATCCCAACATCTGCACAATTCACGAGATCGCCGAAGAGAGCGGCCGACTGTTCATCGCCATGGAATTGCTGGAAGGCGAAACGCTGAAGCACCTGATTCAGGAGGGTCCCCTTCCCCTTGAACGGGTACTCGACCTTGCCGTCGAGATAATCGACGCTCTCGAAGCGGCGCATGAGAAAGGCATCATTCATCGCGACATCAAGCCGGGGAATGTCTTCGTAACGAAGCGAGGCAGCGCCAAGATTCTGGACTTCGGGCTGGCGAAAGTAGTACCTCTCAAAGAACTGGCACATGAATCGCCACGAGCCCGCGAGGAACTCACCGATGGCCTTGGCGCTGCATTGGGTACAGCGGCGTACATGTCGCCAGAGCAGGCGCTGGGCAAACCTCTCGACCCTCGCTCCGATCTTTTTTCATTCGGCATCACGCTCTACGAAATGTGCACCGGCCAGTCGCCCTTTACCGGAGATACGACCGGAGAGCTTCTGATCTCCATCGTGCAGCAGGTTCCGGTCACGCCGGCGCAGCTGAATCCCGATGTTCCCGAGGAACTGGCACAAATCATCGACCGATGCCTGGAAAAAGACCGGGAACAGCGCTATCAGCATGCGTGGGAGATTCGCGCGGATTTGAATCGGTTGCAGCAAGGCTCAGTTCCTGAGATCCGCGTTCCCACTCAGAAGTCGCGAATCGAGGCGGAGCATGTATTTTCGACTTCATGGAAGTACGAGAGCGCTTCCAGCGGCAGCGAGAAATCACCGCTCATAGACAGCCCGGCAGAACCGGCTCGGTCCATTCCGCGCCGGCGCTGGCCGCTGATTCTCGCAGCAGTTTTTGTCCTGCTCGTCGGGGCCTTCGTCTACTTCTGGATGCGTCCTATGCCCCCACCGAAGGTCTCGAACTATGTCCAACTCACCCAGGACAGTGAGCCGAAGATTCTAGAAGCGACCGACGGGCTGCGCCTTTATCTTGGCATGAGAACCAAGACCAACTGGAAGGTCGCGGAAATATCCGTCTCGGGTGGCGATCCGATTCCGATCCCCGTCCCCTCCGAAGGCCTGACGCCGCTCAGCGTTTCGCCCGATGGATCCAAGCTTCTCGCTATCGACTTGTCGGGGGTCCTCTGGAGCCTGCCGACACTCGGTGGTGCGCCTCATCGCCTGCCAAATACCTTTTCATTGGTCGCGTCTGAAGCGGCTGTCTGGTCTCCAGACGGAAAGATGCTGGCGTATTGCTACTGGAACGACTTGTTTCTGGCGAGAAGCGATGGCACCGAAGCCCACAAGCTGGTCACTCTCCGGGGTCTACCTTATGATCCCCAGTTTTCGCCCGATGAGACGAAGCTAAGATTCAGCACAAGTGATCCAAAGTCGGGCGACCGCTCCCTCTGGGAGATCTCCACGCAAGGAACCAACCTGCACCCCCTGGTTCCCGGTCTGCATACTCCCGCAGACGAGGAACACGGCAAATGGACTCCAGACGGAAAGTACTTCGTCTTCGAGTCAAAAGGACAGATATGGGTTCTTCCGGAAAAGACAGGCTTTTTTCGCAGATCCATTGGGACGCCCGTCCGATTGACCGATAGCCCGCTCAACCTTGGTTCGCCCCTTCCCAGCAAAGACGGCAGGAAGCTCTTCGTGGTCGGCCACAGGCTGCTGGGCGAACTGGTGCGCCATGACGCGAAGTCTGGAGAGTTCCTGCCTTTTCTTTCCGGAATCTCGGCAGAATTCGTCACATTCTCGAAGGATGGCCAATGGGTGGCCTACGTCACCTATCCCGACGGCGTCCTCTGGCGAAGCAAGGTGGATGGGAGCGAGCGTCAACCCCTCAGCAATGGGGGAATGTATGCCAGGCTGCCGCGCTGGTCTCCGGACGGCAAGCAGATCGTCTTCTACGGCTGGGACCTTGAAGGCAAGCTGCAGATCGACCAGAGGAACGGCGTCTCAGGACAACCCTATAAGGTGTACGCAGTTTCTCGCAATGGTGGGGTGCCGGAGCAATTGATCCCCAATGATCCCGACCCTCAAAGCGACCCCAACTGGGCGCCCGATGGCAGCAAGATTGTCTTCGCTGGTCGTGTGAATACGGATTCCTCAATGATCCGAGTGCTCGACGTGGCAAGCCACCAAATCACCAATCTTCCAGAGTCCCAGGGATATTTCTCTCCACGCTGGTCACCTGACGGACGATACGTTGCGGCCTTGTCGGCAAAGACTGACGGTATCTTTCTCTTCGATCTCCGGACACGAAAGTGGTCAGAGCTGACAGAATCGTCAGCCGGTTTCCCCAACTGGTCAGCGGATGGAAAGTACTTATATTTCCTGGGTCGAGTACCGAACCGAGCAGTGCTCAGGGTCGGCATCCTCGACCGCAGAGTGGAGCTCGTGGCCGATCTCGATAACCTGCCGACTACCGGGTACTGGAGCACCTCTTTCACCCTGACGCCCGATGATTCACCCCTGTTGCTTCGCAACCTCGGCACCCAGGACGTTTATGCCCTGGACTGGGAAGCGCCGTAAGGTTGAGGCCTACCGCCTTTTCCTTATTCACGGTCATACAAGAAGACATCTCCCAGTCACTCAGCCGAAGCCATCGACTTCAGCTGTGCTTCCACCCGGCGGCCTTGTCCGGCTTACCCCATGCTTCGTACATCTGGACGATTGATTCGCGGGCTCAAGTCGCGACTATTACGGAATCATTCCGCATTCAAACATCTTGTTGGCAATTGGAGCTGCCACTTTGTTGATGAACAGCGTGCGCATGGTCGGGTCGGTCTTCAGAAACGCAATTACTTTTTGTTGCTGCGGTGTTGGAGGCTGCTTGTTCGCTCTTTCCGCCCATAACTGCTCGCATGTGGCGTTCTGATATTTCATAATGACCTTGTTGGCAGCCTGGTCCAGAATCGGGTGCTGGTCCTGAGCATACGTTCCGCCCACAAGCATCAGTATCGCGGGGGAAACGACCAAACAAACGATCTTGCTGATAGTTTTGAGCCTCATTCTGCCTTCTCCTCATAACTGTTAGAAATTGAGATTGTTCTCCGCAAACGGATATTTGATCTGCGATATCCATTTTGGCGATTGCGAGCGCCTCCAATATTACACCGCGCTGTGCATTCGGCAACCTCCAAGATTTTCAGCGACAAACTAGTAGTTGTTCCATGCGACGCGCAATGTTCGAACGGCGTATGATCGTGTCGCAATCGCTTAGGGAATAAATGAATCCCGTCAACAATGGAGAGGAACTATGAGAAAGTGTGGAATCATTCCCTGGGCGACCGCTTTTGTGCTCGGTATATTCCTGATGGGCCTGATCTGTGCAAATGCACAGAACGCCTCGCAGTCAACCCAAAAACAAGCGGCGAATGCTCAATCTGCCGCGCCGCTCACGCTCGAGCCGAAAGCGATTGAGATCCTGAAAGCCACGAGCGGCCGCCTGGCCGCGGCACAAACCATGAGTTTCACCGCGGTGGAAACATTTGAAAGCCTCAGCCGCCAGGGTGCGCCTCTGGTTTACGCGAACAAGTTTGAAGTGACGATGCACCGCCCGAACAAGCTGAAGGTTATTCTGGCCGGCGATGGACCTGTTTCCGAGTTTTACGACGATGGCAAAACAGTGATGGCATTTTCGCCCGCCGAAAACCTGGTTGCCATAACGGACGCACAGCCCACCATCGACGCAACACTGGAGTCGGTTTTCCACTCGGCTGCGATCTACTTTCCCTTTACGGACATCATCGTCGCCGATCCTTACGGAGATATGGCTTCCGGGTTGAAGCACGCTTACTATGTCGGGCAGTCAAAAATACTGGGGGGAGTCACCACAGACATAGTGGCTTTCGCAGGCAACGGCATATTTGCAGAGATCTGGGTGGGAACAGAAGACAAACTGCCCCGCGGTATCCATGCGATTTATCTCGACGATCCAGACCACCTTCGCCACAACCTTATATTCTCCGACTGGCAAATTGAACCTGCGGTTACAGACGATGCCTTTACGTCATCCGCTGCTGCCAGCGCGAAGCACATGCCGTTCGCCCATCCGAATGCACAGCCCGGCCCGGGCGCGAGGCCGCCGACAAAAAACAGTCCACCGCAATCGCAGTAACAGGGAGGTAAAGACATCATGAGAAAGTTCATCGCAATTCTCGTAAGTGTTACGTTCACCGCGTTCGGATGCGATATGTCGTTCGCTTATGGGCACGCAAATGCCTGGGGCCACGGTTCTACGTATCACGCTCAGGGTTCCGATTCCACCACGCGCACCAATGGTTACGGCGGAGAAGCGACGCACACCGCCGGTCAGGGCACGTCGTACCAAAATAAAGAGGGCGACAGCGCATACCATGCCGAAGGATCAGGAACGACGACTGCCAGTAACGCCTATGGCGGCAGTGCGACGCATACAGCCGGTCAGGGAACCTCAGCAACAAATGCGTACGGCGGCAGCGCATATCATGCCGAAGGGTCCGGGGAGACAACCGCCACGAACGGCTACGGCGGCTCCGCAACGCATTATCAGGGCGTAGGCACGGTTGGAACCACGTCCTCCGGTAATACCGTGTACGCCAGCGACCATTATGGTGCAACCACGGCATACGGGTACCATCCGCCGACCACGGTTGGGGTTTACAGTGCGGGTTGCTACAACTGCAGCAGTGGCGCCAGCGGTTGGGCGGTCGCAGGCGCGGCGGTTGCCGGGGCAGTAGTTGGCGCGACTGTGGCTACGGCCGCGAACAGCGCTAATTCCGCGAACGCCTACAACGCCGGAGTAGCGACTGCTAATGCGAATAACGCCGCCGCCAACGCTAATGCCTACAACGCTGGCGTGGCGGCCGGAGCGGCAAGCGCTTCGTATTCTATGGGAGAAATCGTTGCGGTTGCACCAACCGGCTGCACCACGCCGACGATTCAAGGAACAACCTACTATCTGTGCGGCAATACGTGGCTTCAGCCGTCTTACGGAGCGAACGGCGTCTACTACCGCGTTGTGCCAACCCCTTAGAGCGCGATGAAAGACAGCTACTGAAAGGAAAGGATGACGATCATGAAAAAGAGAGTTGCATTGTTTGCAGTGCTGATGAGCATCACATCGGCGATTGCCGTCGCGCAACAGGTTTCAGTCAACTACGACCACAGCCAGAGCTTCGCGCAGTATCACACCTACGCCTTTGAAAACAACGACCCGAATCAAATTGCCAACTCTATCCTCGCACAGACCGCTGTGAGCGACGTCAATACCGCTCTTCAGGGCAAAGGTCTAAGCAAGGTTGAAGTATCTGCCAATCCCGACCTGATCCTGCTCGTGAGCGGAGGGCTGAAACAGCAGACCTCCTATAGTGCCTGGGGTATGCGGGGCATAGGCGGTGGCATGGGCGGAATCAGCCCCGAGCAAAATGTCGAGGGAACAATGATCGTCAGCCTCTATGACGCTAAGCAGAAGACGCTGATCTGGCGCGGTATAGGCCAGGATACCTTGAGCAACAACGGCAACAAGAACCAACAAGCGGTAGAAAAAGCCGTTCAGAAGATGTTCAAGCAATGGCCGAAGTGAGCATGGCGTCCTGAGGAATGCTACCCCACCTCGTCGTTTGGCATCGGCCGCAGCTCACCCCCGCTGACATTGAGAAGCTGAAGCAAGGCACGATGTCGGCGCAGGACGCGAAGTAAAACCGCAGGAATCGAAATGGGGCAGCTTGCAAGGCTGCCCCTTTCGTTTGCCGAAAAGGAATTCGGATCACGCTGCAGGCACAACTAATTTTGATGGCCGAATCTAGCAACATTGCTAGTACCGGCTGGCACGGTCCTCGCCTATCATCGCGGACAACATAGCTCGAGAGGAGAACGACCATGAGGGGATCCATGAAGGAAACAAGGATTGCGAGAATCTCATTTTTCGCAGCGTCATTGGCGGCAATCCTGCTGCTTGCTGGCACCGCTGTCGCACAAAGCATCCAGGGAGTGATCAATGGGCGCAACGGCGCCACCATGACCGTCCAGACTCAGGACATGGGAAACGTAGTCGTCGTTCTCACCCCGGACACTGTGGCGGAAGACGTATCGGGCCTGTTCCATGCTCGTAAGAAGCAGATGGGCCTGACCGTTCTGGTGCCTGGGCTTCAGGTCCAGGTACAGGGAAATTACAACGCCCAGAACCAGTTGGTAGCGAGCACCATCAAGTTCAATGGCAAGAACCTCCAGGCGGCTACCGACATTCAGGCTGGCGTGGCTCCGGTGGAGCAGCAGACGCAGCAACAGCAACAGGAACTGGCCCAACAACAGGCGAAGCTGCAGCAGCAACAGGCGCAACTGACGGCGGAGCAGCAACAGCAGGCGGCGGACGAGGCCAAGATCGCTGCCAATAAGGCTGCCATCGCCGCTGTCAACAAGCGGTTTGGCGAGCTGGGTGAATACAACATCTGGGATGAGGTCACGGTTTACTTCGGCAACGGCAAGGTTGCGGTTGACCCGCAATATAACGCTCCATTGCTGGCGCTCTGCCAGAAGGCCGTGACCGTCACCGGCTATGTGATCCAGGTAAAGGGCTACGCATCCGCCGTAGGCTCCGCGGCCCTGAATCAGCAGCTGAGCCAGGAGCGGGCGGCCAACGTCACCGAGTTTCTGGAACAGCAGGGTCAGATTCCGCTGACCAACATATTGGCTCCCGGGGCCATGGGCACAAGCAGACAGGTAGCTCCTGACACCACGTCGGAGGGGCAGGCTGAAAACCGGCGGGTTGTGGTCAGGGTGCTGCAGAACAAGGGCATAGCTGGCACCTAGGGCGAGTGAGTCCCCGAGTGCAAGGAGACACAATGAATTCGTACCGCAAGACTTGTCTTTTGACGTTCGCAGGTACGCTGGCCCTGGCGATATGCGTGCCTGCGATTGCCCAGCAATCAGCCGATCTTGTCTCGCCTGATCAGACCGGGAGTACTGGCGCGCCGCAGACGGCAACGGCGGCGCAGACACCATCCGGTACAAGCCCCGACGCCAACCTGACAGATA
>Ga0210391_10001308_pt1 | contig 22954 bp, 20 predicted proteins | sample IncBWC12OmetaG_FD_160573 | JGI IMG/M metagenome (GOLD analysis project Ga0210391, IMG submission 160573) | Forest soil microbial communities from Barre Woods Harvard Forest LTER site, Petersham, Massachusetts, United States - Inc-BW-C-12-O ...
TGTTGCGCCTGTTGCGCGAGAATTTTGATCTGCGCACCCGCCTGCTTGAGCGTGATGCCGGGCGCGAGCCTTGCAAACATATACAGATAGCGATTCTTGCGGCCACTGGGTACCAAGTCCGCAGCGCTCAGCGTGAGCGGCGTCCAGAGTTGGTCCTCGAATCCAAGCAGGCGGAAGTCCGCCGGCATCACACCGGCCACCACGTAGTCCTCCCGGTTCAGGCGCACTGACCTTCCAACGATCGAAGGATCCGCGCCGAAACGGCGTTCCCACAGGCCGTGACTGAGGATGAGAACATGGTCGTGCCCTTGCTCATCCTCGCCGGCGACGAACGCTCTACCCAGTTGCGGAGAGACGCCGAGAACCGAAAAATAGTTTGCTGAAACGGCCGCGTAGGAAATCGGTTCTGGCTGCTGTGCTGATCCCGACAAGCTGCCGGTGAGATATTCATTCGCCGCCGTGACCGCGGAGAAGACGCTGGTGTCCTTTCCCCACGTGGAGTAGTTGGGCGGAGAGACAGGATTGGTATCTGCCTGAAAAGATGCGTCTGGATTGACGGAGGAGACGACCACCATACTTTCGAGATCGCGGCCGGGTAGATGCGGCAGCAAGAACGCACTGACCAAGCTAAACATGGTCGCGTTGACGGCGATGCCGAGCGCGAGCGTGGCAACGGCGGTGACTGTGAAGCCAGGAGATTTGATAAGTTGCCGCAGCGCGAACCGGACGTCTCCGAGGAGGCTTTCTGCCGTGGGCCATTGCCACACTTCGCGGCTTCGCTGTTCAATCAGGGCGAGGTTGCCAAACTCGCGGCGCGCCGTTTGTTCTGCCTCCGCTCGCGGCATGCCATCGTCCATGAGCTCGCCCGCCCTTTCGGCGATGTGTTCGTTGATGGAGACGGCGAGATCGTTATAGCGGCGACGGCGGGAAAAGAGTCGCGTTAACCAGGACATGACGGGACACTCCTAAACCTTGGCTGCGGTGAGCACGAGCGCGATCCCGGTGGACATTTTCTCGAAGCTCTTCGCTTCTCGTTCAAGGTGCCGGGCCCCCGATTTCGTCAATCGATAAATGCGGGTCGGACGCCCCTTCGCCGAAATGCCGGCTTTCGATTCCAGCAGTCCTTCTTTCAACAACCGTTGCAGTGCCGGGTAGAGGGAACCTTCCTCGATCTGCAGCAGGTCATCGGATGCTTGCTTGATGTGCTTGACCAACGCATAGCCATGCATCGGTTTCAACCCAAGGGAGTGCAGAATCATGAGGTCCAAAGCACCGGAGAACAGGTCGCGGCGTTCAGGGTCTTTCGCCATGAGCAATCACTATAGGAGCTGGATACCTATTTTGCAAATAGTATTTCAGTACAAAGGAATCTGCTGCAGCGGCCCTATCGTGGAAGTGTTTCGCTTGCGATCAGGCGAGAAGACGGGCAGCTTGTTTGGCGAAGTAGGTTACGGTGAAGTCTGCCCCGGCGCGGCGAATGGACACCAGCGATTCCATCATGGTGCGTTCCCGATCGAGCCAGCCTTTGGCAAAGGCAGCCTGCAACATGGCGTATTCGCCTGACACCTGGTAAGCCCCGATGGGCACATCCAGCCGCTCCCGCGCAGCACGAAGAACATCCAGGTAGGGCATGGCCGGCTTCATCAGGATCATGTCCGCGCCTTCCGCTATATCCTGATCGATCTCCCGCATGGCTTCTCGGAGATTGGCCCCGTCCATTTGATAAGTGCGCCGATCACCGAACTGCGGCGCGGAGTCGGCGGCTTCGCGAAATGGACCATAGAAGGCAGAAGCCACTTTGGCGGCGTAGGAGAGAATCGGCACCTGATCGAGGCCGGCATCGTCCAGATGATCGCGAATGCCGCCCACCCGCCCGTCCATCATGTCGGAGGGAGCCACGATGTCCGCTCCGGCTTTGGCTAGCGAGACTGCGGTGCGGGCAATCAGATCCAGGCTGGCGTCGTTCTCTACTTCGTATTCATCGCCGTTCTTGCGGACCACGCCGCAATGGCCATGGGAGGTGTATTCACACAAGCAAACATCTGCGATCAGGACCAGCTTTTTGGCTACGGGCTTGAAAACGCGCAGCGCCTGCTGCACGATGCCGTCCGCCGCCCAGGCACCGCTGGCCTCCTCATCCTTGACCGCGGGAAGCCCGAACAGCAACAGCCCAGCCAGACCCAGTTCTGCCGCCTCTTGCACTTCCTTCAGGGCTTCGTCGATGGACAGGTTGTAGACCCCAGGCATGGAGCTGACTTCGCGCCGGATGCCTTCGCCGGGACAGATAAACAGGGGATAAATCAAATTCCCGGGGCGGAGATGTACTTCACGAACCAGCGAGCGCATGGCCTCGGTGCGCCGTAAACGCCGCATGCGGATGACAGGAAATTCCATGTATTGATTTTAGGGGATTGTTGAGTTCAGGTCAGTTCAGAGCGGAGCTCGATCGAGAGGGACGATGAACTGGACTCCAGGTACGGAAAGTCCAGAGAGCCGGCTATCGTTGGTGATGAATAGATCAGTATCCACGGTGGCTGCGCACGACAACTGAATGGCGTCCGGCGGATTGAGCGACCGATTTAGTCGCAGGACGGAGAATCGTCGCGCCGCATTGAGGTCGAAAGGAAGGACAAGTGCCGTAGACGTGATCGCCCGCTCGTACTCTCTGCAGAGATCAAGATCCTGCTGTTGGCGAGGCTTGACCAGAATTTCGCCGACAGTCATCGTCGATGTAATCAGCTGGTCGCCTCGCATCAACATGCGCTCACGTAAAGCGCGTGCACTCTTGCCGGCTTCGCCATAGTCTTCAAAGAAGTAAATGAAGATATTGGTATCCCAGAAGACCCGGCTCATTTCCAACCCGCGCGCAAACGCGCTACGTATTCGTCGGCGTGTTCGTCGGCCCACAGGTGTTTGCCCGACCCATAGAGGGTGAGCAGCGGATCAGACTGAATTGCTCTCTCCACCTGGGAGCGACTCCACTCTTCGTACCACTGCAGCAGATCGTCATAACGCTGAGGGATGTCGTCCGCCTCTGGGACGATCTTGCCCCGGCGCTCGGGATGGTAGCTATCCCCAAGGCGATACAAACGGCGGTATTTCGGCCGTGTCTCGTACAACATGCGATAGTCATTTGGGTTTGGAGGACGATTTGCGACGCAGTGCTGGACGATGTGTTGATAGACACCTCGTCTGCGTTCGTCGCTAAGGTCCTCCTGAGCGGCGCGATCCTCTATCTCCTTCAAGGAAAAGTCTTCAGCGGAAGGATTTTCCCGATGAAGCAGGGCTGTCGCCAGCCATACCTCATCCGCAACCTTGATCTGAGACTCTTTTCTGGCCACGATGTGCTCCTACGTAACGTAGAATACTACTTTTTAACGTAATAATGCGATTAGGGAGACAGAAACATGCTCTAGCATGGTTAAGTGAGTCTGTTAGAAGCGGTTCCGTCGATGGTGGAGGAATGCAGCTGCGAGGCGCTCGAGTGGAGCCGCCTGCTGGAGCTGGTGGCAAGCTTTGTCCATTCCACCGTGGCGCGCCAGTGGTTGCTCGCCATGAAGCCTTCGCGGGACGCTTCCTGGATCGAACAACAGCATGATCTCGTGAGCGAGATGCGCTCGCTGCTTGCCCAGGGGGTCTCACCCGCGCTGGGCGGTTTGTTCGATCCCACCCGCATGACCGACAAGGCGCGCATCCAGGGAGCCTTGCTCGAACCGGAAGAGATTCGCGATCTGCTCTTGCTGATGGACAACATTACCACCTGGCAGGCACTCATCGAGAGCCCTCCGGAAGCGGTGGCCTCGGGACTCAGCGGGCTGAAGGCGTTGAGCCAGTTGCCCGCAGGAGCCCAACTGGCGCAGCTGACGCGCTCGCTTCGGTCGCGTCTTAATCCCGATGGCTCGCTGAGCGACAACGCGTCGGCTGATCTGCGCCGCATCCGGCGCGAGATCGAGCGCCAGCAGCGAGTGATCGAAGAGAGCCTGCGCAGCACGCTGCGCCGGCTGTCGGAAGTGGGAAGCACCCAGGAAGATCTGATCACCATACGCGGAGAGCGCTTCGTCATTCCCGTCAAATCGGAGCATAAGAGGCGCATTCCCGGAGTGGTGCATGGCGCCTCCTCCAGCGGCCAGACCGTTTACCTCGAGCCGCTCGAGACCATCGAGCAGAACAATGAATTGGTCCGGCTGATCGAAGAAGAGCAGGCCGAAACCCGGCGCATCTTTCTGGCCATGACGCGGGAAATCGGCCTTCAGGTTGACGCCATTGCCCAGGGTGCGGCTGCGCTCGCTCAACTCGACGGGTTGCAGGCGCGGGCCCGCTTTGCCGCCGAGTTCGACTGCATCCGTCCCCGCTTTGCCGAGCCCACGGCGCCTGCACTGGAGCTAAAGCAGGCCCGGCACCCCCTGCTCGAAAAGCGCTTGCGCGCGCGTCAGGCTGCCGTTGTCCCGCTCACTTTGGCGCTCAACCACCAGCAGCGTCAGCTCATCATCAGCGGGCCCAATACCGGGGGTAAGACGGTGGCTCTCAAGACCACCGGGCTGCTGGGCATGATGGCCCAGGCGTCGATCCCGGTGCCCGCCGCCGAGGCGATTTTTCCATTGTTTGATTCCTTTCTGGCCGATATCGGCGACGCCCAGTCGATCGAGCAAAACCTGTCTACCTTCTCTGCTCACATCACCAACCTGGAGCGAATCTCGCAGCTGGCGGATGAGCATTCCCTGGTGCTGCTCGATGAGTTGGGGTCGTCCACCGACCCGGAGGAGGGAGCAGCCCTGGCAGTGGCCATCGCGGGTTATTTTCTCGACCGGCATGCGTGGTGTCTCATCTCTACCCACCACACTTCGCTCAAGCTCTACGCGGCCAAGCGTCCGGGTGTGCTCAACGCTTCGGTAGGCTTCGATGAAGAGACACTGGCGCCGACCTTTGCCTTGCGATTGGGCGTGCCCGGTGCTTCGGCCGGGATCAACATCGCCCAGCGCCTGGGTCTTAATCCTGCCATCCTTACCGACGCGCGGGCCCAGCAGAATACGCAGACCCAGGACATCGCTCATTTTCTCGACCAGCTCCACAGCCAGCTGGACGCCGTCTCCCGGGAACGCGAGGTGCTGAAACGCCGCGAGCAGGAGGTTGCACGCGAGAAGAGCCGCCTGGAAACCGAGGGGCTCAAGGAGTGGCGGGTAAAAGTACGCGATTTGGAACAGCAACTGCAGTCGTTGCTAAAGGACTTTACCTACCAGATGCGGGAGACCGTGAAAGCCATCGACGACCGCGCCGCGCAGCAGAAGCTGTCAAAAGATGCCGAGCGCCGCATCGCTCGCCTGCGGCGGGAGTTCAGCGAGCAATTTAACTCCGTCGTGGTTGCACAACATAGTGGGGCCGACCGGGGAGACGCGCACGCGCAGCCGCACCTGGTCCGCCATGTGTCGGTAGGGGATACGGTCAAATTGAAGTCGCTGGGCAAGACCGGCGTAGTGCAGCGCCAGGTGGACGGCAACATCTTTGAAGTGGCGGTCGGGCCGATGAAAATGCGCGTGGCGCGGGATGATATTGCGGAGGTTACCTCTGCCCGGCAACCGATTGCGGTGAGCCCCCTCGAAGCAGCGCGGAGCCGCGGGGTCACCGTCTCGATCGCTCATCCGGAGGATTCGGTGCGCCCCGAGCTGAACGTCATCGGGCGCACAGTGGAGGAAGCCACGGGCGAGGTGGAGCAATATCTGGACCGTGCGTTTCTGGCTGGGTTGCCCCGGGTGCGGATTGTTCACGGAATGGGTATGGGGGTTTTGCGCAAAGCCCTGCGGGCGCTAATGGAGCGGCATCCGCACGTAGCACTGGTAGCCGAGGCCGGCCCCAGCGAAGGCGGGGCCGGCGCTACCGTGGTTGACCTGCGCGTTTGATCTGCGGAAACCAATGTTCGGGTGCCCCATCCTTCGCGCTCTTTCCGAAGGGTGGGATACCACTACTCTTCACCCAAGACCCCTTCTCCGCACATTCCGTTTGTCCCACCCTTCGCAAAAAGCGCGAAGGATGGGGCACCCGAACGTTGGTCGTTTGGAAAAGAAGAAAAGACGGACCTTTGATGGGCTTCAGGTGGAAGAGTGATTATCCGAGAAATTATTTATCGTCGTCGAAGTGAAGGAATAGATTGTTGATCGATTCGGCCAGGGTGGGGTGAGCCAAAACCGCGTCGTGAAGCACGGTCCACTTCAAATGACCCATCATTGCCATCTGCAAGACAGACACTACCTCGCCGCCCTCAAGACCCAACACTGTAGCGCCTAAGATTTCTTCCGTCTCGGCATCCGCAATGACCTTCATGAAGCCGCGCGTCTCGTCCACTTCAAGCGCTCGCGCTACCGAAGTCATGGGCATTCGGGCGACAAGGATCTTCCTTCCGCTCTTTTTCGCCTCGGTCTCTGTCATGCCCACCCGGCCTAGCTGCGGATCCATAAACACCGCAAAGGGCACCATGCGGTCGCGGACTGAGCGCTGGCCGCCGTCAAGCAGGTTGGCCTTCAGAATTCGGTAGTCATCGTAGGAGATGTGGGTGAACGCAGGACCGCCCTTCACATCGCCGATGGCGTACACACCAGGAGCCGAGGTCTCGAGACGATCATTCACCCGGATGAATCCCCGCTCGTCTGTCTCCACCCCGCCGGCAGCCGGTTTGAGAGCATCGGTATTGGGCACCCGCCCGGTCGCGAGCAGGAGATGAGATCCTTCGACCGTCTGGGTCTTGCCTTCGGTCGAAACCTTCAAGTCGATGCCCGGCTTCACTTCCTGGGCGCGCGCATGGAGCAGGATCTCGATACCATCCTCACGCAGGATCTTCAATACCTCTGCAGCCACATCCGCGTCCTCTTCTCGCAGAAGCTGCGGCCCGGCCTGAATCACCGTGACCCGGCTGCCGAAGCGGCGAAACATCTGGCTGAACTCCACCCCGATATAGCCACCTCCCAAAATCAAGAGGTGCTCCGGTACACGATCAAGCTCCATGATGCTGTCGTTGTCGAGATAGGGAACGGCATCAAGACCCGCGATCGCGGGCCTGGCGCTGCGCGTACCGGTGTCGATAAAGATCTGTGCCGCACGCAGCAACCGTTCTCCACCTCCGTTGAGGGCGACGCGTAGTTGCCTCGGGCCGGTAAAGGAGGCTTCGCCTCTTATTAGATCCGCCTGCGCTTTTTCCAGGCGCTTTTCGCGGCTTTGGCGAAAGCTGCTGACGATGGCTCGCTTTCTTTCCCGAACCCTCCCCATATCGATGGTTACGGGCCCGGTGTGGACGCCATAGTCGGCGCCGCGGCGTGCCATATAAGCGACGCGTGCGCTGGCCACCATGGTTTTTGTGGGAGAGCAACCGCGATTGATACATGTTCCGCCAACGTCCTGGCGCTCGATCATCGCCGTCTTCTTACCCGCCGCGATCAACGCCTCGGCCAGGGGATTGCCGCCCTGCCCCGAGCCGATAATGATCGCGTCAAAATCTTCCATGCCAACCTCCAGGCAAAAGTTAGGATGCCCGCAATGGTGAGATGAATCGAATTTTTATAAGTGGGAGACCAGTAGAAGGCCACCGCCTACCGCGACCACGTCTTCCAGCAGCGCGATCAGCAGATCGGGAAGTTTCGCTCCCCGGCTCAACCAGCGGCGGTAGTTGTAACCTGCGAACGCACCGGCGATCCCGCCCACTGCTCCCAGGATGGCTCCCAGGAACAGTGATGCACCGCCGGAAAAACACAAGGCAGCTGCGCAGAGTGCGCCGAAGATAATACGCGCACCGAGCGGGCCAGGCTGCGTCCTTCCCGGAATGAAGGGTAGCTTGTCCGCGATCAGCTCGCCAATGGCCAACAAGGAAAAGACCGCCAGGGAGATCTTGTTAGCCACCCAGGCCAACCACGAGCCGTCGAGGTGCAGCCAGCCCATATGAGCTCCCCAGGCGACTACCGCTGGAGCGGTCATCGAGCGCAGGCCGCAAACACAGCCAATCAGAAAGGCGAACAGGAGGATCCCCATGGATCCACCATGGCCGCTGGTCAATCAGGTGTCAAACTACTGGTGTGGTTCGAGCGCGCTCACCTGGGTCTCGGGCGCCAGGGTGAGTGCATCCTGCAGACGGAAGGTCACTACCGTTTCCGCCGGGATCGACAGATCCCGATTGCCGGTAAAGGCCGCGCCCAGGGCGCCGGCGCCGCCGCCGGCGAGGCCGCCAACGAGCAGGCCAACCCCACCGGTCGCGATCCCGCCAATCAACATACCCATGCCCGCACCGCCGCCGATGAGAGCGGCCGTACGCTTGCCTTTGCCTTTCTTGCTTCGGGCGAGAGTTCCGGTATCGATGCGATAGGCGGTGCCGTTGACGTCCAGACGGGTCAGCGTCAAGGCCAAAGTCGACTGCCCTTTAAATCTGCCGCGCTTGTGGGCGAGCAACACTTCTCCGGTAGCGCCGGACCCTTGGGGAACGGCGACGGTGTTGCCGACGACGACCGCCTGGGCCAGGGAGCCTGTAAATTGGTCGCCGGATTCCGTATGTTTGACGTCGATGGTTCTATTCAAGCGCACTTCCAGCCGGGTGCCGCGAGGAAGAACCAGGGGAGGTGGCTGAGGTGCAGGTGCGGGGGCCGGAGCAGGCGCCTGCGCCGCCTGGGGCGCCGGAGCCGCACTGGCGGTATTCGTTCCCGCTGGATTGGTGTTCGTCGTGGCTGCCGGTGCTTGCCCGGCAGGGACAGTGCTCGCTTTATTGGTGCAACCGGCCAGAGTTAAAACGGAGGCCAGAATCGCGGCGATCGCTCGCCGGTGCATGGGGGAAGCATTCATGGGGGAGGCGCCTCAGACGAAAGGGTACCTTCAAGCTTGCCGAACCGATGCGACACTTTAGTGGTAGATAAGGTGTATGCAGGGGATCATGAAACTGAGGCTCGCTATCGCCATTCTGGTCCTGGCTCTCGCTCCGATGCTTGCCCCGCTCCTGGCTCCCACCCATCCACTGGCTGCGTTGCTCGTCCGCAGCTTCTTCTCCCGCCTTTGTCACCAGGATCCGGCTCGAAGTTTCGTCATCGCAGGCTCCCCTGTCGCCGTGTGCGTACGCTGCCTGGGTATCTATTGCGGGGTTGCTCTGGGTATGTTTCTGCGCATGGGAAAGGTCTCGGCCTTTCGCTTACTGGCCGTAGCCATGCTGGTTAATCTCGTCGACGTAGGCACCGGAATGCTGCACTGGCACGGCAATATGCCGGTGACCCGCTTCTGGTTAGGGCTGCTCCTTGGGATAGCAGCGGGATCTATTTTTTTCTTAGCTCCGTCGGGGGCTTTATGGGACCACCAGGGCTAAAGCCCCGAATTTGCCGAGCGTTCTCGCGGGTTTAAAGCGGGTACCGAGCGAGGGGCAGATGTCTTTACCCGTGGTATCCGCTTGAAAACCCGCTTCCCCGGACTAAAAGTCCGGGGCTACACCGAACGCTAGTCGGCGCGGTAGACCACCCGGCCTTCGCTGATGGTCATGCGCACTTTTCCCAGCATCGTCCACCCATCAAAGGGGGTGTTGCTCGACTTGGATCGGGTGGCTGCGGCGCGAAAGGTCCACTCCGCTTTGGGATCGAAGATCACCACATCCGCCCAAGCGCCGGAGATCAGGCTGCCCCTGCCGCGCAGGTTCAACAGGTTGGCTGGTTGAGTACTCAGCAGCGTGATCAACCGGCTCAGCGAGGCCTTATGCTTGCGATGCAGCAGATCAAGGGCCAGACCCAGCGCCGACTCCAGCCCGGTAATCCCATTCGGCGCTCGTTCGAACTCCTGCTCCTTTTCATGGGTCGCATGTGGAGCGTGATCGGTCGCGATGCAATCAATGGAACCGTCCAGCAATCCCTCGAGCATTGCCTTACGGTCGGATTCAGCCCGCAGCGGCGGATTCATCTTGGCATTTGTGTTGTACTCACCCACCTCGCTCTCGGTAAGCACGAAGTGATGCGGGGCCACCTCACAGGTCACGTGCAAACCATTGCGCCGGGCCTTGCGCACCGCATCCAGCGCCGCCGCGGTCGATAAATGGGCGACGTGCAAATGGGCGCGGCCTCCCTTGAGTTCACTCAAGAGACGAATATCGCGTTCCACTAAGCCGGCTTCCGCAGCCACGGGCATTCCCCGCAAGCCGAGCCGGAAAGCAAGCGCGCCGGCGTTCATGGAGCATCCCACAGTCATGCGCGTATCCTCCGCATGCTGGATCACCGGAATACCGGCCCGCGCAGCCGCGGCCAGAGCCTGGTGCATGATCGCCTCGCCCAGGATCGGCTTTCCATCATCGCTGACCGCCACTGCACCCGCTGCTTTAAGTGAGCCATATTCCGTAAGCGCTTCCCCGGTACTGCCACGCGTCGCCGCAGCAATGGGGAACACCCGCGCACTCGGGTTGCGCTCCGTACTCTGCATCCAGCGTGTCGTCTCCACCGAATCGTTGACTGGAACCGTATTCGGCATGGCGCACACACTGGTAAATCCACCCGCCGCCGCGGCCGCAGTCCCGGTGGCAATCGTTTCCTTGTAACCCTGTCCCGGCTCACGCAAATGGACATGGATATCGACCAGCCCCGGAGCAACCACCAGGCCTTTCGCCTCGATGATCTCCGCGTCTGCCTGTTTGCCCGCGGCGTTCAATTTGCCTGGGGGCTCGACCGCAACCACCCGGCCGTCCTTGAGCAGGACATCGCGGTCCGCATCGATCCCGGCCGAAGGATCGACCAGGTGACCCCCACGAATCAGCATCGCGCTCACGCGCGGCCTCGCTTCTTCGTCCCGGGCTGCTTCACCGGGCGGCCCGCAGCTGGCTCCCTGGTGTGAGGCGTCTGTTCGACCAGCGCGCGATGAATCAAAGCCATGCGGATGGCCACCCCGTTGCGCACCTGCTCGGCGATCACCGACTGTGGCCCATCCGCTACCTCGCTCGAGATTTCGAGCCCGCGGATCATGGGCCCCGGATGCATGACGATCGCCTCCGGCGCGCTGGCGCGCAGCCGCTCGCGGTTCAGCTGATAGCGTGAGGTGTACTCTTCCAGGTCAATGTGCACTCCGGTCAACCGCTCCTTCTGAATACGCAGCATCATGACAATCTGCGCCTGCTTGAGCGCCCGATCGAAGTCTCGCTCGATGCTGATCCCAGGCCCGAGTTCGAGCGCCACCTCGGGCAAGAGCGCGGGCGGACCACACAGGATCACCCGGGCCCCCAGCCGCGGCAGCAATAGCGCATTCGAGCGGGCCACGCGAGAGTGCAGAATGTCGCCCGTGATCGCCACCGTCATTCCCTGCAGAAGCGTTTCGCCTGGGACCCCGTCGGAGCGTCGCAGTGCCCGGAGCATGGTTCTCGCGTCCAGCAGGGCCTGGGATGGATGCTCATGCATGCCGTCGCCGGCGTTCAGCACCGGCAGCCCTGTCACTTTGGCCAGGAGATAAGGCGCCCCGGAAGATAGATGGCGCAGGATAATGCACTCGGCACCCAGGGCGCGCAGCGTAATCCCGGTGTCTTTCAACGATTCACCCTTCTCGATCGAAGACGATTGCGAGCTGATCAGCGCCGTGTCCGCGCCCAGGCCTTTGGCTGCCAGCTCGAAGGAGGTCCGAGTGCGGGTGCTGGCTTCGTAGAAGAGCAGCGCCACCCGCCGATGAGCCAGCCGCCGGGCGCGCGCGACCGGGTCTTCCTGCTCAAGCTCGGTAGCCAGGTGGAGGATGGCGGAGACTTCATCGACCCCCAGTGAGGCGATGGAGAGCAACGAGCGCGAGCAGGCGGACGTCGCGCGGGGTGGCTCCGGTATGGCTTTCATGGTTGGCATGGCGTGAGGTAACGGCGGAGTGCTAATCGCCGCGTTCGACGAGAATCACTTTCTCATCGTTGTCAATCTCCCGCAGCTTGACTTCGACAATCTCGCGCGCTGTGGTCTGCACGTGACGGCCGACAAAGCTGGCCTCAATCGGCAGCTCGCGATGGCCGCGGTCAATCAGCACCAGCAGTTGTACGCGTCTGGGGCGCCCGTGGTCAAAAAGCGCGTCCAGAGCCGCGCGTATGGTTCTGCCGGTGTAGAGAACATCGTCGATCAAGATAATGTCCCGTCCGGCGACGTCGAAGCCGATGGCTCCTGGAACCACGACCGGCCGAACATCGCGCGTCGAGAGGTCGTCGCGGTAGAAATTAATGTCCAGAACTCCGGTATCGACCGGCGATTTCTCGATGCCGCTGATCAGGGCTCCAAGGCGTTCCGCCAGGGGTACCCCGCGGCGCTTGATGCCCACCAGTCCCAGGTTCTGAACGCCATTGTTCTTTTCGATGATTTGGTGTGCCAGCCGAATCAGGGTGCGCTCGATTTCCGAGGCTGACATGATGCGGATTTTTTCCCGCAACACTGGGGTCGCACTCGCTTTTGCTTTGCTCATAATTGCTCTGGCCGGATGATACGAGGGTTACCGAAGCGGGGCAAGGTGGCGCAGCCAAGTAGACGGTTGAAAATGGCGCGGAAGAATGTTGAGTGGGTGGACGTTACAGCGTTATTTTCGGCAGAGAGAAGCGCCCGCACCATCGGATTACCCGTTGCCCAGGGTGGTCTTTCGCGGAGCCAGCAGGCGTACACCCAGGGCGCCACCAATGGCGGAGAAGAGAATGATTCCTACCGAAGTGGTAGCAGCATTCATCAGTGTGTAAGCTGCCCTTCCATCGGGAGACAAGAGGAAGTGGACATATGTTTGCCATTGCGCCTGGGCATCGGGATTGGCTTGTACCAGCGCGGTCGACTCCTTGATGACTGAGTCATAGAACTGATCGATGGCGTAACCCTGGTGGAGAACAAAGCGGGCAAACACCCGCCAAATTGCGGTGGCGATTACCGAACTGTAGGCGGCAATGAGCCCGGCCACGGCGCCAATGCGCACCCCGGACCGAGTTTCCAAGAGAAATGCGGGCGCTCGCCGGTGATACACAGCGATGGCCAGCACCGCTCCCCCAACCACCCATAAACAGCATCCCCAGGACAGGACGGAGACAGCACTCAGTAGCCCCGCAGGGACGGCAACAAAAAGCGCTGCCAGGATAGCGTCCTTCCAGGAAATTCCCTGGGCCCGCGCGGGTGCCCCGGGCGGCCGCACACCCGCATATCCGGGCTCTCCCTCTTCCTGCTGGGCAAACTTCAGCTGCGGGGAGCCGCAGGTGGAGCAGAACAGTTCCGATGCGCTGAGGGTCGCGCCACACCTATGGCAGAGCAGGTTCATCCCTCTTGAAGCTATCTCAGGGGCGAGCGGAGCGCAATCAAACGCGTTAGTTGGTGCCCTTTTGACCGTTTTCGAAACCATGGGGAAGATCCAGCGCAATCAGGCTGAAATGAGTCTGGGAGCCGCTTCCGTCTTTGAAAAGAACCAGGTGCTGATGATGACGGGACCCGGCTTTCAATTGCAGATCGCCGGGGCCACCGTGCTCTCCTGAATGACTATCGGAATTCTCACAGGTGAGGCCTTCTGAGGTAGAGACGGGCAAGCCGACCGGCTTGTTCCCCGCACACTCGATCACGCTGCCGTACTGACTCAACGCATTGCGGTAAAACGCGATTACCTGATCCTGGCGATCCGGCGTAGCGTAATGGGCCACCTTCACCCGCAGCTTCCAGGAGCCGAAGCCCATGTCTACTTTGGCCGACTTGCTCCCCTCGCCAGTCATATCCTGGACCGCCCCTGGGTAGGCCGCCAAACCAAGCTCGGCCGCAGTGGTCTGATCCTGATTGACGTTAATTCCACCAAACGGAGTGGCAATCTTAACGTTCTGCTGCTCGCCATCCTTTGACTTGTCCACCTGCACCTTACAGCCACCCACGAACGCAAGGACCATCGCCAGCACGGTGAATACGAGGATGCCACCCTTCATAATCTTCTTCCTCCCAGTGCTGTACGCACGCCGGCTCTTCCATGTTCCAGAAAAGTCAGCAACGACTGCAAGACTGCGACTTCTGGAGGCGCGCTGCATCTGATGCCAAGAGGACTTTCCTTGTCTAAATCACTCTTATTCTCGCCTATCCAGTTGTCTGGCATTACTGTCCCCAACCGTGTTTTCGTCTCGCCGATGTGCCAATACTCGAGTGAAGACGGGTTCAGCAATGACTGGCACCTGGTGAATCTCGGCAGCCGGGCCGTGGGCGGAGCGGGACTGATCTTTACCGAGGCAGCCGCCGTGCTTCCGGAAGGACGCATCAGTCCGCAGGACCTGGGCTTATGGAAGGACGACCACATCGCCGGCCTGCGCCGGATCGTCGACTTTCTTCACCAACAGGGGTCACTCGCCGGAGTGCAGCTTGCGCACGCCGGACGCAAAGCCAGTACGGCCCGCCCGTGGGCTCCGAAGCAAGGATATGTCACCCCTGCCGAAGGCGGCTGGGAAAATGTAATGGCCCCCAGTGCGCTGCGTTTTCAGGATAACTACCCTCAACCCATTGCCCTCGATCTTGCCGGCATACAAGCAATTACCAGGGCGTTCGTCAGGGCAACCGAGCGCGCCCTGGAGGCTGGATTCGACCTGGTCGAGGTGCACTCCGCACACGGATACCTGCTGCATGAATTTCTCTCTCCCTTGAGTAATCAGCGGAACGATCAGTACGGGGGCAGCTTCGAGAATCGAATCCGCTTGTTGGTGGAAGTCGTGGATGCTGTGCGCACTGTGCTTCCTGCCGAACTTCCCCTGCTGGTGCGAATTTCTGCCACCGACTGGGCGGAGGGCGGATGGGACATTCATCAGTCCGTAGCTTTGGCCAAAGTGCTGAAGCAGCATAAGGTCGACTTAGTCGACGTTTCCTCCGGCGGCCTGACGACCCGGCAAGTAATGCAGCTTGGCTCGGGATACCAAACGCCTTTTGCGGAGCGCATTCGCCGCGAGGCGGCGATCCCCACGGGCGCGGTTGGCATGATCACCGAAGCGGCTCAGGCCGACCACATCCTCCGCACCGGTCAGGCAGATGTAGTCCTGCTCGCCCGGGAGTTTCTACGCCAACCGTATTGGGCGCTCGAGGCGGCAGAGGAATTGGGAGACGTCATCAGCTGGCCTGCCCAGTACCTGCGTTCCGCACCTCAGGGCAGCCCGGAGCGGGAACCGATCGTCACTTCTGCAATCCCGCAGACAACGGCCAGCTAAGTTACCGGAGGGATTGTCACACTTGGTGTTAGGGAAAAGAAATCCACTTGCACGCATAAGAAAAGCTCCAGCATTTGAGCTAAGCTGACCTATACTTCTGAGCGAAGGCAGCTCCATCCAAGTTGCCTCCGAATACCAGTATGGCTACTCACCTGCCTCAGCAACGCGCTCCGCAAAAACCGGAAATTCCCGACAAGCTCTACTTTCGCATTGGGGAAGTAGCGCGCTTGTGCTCGGTTGCCCCTTATGTTCTGCGCTTTTGGGAAACTGAGTTTACCCAACTGAAGCCGAACAAGAGCGGTACCGGTCAGCGGCTCTATCGCCGCCGCGACGTAGAGATGGCGCTACGTGTGAAGCGTCTGCTGTATGACGAGGGTTACACCATCGCCGGTGCACGCCAGGCGATCCAGGCGGAATCGCGCAGCAAACGCGCCGGTCAGCCGGAACTTCCGTTGCCGCAGCAACAACAGGCGGCGCAACGGTCTGAAGTGCGGTTACACAAAGTGCGTAAAGAGTTGCGCGAAATCCTGAGCATACTCTCGGTTCCTTCGCCGCAAGTTCAGATCAAGGAGCGCCCTGCGCCCACGCCAGCCGCTAAGGCCGGCCTCTTCGAACTATAAGCTGCGGGCAATTTCAGTGGGACTGATTGCCGGCCGCCGCCTCGCTGGCACTATGCAAAAGGCTATCGGACACGATGCTGCCATGGTTCATGAATCGTTCCATTGCCTGCATTGCGCAGCCTTGTCCGCAAAGATGGTAGAAGTCGGGATTACCGCTCTCCCCCTTATTCCACGGCATCAGGGTAAAGCGCTGACGGGGTTGACCTTCCTCAAAGCAGGGGACATCACCCAGGACGAGCATCCACCAGTGATTCGCCTCCAGCTTCTTTCTGCCGCAAATATCGCACGTGAACGATACATCCCAGACCATGTTCACCTCATCTGTTTAAAGACCACCTAAGGCATTCTCCCTAACGTGAACGGCCGGAGAAATTGCCTGCAAACTTCGGCTGTGAAAGCCCTGCCGACCGCCGGAAAAGCCCTGCAACCGTGCTAAAGTAGCTGTTGCACGGGCCGGATAGATTATAGCCTCTTGTAATGGAAGCCGGTGAATTCCAGTGACTTGTCCCGAGTGCTCTTCCTCAAATTTCCGTCTGTCGCGCTTTCGCATGAAGGATTTAGAGCGATTGCTACTGTTGCAATATCCAGTGCGCTGCCGCCAATGCCAACGCCGTCAATACGCTGGATGGCCCTTGGCTTTGGTGCTGATGCAAGCCAGCCGGATCCGCCGTGAGCGGCGGGAGCACGAAGCGACTCGCTGACTCTTTGTGACGAAACAGAGTCTTGCCTTTTGAACCACAGGTAAGGGATTAAAAGAGAGCGGCGGCGCGTTCAGGGCGGCGTGTGCAGAGTAAGTTTTTGATTTGAATGGTCGGGACGGGCAGATTTGAACTGCCGACCCCTCGCACCCCAAGCGAGTGCTCTACCAGGCTGAGCCACGTCCCGACGGCAAATTGACCTCTTGAGTGTACACGACTGAGTGCTCAGTGAGCAGGCGGGACGTATTCCTTGGGCAGCGCCGATCCTTCGCCGAAGAAGTACTCCTGCATCTGCTCCACCAGGAACTCCTGCGCTTCCTTAGTCCATGGTTGAAGACGATATTCGTTGAGCAACATCTTTTGCCGTTCGATCCACTCCGACCAGGCCTTCTTGGAGACATGGTCGTAAATCTTCTGGCCAAATTCGCTGTCAAACGGAGCCTCGTCGAGCCCCTCCATCTCCTGCTTGTAACGCGCACAAAGAACCATGTGTGGCATCGAACCTCTCCCTGTCTCTGCTTCATTGTAAAGCGAACCCAAAAACCGGACCTAGGTGCGCTTCTTCCCCGGGCGTTTATTCTTCGTCTTCTGTTTGCCCTTGCGCAGCACCTTGTTCTTCGGGGGCAGGTAGGGATGGGCCTTGCCGCTGGACGTTGATTTAGCGTGGGACCTGGTTTGGGCCTTGGCTTTGCCCTTGGCAGGGCGGCTCAGGTGCAGCGGAGCCACTTCCTCCAGAATAGAAAATTGTAACCGCCGCTGCATTGTATCCACGCGGTCGAGCACCACCCGTACCCGGTCACCCATGGAATAGCGGCGGCCGGATTGCTCGCCCATGATCTGGCGCGTGTTCTCGCGAAAAGTGTAATGGTCGCCTTGCAGGCTCATGATGGGCACCAGCCCCTCGATGAAGAGATTGTCGAGCTCCACAAAGCAGCCGTACTTGGTCACACTCATGATCATGGCGTCGAAATCGTCGCCCAGGCGCTCCTGCATGAATTTGACCTTCTTCCACTCCATCAATTCGCGCTCGGCATCTTCGGCGCGGCGCTCCGCCTGGCTCGATTCATAGGCAATGTCGGTGAGTTCTGCTTCGCTAATCGGCCCTTCGGAAGGAGAAGTCTCTTTGCTCGGCCGGCTCTCCGTCGCGAGCACCCCGATACCGCTCTCACCCGAAGCCAGAACAGCCTTGGCGATGCGATGGACAACAAGGTCCGGATAGCGGCGGATAGGCGAAGTGAAATGGGTGTAACAAGGCGCGGCCAGGGCGAAGTGGCCCTCGTTCTTTTCGCTGTAACGCGCCTGGCGCAAGGAACGCAGCATGAGATGGGCAAGAATGCGCTCTTCCGGCTTGCCCGCTATTTTGAGCGCCAGCTGCTGATACATGCGCGGGGTCACAGCAATGTCCTCGGCGATCTCATATTGTCGGGGCTGGTGGCCCCGTCCCGTCCCCCGGCCTCTTTGCTCGCGCCGCTCCGACTTCATGGTCACTCGCTTTACCGGCAAGGAACCAATGCCAAGCGAGTAGCCAAACCTTGCAGCCACATCCTCGAACTCCGCCACCCGCCGGGGTTCCGGCTTTTCGTGAATTCGATACAGCGACGGTACGTCGAGGTTCTGCAACCAGGAGGCCACACACTCATTGGCCGAAAGCATAAACTCTTCGATCAGCCTGTTGGCCCAACTGCGCTCTGACCGAACGATGCTCTGCATCGCTCCCCGGGCGTCGAATTCAATTACCGGCTCGGGCAGATCGAAATCAATCGAACCCCGCCGCTGGCGTTTTTTGTGCAGCAGGCGGGCCAGTTCGTACATCCGCTCGAATTCGGGCACCAACGGCGCAAATTGCTCCCGCGTGTTGCTGTTGCCACGGATCACGTCGTGTACCTGGGTGTAAGTCATCCGGCTGACCGATCGGATGACCCCCTCCGTGACCTCGTAGCTCAGGATCTCCCCTTGCGCATCGATCATCATGATGCAGGAGAGAACCAGGCGATCTCTCCCCGGACGCAGACTGCAGAGATCGCTCGAAAGCTCTTGCGGAAGCATGGGGACGGCGCGATCGGGAAAATAGACCGAGGTACCTCGCAACCGCGCTTCCAGATCGAGGCCCGAACCGGGCGTCACGTATTCTGCAACATCAGCAATGTGGACTTGCAGCTCCCACCTGCTGCCGTGCTGGCGGACGAATACCGCGTCGTCGAAGTCCTTGGCCGTTTCGCCGTCGATGGTCACGATCGGCAGCTCGCGAAAATCGCGGCGGCGGCCCACTTCCTCCTCGTCCAGGCGAGCGGCGCGCGCCTCCGCCAGAACGTTGGGCGGGAAAACGTGGGGAAGATGATGCTTGCGGATGACAATCTCAACGTCCACGCCGAAATCGCCTTCCCGCCCCAGAACCTCGATGACGCGCCCGCGCGCCGGGCGGGTTGGGGTGGGCCAGTCGGTGATCTCTACGTCCACTACCATCCCCTCGAGGTCCGAGGGGTTATCGAAACCGCGCGGTGGGCCGATATTCTCACTAACGACTCGATGCGGAGTGGCGCTGCCGGACGCCGGCGCTTGCTCCATGCCAAAGGGGATGAGGATAGGTTGGGTGACCCGCTCGTCGAGCGGGGTTACCGTATTTCCGGCGACATGCTCCTGCCGAGCGTAATGAAAAATCCCCACCACCGTAGGATTGCGGCGGCTGAGCACCCTGGCGATACGGCCGCTGCGCCGTCCGTCCGGCCGCGGGGGAGCAAGTTCCACCAGCACTTGGTCGCCCTGCATGGCGCCGTTCATCTCGTTGGGAGGAATGAAGATGTCATCATCCCCGCCAGCCTGGCGAGCTTCTGGCCGCACAAAGCCAAAGCCGTCCCGATGCACGTCGAGGCGGCCGGCCAACAGGTTATTGCGTGCCGCTGCCTGGGGAAGCGCCCAGTGATCGCGATCAGACTTGACCAGTTCGCCACGGGCAGCCATGCGATTCAGCTGCTCGACCAACATGCGGCGTTCGCGGCCGCCACCCAGGCCCAGCTCGCGTACCAATTGCTTATATCCAGCGCGCTGGCCGGCGGAACGTTCAATACGGCGGAGGAGTTCGCGGTCTGTCATCCCGGGCCAAATTCGTGCAGAAAGAGCCAACGCGCACGAAAGGTCATGTCTTTGTTGATACTAATGGGTCAGCCCCCCCGGAACTCTTAAAGTTTCGGAATGGGGGATTTCAATTTTGCGCTAAGCGTGGTTAAGATGCAGAGAAGAGCAAGGATTGCGCGGCTTCGGCCGCATCAGCAACTGACCAGGAAACTAACAGCTCCGCCTGATTTGCCCTGAATTGCGGAACAGACTCCGCAGGGTTGTTCGGGGGCCTGTATCCAGACGTAAACGAAAGGAAGTACAAGAGAGATGTGGAAACCGAACCAACCTGGAAGTCCCTCGACCTCCCCTAATGCGGAGCCAACGCGTCCGTCTGTACCCGCGGCCGCAAGCCACGAAGCAACCACCACGCGCACTTCCAGCACCTCCCCCGCATCGCCGGCAGCCGCCGATCAGGCCACGATTGGCAAGAGCCTGGTGGTTAAGGGCGAAGTGACGGGTTCCGAGTCGTTGTACATCGACGGCAAGGTAGAAGGCGCGATCAACCTGCCTGGCAACCGTGTGACCGTCGGCCGCAATGGCCAGGTATCCGCCAACATCTCCGCCCGTGAAGTGGTTGTGTTGGGCAAGGTGCGCGGCAACATCAACGCCAGCGACCGGGTCGATATCCGCAGCGAAGGCTCGTTGACCGGCGATGTCATTGCACAACGCATCAGCATTGAAGATGGCGCCTTTTTCAAGGGTGGCATCGACATTCGCAAGCCTGGCCAGGGAAAAGAAGGCGGGGCTCCTGCGAACATGTCCAACGCCGACTCGCAAAAGGCCGCTGTCGCCGTTCAGGCCTAACCAGCGCTCCTCGAAAGCACGGGTGGCACCGGCGCCTTGCCGGCACTGCCCGTGTTGTGTTTGCCAGCAAAGTGTCTGCCTCCGAAATAGATTCCCTAAGCTGACTTTCACCGCGCGCGAAAACAATGAAGCCGGGTGGAAAAGTCGCTCGTCTTCGTTTGAAATCTTTCCTCCCGTCCGATTTGCCAAGATCCGGTGAGTTACGCGCGTAGCCGGAGGATCTGCAGTGCGCCCCTCCTCCTATAAATTCCTCCGGTTAGAATTGCATCAGGCATGATCCTCCCCTTCGTCCGCGAATTGCTCGCGGACCTGGAACACTGTGCGCCCTACGAACGCGTACGCAGGCACCTGGCCTTCGCTGCGGGGCGCAAACGTGTCTCCGGACTGACTGCCACCGCCCGCGCTCTCTACTTGCCGCTCCTCGCCCGCGCTGCCCAGTCGCCAGTCGTGGTCGTCGTATCCGACAACAAGGCCGCCGACTCGCTCCAGCTCACCCTGCGCGCCGCCTGTGAGCTAACTGGAGCCATCGAAGCTGATCGGGTGCTCCGTCTGCCTGCTCACGATGTTTTGCCCTTCGAAAACATGTCTCCTCACCCCGATGTGCAGGAGCAACGCGCCTCAGTGTTGTGGAAGATCGCGACCGGAGCAGCTTCCATCGTGATCGTTCCGGTAGAAGCCGCCAGCATGCGTGTCTTCCCGGCCGGCTACTATGCCGATCTCGGACGCGTTCTGCGCCGCGAAGAAGAAATCGACATGGAGGAACTCACAAGCCATCTGGCCAGCGTGGGCTACAGCCCCATGGACATAGTCGAAATGCCGGGCCAATTCACCCGCCGCGGCGGAATTTTCGATGTCTATTCCCCGGAAGCCGACCGGCCGGTCCGCACCGAACTCTTCGGGGACGAGATCGAATCGATCCGCAAATTCGAGCCCGACTCGCAGCGCTCCTCCACCGCCATCGTCGAAGCCTTGCTTCTGCCCTTGACCGAAACACCCGTCTCGGAGGAACTGCTTGCGGCCATCCACCTTCGCTTGAGCGGGAGCAGGCTGGATGCGGGAAACGACCCCGAATTGCTCAGCAAGGCCATATCTTCTGGTGGCGTAAGCGTCTTTCCAGGCTGGGAGTTTTTCTCGCCCGTAGCCGGCGCCGACCGGACCCTCTTCGATCTCTTCCCTAAGGTTCAAGTCTTCCAGGAAGAGCCCGCCATGATCCGCAATCAGCTGGACCGCTGGTGGAACAAAGTCGAACAGCGTCATGAACGCAGCGGGATCGGTTCCCTCATCACTCCCCAGGACATTTACCTGTCCCCACCCGAACTGCTGGCCAAGATCGCGTCGTTACCGGGCCTGGAGATGGACCAGTTGGGCGCAGTGGATGTTCTGGAAGACGACGTCAACCCCATGGACGAGATCGCCTTCTCTTCCCGTCCAACCCTGCGGTTCCACGGCTCGATCCCGGCGTTTCTGCAACAGATCAAGTCATTCGCAGAGCAGGAAATACGCATGCTGCTGGTGGCCCCGAACTACGGAGAAGTGGAACGATTAGCCGGCATGCTGCGGGAATATGGCCAGCCCTACCGGCTGGGCAGCCGTGCCCTTGCCCCGGGCGAACAGCCGTCCGACGAATCGAGCCATCTGGCCGGCGATTTCCGTACCCCGGTGATTGTGCAGACCGGTATATCGAGTGGTGTAAGCCTGCCGGACAGCAAGCTGGTGATCGTCGGCGCCAACGACTTCTCCGATGAAGCGGACGTCGAAGCCCGTCCCATCCCCCGCAAAGCCAAATCAAAGACGGCTGCTTTCGTCTCTGACTTCCGCGACCTCACGGTAAGCGACTACGTCGTGCACGTGGAGCATGGCATCGCCCGTTACATGGGTTTGCGGGAGATCGAACAGGATGGCATCAAGGTCGAGTTCATGGTGCTGGAGTTCGCCGAGCAAGCGCGTCTCTACGTCCCACTAACCCGGCTCGATCTGATCCAGAAATACCGTTCCACTGACGCTGGACCAGCGCCCGTGTTGAACCGTCTTGGCAGCCAGCAATGGGCCAAGACCAAAGCCCGGGTGCGCAAGGCCATGCAGGACATGGCGGATGAGTTGCTGAAGCTCTACGCCCAGCGGAAAGCTGCGCAAGGCCATGCTTTCCCTCCGGACAACGAATTCCAGCGCGAGTTTGAAGACGCGTTCGATTACAACGAAACCGAAGACCAGATCTCGGCCATTGCCGACATCAAGAGCGATATGGAATCGCCCTTGCCTATGGATCGGCTGTTGGTGGGTGACGTCGGTTACGGCAAGACCGAAGTGGCCATGCGCGCCGCGTTCAAAGCCGTGCAGGACGGCCGCCAGGTGGCCGTGTTGACACCCACCACAGTCCTCAGCTTTCAACACTTCGAAACCTTCAAAAGCCGGTTCAAGCTGTTTCCGATCACCGTCGAGATGATCTCCCGTTTCCGATCCCCCAGAGAGCAGAAGTTGATCCTGGAGCGGGTGGAAGCGGGTAAAGTCGACATCCTGATCGGCACTCACCGCCTGTTGTCAAAGGATCTGCACTTCCACAACCTCGGCCTTCTGGTGGT
>Ga0210391_10001311_pt1 | contig 22918 bp, 16 predicted proteins | sample IncBWC12OmetaG_FD_160573 | JGI IMG/M metagenome (GOLD analysis project Ga0210391, IMG submission 160573) | Forest soil microbial communities from Barre Woods Harvard Forest LTER site, Petersham, Massachusetts, United States - Inc-BW-C-12-O ...
CCCACCAGAACTGGTGACCGATGGCGGTCACTTCAATGGCCCCCGGCGGTTGGGGAGCGTCCTGGATAGAGCGAATCACGCGCGCCGTGGCGAGGAACAGCACTAGCACGATGAGGATGGGAATCACTGTCCATGCGAGCTCTATTTGATTGCTGCCGTAAACTTGCGCGGGTTCGCGGCCATCATCATTAGCGCGCTTGCGGAACTTCGCGACCGCGTACGCCAGCAAGCTGAAAACAACGGCAAAAATAGCGGCGGTTATCGCCAGGACCAGCATCGACAAATGAAGGATGGAGTGCGCCGGCGTGGACAGCGGTTGGAAGATGTTCGTACTCTGCGAGGGGTCCGTCGGAGCACCGAAACACAATGACGCAGCCAGCAATCCGCCCGCGAACAACACAGCGATTCCCGCTATCTTTCGCCCCAAGCTACGACTTTGCCCGCTGCATTTCATTTGCTTCGAACCGGTGTCCTTCCGCTCGCCGCGGCAGCCTGCTCGCGTTCCGAACGCGTGCGGGGCCGTTCTATTAGCATGCTCCCGTGTTTCAGTTCAAGCTCTTCTGTTGAGCGATGGCCCGCTCGATGGGTGCCGCTGCTGACCACACGCATCGAGAGCGCAACTGCTGCTCCACACTTCTCCGGTATCGCCACGTATCGCGAGTTGACTACGACTGGGAGCCGTCCGCCATTGCCTGGACACCTGCGCCGGCAATGGCGGGCTCAGCTATCTCGTATTTCGGTTTAGATCGCTTCCAATGACTCGCCGGCATGTCGAATATTGCCCTCGATCGTGGCCACAACTTCTTCGATGTTGCCGGAGAGAATCATCTTTCCCATGGCCAGCGCGAAGCCCACGGCTTGCGACCGGTCGGCATGAGACGGAATCGAAAGCGCATTTGCATCGGTGACTACGTCAATGAGCGCGGGCCCCTTATGCTCCAGCGCCTTCTTGAGGCCAGAGGTCACATCGGCGGGGTTTTCGACCCTCACACCCATCATGCCGATGGCTTCGGCAAGCTTGGCGAAGTTTGGATTCTTGAGGTCCGTTTGATAGTCGGGAAATCCCGCGGTTTCCATCTCGAGTTTCACCATCCCTAGAGCGCTGTTGTCGAAGACAAGTACCTTAATAGGGAGGTCATACTGTGTGATCGTCAACAGATCACCCATGAGCATCGCGAGACCGCCGTCTCCGGACAAGGAAACCACCTGTCGTCCGGGATAGGCGCATTGCGCGCCAATCGACATGGGGAGCGCGTTGGCCATGGACCCGTGGTTAAAGGAGCCGATGATGCGCCGGTTCTTAGTGGGCTTAACATGCCGGGCGGACCAGACGTTGCACATGCCGGTGTCCGCGGTAAAGATGGCGTCGGGCGCAGCAATTTCACTGAGCGCGGCAGCGACGGGCTCGGGATGCATGGGCGTGCGTTTTCCCACGTGGTCAACGTAAACATTCATTTTTCGAAGCTTCTCTTTGTGTTTGGCGACCGTGTTAGCCAGGAAGTCTGGGCTCTGCTTTCCATCCAACATCGGTAGCAGCGCTTTTAGCGTCTCGCGCACATCGCCCCACAATCCGAGATCGATTTTGCTGCGCCGTCCCAAATTCTCAGCCCGGACGTCAACCTGGGCGATCCTGCACTTTGTGGGTAGGAATTTGTCATACGGAAAATCAGTGCCGAGGAGCAGCAGCAGATCGCATTCGTGGATCGCCTCGTAGCACATCCCGAAACCAATCATGCCGGTCATTCCCATCTCATAAGGATTGTCGTATGCGACGTGCGGCTTGCCTCGGTAGGTATATCCAACCGGAGCTTTCACTTTCTCCGCGAGAGCGACCACCTCATCGTGGGAGTTTTCGCATCCGATGCCGCAGAAGAGCGCAACTTTCCTGCTGGAGTTGATCAGGTCCGCCAGCTTTGCCAGGTCCTTTTCGCCGGGACGGATGCTCGGCCGTTGTTTTACCAGGGAACGCGAGCCGGCTTGCGCAGGTACTTCCAATGCAACCACGTCGCCGGGCAGCACGACCACGCCTACTCCACCTTTTGCAATGGCACTCTGCATGGCGATGTGCAGAACGCGCTCAAACTGAGCCGGGTTCGTGATCATCTCGCAATAGTGGCTACATTCCTGAAACAGATTTTGCGGATGCGTTTCCTGGAAGTATCCCGTGCCGATTTCGCTGCTGGGAATATGCGATGCGATTGCCAACACCGGAGCATTGCTGCGATGAGCATCGAAAAGGCCATTGATCAGGTGCAGGTTGCCGGGTCCGCAGCTGCCCGCGCAGCAGGCGAGCTTGCCGGTGAGCTGCGCCTCTGCGCCGGCCGCAAACGCGCCGGCTTCTTCGTTGCGCACATGGATCCATTTAACTTTGTTGTTCAGCCGAAGTGCATCCGTCACCGGATTCAGGCTGTCGCCCACGACACCGTAAATCCTTTCCACGCCCGCTTCGGCAAGTCTTGCGATCAACTGATCCGCCAGTCGGTTTGCCATTGCCTCAATCCTCCCTTGAAATTGCGTTATTTCTGCGCGTCATTCGATTCCGAAAAAACGTGCAAACTTAAAACCAACTGCTACCTTACTGCAAGCTCATTTTGTCTCCGCTTGCGGATGCGCCGCGCGTCCGGTCTCACGAAGAAAGAAGCTCACCACAATTGCAATCGCACAGCACGTGACCCAGAACATTGCGCCTCTCTGAAAGTGCACTGCCAAGTTTGGCGTGTTCCCGGTGCCCCTGCCGATACGATGTGCATAAACCGGGCCCAGGAACGCTGTAAGCGCGAAAACGAGGAAATTGATCCCGCCGGTGGCGCTGCCCTTCACATTGTCCGGATTAACTTCCTTGATGATGCTGTACGGGATCATCGCGGCGCCGGATGCCACCCCGAAGATGAACATCCCCAGCCTCGCTGAAATCGGCAAAGGGTGGAACGCGATTTGCATCGCAGCCAGAATCATCAGCGCCGCGCTCCCGATGATTACCGGTTTTCGCCGTCCGATACGGTCAGAGAGCCAGCCGAGCAGCGGACATCCGAATACCCAGCCGAGAGGAACCATGGAAGCGATCACCACTGCGTTGTGGTAGGAAAACTGAAGATCCTTTTGAAATGCCGCGACTCCCCAGATCATGTCCCCGATCGTGGTGGGTGCGAATAGCAAGCCGGCAACAATTCCGCAGAGATACGACTGAGGATTTGAAAATACAACTTCATACGGCTTCAACAGCGAACCGAAGCCGCCCTCTTGGAGGTGCGCTCCGAGCTGTTCCTTAGGGGTAGAGACATAGAGGAGAACGGCGACGACCAGGATTATTATTCCCATTCCGATCCAAAAAACATGAACGCCGAGACCGCGCTCAATCATCGGCCCGACGACATTCTGTCCAGCCGAGCCACCGAGCATTCCGACGCATTGCGTGGCACCGATAGCAGTAGCCAGGTAGCGCGCGGGGAATCCGCGTGCCGCCAAATAGACGGCGCCAGTGAATGCAAACGCCGAGCCCGCGCCCTGGCACAGACGGCCGACGTCTCCCGCGATTACGGTCGGCACGGCGAACAGCAGGCAGCCCAAACCCAGAATCGTCATTCCGACGGGCACCGAGCGCTTGGCTCCCAGATGATCCAAAGCAGCCCCGGCGACCAGACTCATCGAGGAATAGGTGTAGTAATACACTCCCAGAATCGTCGCGATGCCCAGCGCACTGGTGCTGAAGTGGTCTTCCAATTCCGAAATCATTACGGAGGGCGAGGACCTCACCGCATATTCCAGGAAATAGAAAATCACGGTGAAGAACCAGGCGATGATAAACGCGCGTGTTTGAGCCTGAGTCTGAGTCGGGGCCTGGGACTGGCTTGTGGCAGCTTGAGATGCGCTCATGGCTGAATAAAACCTCCTTTCGGGCGTAGGATGAAAGGGATCGATTGCTCCACGACCGACTCCCTGGATTTCTGCTTTCCCATGCGATGCCTGTTACTACTTCTCACCTGTTGCCAGCTAAATGTGCTGCCACTTCGCCGCTCGCGTTTTTTGAAACAGGCCATCATTTGGATGAGGCATAGCCTGATGACGAAGCCGAAGGCAGAACGTAGCGAAAGCCTGTGTACACCATGCTGAGATGCGCGTTCTTAGGATCGCCAGGCGTGACAAACCACGGATCACGACTTATGTAAGAATATTGGGTGTAGTACTGGAAGGTTCCGTATCTTTCGCTCTTCCAGAAAGCGTGGATCAAATCGAGCGTTGCTTCTTCAACGGTTCGGTTATTTGTGTTGGGGGAACCAGGCCCGCCAAAACCGATGATCGTATCCGGATGTGCGGTGTCCGTCGTGTCAGGGAAAAAGTTCCGCCCGTAGTAGTCAATCCCGTAGTAAGCCGCCACGGTGGTCCTCGGGTTCACGGTCCACTCGAAGCCGCCAAGCGCCGCTCCCGCGTGTACAAACGAAGGACTGACGTCGGTCCCTGCCGGGTTTGGCCGTATCACGACTTGGGGTCCGGTAATTACGAGGTAGTGAGCGCCGCCGTCGCTCCAAAACGCATTGCCCAGAAGGGAGAAATTGTGAAACAGCGCAAAATTCGCGGCTAGGTCCCCACCCCCTCCTATCGCCGAGTGCTTAGACAAAGGCCCGCCGGCCACCTGGGAAACCCCGGCCCGCACTCCCGTCACCAATCCAGTAGCTTCCACGTGGAAATGCTTGCCTCTGATTTCTGTGTCATGAGCGATCTTGGCAAGAATATCTGGAAATAGATTAGGAGCACCAACTTGAGCATTGTTGTCAAACTGGGGGCTCAACTGACTGCTAAAAGCCGTGGGGAGCGCAACAAACCCGCCGATAAACTGGTTTGGATCCTCGATGCCTAGTCCCATGGCCCAATGCTCGTTGAAGTGATACGCGACGCGAAACTCGGCAGCGCGCGTATACGGGAGGCCGACTTGGACGTCCTGATCCTCGTTGTAGGTAAGTATCAAATCGGCGAGGTTCGGACCCACGCCGTCGCGGTTTGGAGTGAGCCAACTCCAAGTTTGGCCGCCCATGATCTCCCAGTTACCGCGTTTCAGGTTCATCCAGCAAAGGCGGAGACGGAGAGTGTGCCCGTTCACGATTTGATAGACATTCGCTGCATCGTTTCCGCTGAAATCCGCTTCGCAGTAACCCTGCACATCATTGGCCCCAAATTTGCCTCTAACGTCCACGTCGAAACGGGAATACTGCCCGGTGAGGCGATACTCGCTCAGCTGCCCCTGCGTAGTGTTGCTGAAGGGTATGGCGCCGAAGTTCGTGGCAATATTGTTCTGCGTGTTCGTCGTGCGGTATATGTTTTCCAAATCCACGAACCCGCCGGGAGTGACTGCCAGCCCGCCGATATTAAAACTTCCGAGCGGCCGGTTTCCTTGTTCGTTATCCTGCGGCGGCGGTTGAATCGCCGCGCTCGGGCCGTTATAACTGCTCACGGACCGGGAGTCGGGCAGAGTCAGGGCCGCGTTAACCATCTGCGGCGCCCCACCCTGGGTACTGGCGGCAGCGGGCTGCGTGGCGCCCAATTGCTGCCTCAGCGCTTCGATCTCCTGTTGTTGCGCACTCATCTGCTTTTGCGTTTGTGATAGAGCTTCACGCAGAGCTTTCAGCTCCGTGGCCAGCTCGGTGTCACTTGACGAAGAACCCGCCTGCGGAGCGCTCGCCTGCGCCCACATCAGCCCTGGTGCCAGCAGCACCAGACAAAGAGTGCGGAACGGCTTCATACTCAGGACTCCTTCTCGCCAAACCCTAATTTCAGGCTCGGCAGTGTTGGCCCGTATCGGAGGTTCTTGTCGGCGACCATCCCCGTGTTCAAGTGCGAGAACATTGCGCGAACCCTTCCGGACTTCGAATTAAGATCGCCACTATTGACCGAAGGCAGAGGCGCGATACCGTGCCAAGGCTCTAAAGGCAATTCATCCGCCAGACGGCAGCTCGTTCAAGCTATTGAGGAGCCGCGACTTATCTGCACTTCGTGACGTTGCGTAGTAATCAAGGTGTCAGCATTTTGACAACTGTACGGATCTTGACGCCTGAGGCGAATCGGCTGCTGTGGACGAGGACGTTCTTCAGGCGGGATCGCCTGCCCGCCGCAGGACGTTCTTTTAGTTCTTTGGATTGCGAAAGCGGCGCATGTGCCTGGTGTGCAGATGCTGGCTCATGCCTTGAGATCCCCGTACCGGGCTTCGATCAGCCATTGTATGATCGCGAAAACCATGGCGGTGGATACGCCGAACAGGAGCATTCCATTGGCGGCCTCGAGTGGACCCAGGAATCTCCAATGCGGAGTCATGAGCAGATCGCCGTAACCCAAGGTGGTGTAGTTGACTGCTGAGTGATAGTAAGCCGTTCCAAAGAATTGAAATTCTCCGCAGATCACGAACACCTCAGCCCACACAGCGATCTCAAGCAGGTGGGCCGCCAGCGTCGCTAGCATCGCCAGCACGACGACTGGAAAATCGATCCAGAAGCTCCTGCCGGTGCGGCCCAGTCTGCGCTCACGGCGAAGAAGGTTCAGCGACACGCTCACGGACAGGGCGTGGATTAAGATCGTACATATGATGACGACCGCGCCAACCGCCAGCGGTACGAGAATCGGAATTCGAAGAGATTGCGTCATTGTTTACGTCCGCAGCCTGGAGCGGAACCGCCGCCACACACAGCAGCGCTGCTTCGCGCAGCGCAAAGTCGACCCGCTGACTATTTCGGAGTGGCGCCCATCGCCTCCGTTACTTCGTCCTGGGCTTGAATGTAATCGAGCTGCGACTGGAGCAGCACCGTCTTGGCATCGTATTCCTGCGCGACGGCCTTCAGCGCTTGCGATTCGAGCGCCTCGCCTTTCTGCAATTGCTGCTGGGAAACGCGGCTGGATTCGGCGCGCAACGCATATAATTCCTGGGACACTTGCACCATGTCGCGCGTGCGTTGCAGTTTGTTGTAAGCGATCTGCAGGCGCAGCTGCACGTCCTCGGTGACGCGCGCGAGATTTTCTTTGGCTTCGGCCACTTGCGCGTCGCTTTCGCGCACCGCTGCGCGCCTCTTGCCGCCGTCGAACAGGTCATAGGTAAGTTCAAAGCCGAAGCTGCCGAAATTACGCGCGAGAAAGGGAACATCGTTCTGGTAATCGTAACGGGCAAAGGCGGTGATGTCCGGCACGTAATCCGCTTTGCTCAATTGCACGCCGGCGGTGGCTTTGCGCAGTTGTTCGCGCGCCGCGACGATTTCCGGGTGGGATTGCAGCGCCGTCTTGATGCATTCCTCGCGCTCGCAGATGCTTTGCACGCCGGGAACGTCCGGATCCAGCTCCAGTTCCGTCAAAAGCGGCAGGCCCGTGGCATCGTCCAGCTGCATGGTCAAGTCCGAGAGATTCAATTCGGTGGTCAGCAGTTCCTGCTTGGCTTGCAGGGATTGCGCGCGGCTTTCGATCAAGTCCTCGTCCAGCGCGTTGCCGTACTTCACCTGCTGGGTGCGCTCGCTCTGCAGGTCTTCTGCCGCCTTAATCCGCGCCTGCGTGGCAGTGCGGTGCAGCTGCATGATTAAGAGACCGTAGTAAAGATCGTGAACTTTTAATGCGACCTCGTTTTCCGTTTGCCGCGCGTCGGCGCGTGTGGCGCCTAGTTCAGCGCTCGCCGCGTCGTTCTGCGGTTTGACCTTGGTGAATAATTGCGTAATCGGCTGCGTCAACCCGGTGTCACTGAACACAAACGTCTTTCCGCCCTGGCTGATGGTCACCGGCGTCGCAGGAACGGGGGTTCCGGCGACTGTACCCAGTTCGCCCGCCCCGATTTGAATGAATTGCGTATCCGTCACGGTGAAAGCGCGGGTCCCGTTCCGTAGCGTGGGAAAGTAGCCGCTCTTGGCTTTCTCCTTCGCGTGTTGCATCTCGTCTACCTTATAACCGGCGATACGCACCAAGTGATTGTGCTTCAGCGCGAGTTGCACTGCTTCCGCAAGAGTGAGGTGGCGAGGAGCAGTCGCCGTCTGCTCCTGCGCCCGAGCGAAAGTCAGCAAGCCCAGGAATAACAGGCCGGTGGCCAAAAGCTTTCCACATGCGTTCATGATTTCGTCTCCTGAGGCGTGGGCGATTTTTCCTGAAAGGCGCTGAGGTTGCCATAGGTCAACGGCGACGCACGCATTATGGCAGTGAGCAGCATCGCGACGACGCTCGCCCAAACCACCAGGTAGAATCCATCGTTTATGCTCAGCGTGTACGCTTGCAACCGTACTCTGGCCTCCATGAGGTCGACCGCCCGGCCTGCGGCGGCAGGCACGCCGTAGGATTTTGCATACACTCCCGCGGCGAGCGCCCGGAGATTGCCGTCCGTGATCCAGTTTCCGCGTTGCACGTGTAGCCCGAGAAGGTTTGAGTGGAGCTTTTCTCGCTGCGCAACGAAGTGGCCCATGTATACTGCGCCGAGTTCCCCACCAAACAGGCGCACGGTATGAAAAAACGCTGAAAACGTCAGGATCCACTGCGGCTTCGATAATCCGCCCGAAAAAATCCCTTGCAGGATAATCGTTCCGACCAACCCGACAAACGCGAAGCATTGTCCGAGGCCCATGAGTAATTCAGTGCGGTAATAATTCGCTGCTGACCATGCGCTGGTGAGGTCTGCGTTCAAATAACACGCAAAAGCGATGAACACGAAACCCGAAGCCATCAGCAGGCGCGAATCAAATCCGGACAGCAGCAGAAACCCGGCCATAAAGGCGAGGAGGAGCAGGGGAAGTGCGCTCCAAATGATTGCCGGGCCAATTTGATCTGCCTCGAAGCCGTGAATTCCCAGCGACTGCGGGATCAGGATGATGGTCGCGACCAGAGAAAAGCGGAACAAGAACAGCAAGATGCCCAGCAGCATCGTGTTCCACTGGCGCAGGTAGGGCATGTCAACCAAAGGATTGGGACCGCGCAGACGCCGCACCGTTGCCGCTACCAGGAGGATTGAGCCGCCGAAGAACAAAGCGTTGAACACTCCGGAGCGCCACCAATCGAGCCTCTCTCCTTGATCGAACGCGCCGTACAACATCGCGAATCCCAGGCTGCCGTAAAAAAAAGCTACAAAACTCGGCGGTGCGCCCGACTTCTTTGGCGCAGGACTCGAGGGTATGCCGAAATAAATGCACAGCACCATCAACGGCGTAATCACCGCTGAATTCCAGAACATCCAGTGCCAGGACAGATGATCCCGGTACCAGCCGTAGAGCGATGGAGCGATGTTTACGGCTCCATCCACGAACGTCGCGTACAGCGCGATCGTGAACGGAAGGAACCGCAGAGGAATATTGCGCAGCGCGAACGTCAGCGTAAGTGGGTAGAACGTGCCGGACGTCAACCCAGCCAAGACGAGCGCCACAATCAGCAGGCTGTAGCTGTGGATGAAGGGAAGGCCGGCGCAGATCAGCGTAAACGCCGTCGCCGCGTAGAATAAAATTTTGCGCGGGCCCATCAGCGCTCCCACAAAAACAGTAAACGGCCCGATGAACATCAAGGCCATGTTGTAGGCGCTGCTGATCCAAGCCCCGTCGTCGAAGCTGATACCCAGGTGGCCCTTGAGGTCCGCAAGGCCGAGCGAAATCATGCGGCCGGTGAGCGTGACAATTCCGGCGCCCATGATCACTCCCAGGATTCCCAGCAACGGACTCTTGGAGAGTTCCGAGGGAGCGGCTTTCGCAAGAACGCCCGCAATTTGTTCCGGTGGTGGTAAAGCTACGGCCGAGGTTGAGGCAGCCATTGTGCGCTCCACTCAGTGTCTGGTGCGCACGGTGGCGATGACGGATAGGCCCGGACGCAAGGTGCTCGCAACGCTGGGATCATCGAGTGCGATCTTAACGGGGATTCTCTGCACGACTTTCGTGTAATTGCCGGTGGCGTTGTCGGGCGGCAGCAGCGCGAATTGGGATCCGCTGGCAGGGGCGATCTCCAGCACCTTGCCGTGAAACACCTTGCCTGGGTATTCGTCCACGGCGATTTCCGCAACGTCGCCAACTTTGACGTTGGTGAGCTGCGTCTCGCGATAATTCGCCTGGACCCACTTAATTTTGCTGACGAACGAAATCACTTGCGTGCCCGGAGAGACCAACTGCCCGGGCCGCACTTGCCTTTCCCCCACCGTGCCATCGCCAGGCGCCTCGATCGTCGTATAGCCTAGGTTTACTTGTGCATCGGTGAGCGCAGCCTGCTTGCCGTGGAGATCGGCCACCAGCTGCCCGTCTTGCGATTCCAGGACGGCCTTGGTCCGGCGTTCAGCTTCCGCCGACAGCTCACTGCTGCGCAACTGAGTTTTTGCCTCTTCCAGATCAGCCTGGCGGCTCGCGAGCGTCGCCGCAAACCGTTCCTGGTCGGCGACTGCCTGTTCAACTTTTTGCTGCGTGGCTGACTTTGTCTGCAGTAAAGCTTCTTGCCGGGTGCGTTCAGCTTTCGTGCGCACTACTTCGGCTTGCGCGGCATCAATGCCGGCCTGCGCGGCTGTGATCTGCGCGCGCGCTTCATCGATTCCCGCCAGAGCCTTGTCGATCTTCGCGTCTTGCAGCTCGCGCTGACGAACATTATTTTCGATCGCAGCCTTGGCTGCCTCCACCGCCGCGACCGCCTGCGCTACCTGCGCTTTGTAATCGTCATCATCCAAAGCAACAATCAGATCTCCCTTATGGACTTCCTGGTAGTCGGAGACCTTTACATCGCGAACGATGCCGGAAATTTTCGTGCTGAGCGGCGTCAAGTCCCCTCGGACGTAGGCATCGTCCGTGACTTGGTCGATGCGGCCACCCTCCCACGCATTCCAGTTCCGGGTGATCGTGAACACTACCGCTGCGGCCAGCAGCACCACCAGCAGAGGAACGCCGAATGTCCGCCACTTCGGCTTAGGTTTAGTTTGCGCAGCAACGTGCTCAGGTCCAGACGCTGGGACAGGAGCTGGCGTACTTGCGGCTGCCATATTTGTTGGACCTCCTCTATATAGGTCGGGCTCGAATTAGAGGCAATTCGAGCCCCAATTTATCCGCAATCGGATCTTGCTCAAAAGGTTGAGCTTGATAATCCTGAGGATATATACATCCCGCAAGCGAGTGTCAACATGTTGTCGCGTGCGCAGATGTTGTCGCTCCCGCGAGCGCGCAATTTTCGCGGCAAACATGGTGCGGTATCGCACGCAACTAGCTACGCGGCATGCGCGCCCGCGAGTGTCCGGAAGCCTGATGCGAAATGAACTAAAGTGTGAATATAATGCCCGCCATGGCCTCCTCGAGCCCAGAATCCGAGCGGTTGAATATTCAGCTTCTCGTTGATTCGATCCCTGCGCTGATTCATACCTCCCGGCCCGACGGCTTCCTCGATTACTTCAATAAGCCTTGGCTGGAATACCTGGGCGTCACTTTGGACCAAATGGCCGGTTGGAATTGGACCGCTTACATTCATCCCGAAGACGTTGATGGAATTGTAGCCAGGTGGCGAGCCTCTCTCGCCACCGGAGAAATCTTCGAATACGAAGCGCGCGTTCGCAGAGCCAATGGAGAATACCGCTGGATGTACCACCGCAAAGTGCCACTACGGGATGCGGACGGCAACATCTTCAAGTGGTACGGGTCGAGTCTGGATATTGACAAGCGCAAAACCACGGAAGAACAGCTCCGCAGAAATACCGACGCGCTGCGAAGAAGCGAATTTTATCTCGCCGAAGGGCAGCGTCTTGGCCACATGGGAAGCTGGGCGTTCGATCGCGACGGCTTCTACTATTGGTCTCCCGAATTATTCCGGATGCACGGACTCGATCCCGCCGGCAAGCCGCCGAATCTTCAGGAATACTTGGAGCTTGTCCACCGGCACGATCGCGAGCACATGGCAGAGCTGATCAATGGAATCTTGGCGAGCGATTCGAGCTTCGATACGATAAAGCGCATCGTCCGTCCCAACGGTGAGCTCCGCTACATTCGCTGCGTCGGTGTTCCTTTCGTCGAAAACCAAAGCGTGAAAAAGTACGTTGGCAGCGCCATCGACGTTACGGAGCACGAGCTCCTGACTCAGGAGCTCCGGAGGCGCGAAGCGTACTTGGCGGAAGCACAGAAGCTGAGCCACACCGGCAGTTGGGCCTGGAACCCTGCGACTGGTGAACCTGCTTATTGGTCGGAGGAGTGCTATCGCGTACTAGGTTTCGACCCCGCTGGGCCACCGCCGCCGCTCGACGCAATTTTTCAGCGGATCCAGCCGGACGACGCACGCGCCGCAGTCCGGGAACAGTTCGAGAGAGGCATCCGCGACAAGGCGGATATCGAACTCGACATGAATTTCGTCCACCCCACCAGGGGAATCAGGAACATCCGGTCCACGGGGCATGCGGTGGTGGACGCACACGGCGACCTGAGCGAAATAGTGGGTACCGTGATGGATTTTACCGAGCATAGGCGTGCGGAAGAAGCCATCCGGCGAAGCGAAGCTTATCTTTCCGAAGCGCAAAGACTAAGTCATACAGGCAGCTTCGGCTGGAAGGTTTCCAGTGGGGAGCTCTTCTGGTCCGACGAAACCTTCCGTATTTTCGAGTACGACCGCTCTGTCAAACCAACACTGGATTCACTAGGGCAGCGCGTCCATCCCGATGACCGCGCGGATGTCAAAGAGGTGATTAATCGCGCGTCTGCGGGAGCGGCAGAATTCGAGCACGCCTATCGCTTGCTAATGCCTGATGGGCGAGTCAAGCACGTCCACGCCTTAGCTCACATTTCACAGGATGCATCGGGCAATCGCGAGTTTGTGGGGGCGGTCACTGATGTCACCGGGCACATGATGGCTCAAGAGGCCCTCCGGAGCAGTGAAGCGGATCTCCTTGAGGCTCAAAGATTAAGCCACATGGGCAGTTGGCGAAATGATGTGTTTACGGGGATCGTCACGGTCTCGCCGGAAGTGCACCGAATATTCGACATTAGGCCCGGGGAGGACGCATCAACCGCTGAATTCTTTTTTGGCAGAATTCATCCAGAGGATCGGCCGGCTGAAGCGCAAACCTACGAACGCGCGAATTTGGCGAAGACCGACTTCGAATCGGAGTACCGTATCGTTCTCCCGGACGGATCGATCAAGCACGTCCACAACATCGGTCATCCAGTCTTGAACGAGTCGGGCGACATCAGGGAATTTGTCGGGACCGTGATCGATATTACGGAGCGACGCCGCGCAGAAGCGGTGATCAGAGAACAAGACGCAGAGCTCCGTCAAATGCTGGACCTCGCGCCTCAACACGTTAGAGTATATGGACCGGGTGGTGAACGTCTTTATGCCAACCGCGTTGCGCTCGATTACTACGGCGTTACTTTTGAAGAGTGGCAGCAAACATCCGGAAATGCTTTTCGCTCCAGCTTGTTCGTTCATCCTGACGACCAGAAACGAGTGGCGCGCGAATTTGATGCGAATCGCTCCAGTGGCTCCGCTTACGAGTCGGAGGTACGTGTGCGCGGAGCGGATGGGAATTATCGCTGGTTTCTAGTTCGTTACAATCCGCTGCACGACGACAAGGGACAGGTCAAGCGTTGGTATCTTGCCTTGACGGACATCGAAGATCGCAAGCAGGCGGAAGACAGACTGCGCCAGGAAAACGTCGCGCTGCGTGAAGAAATCGACAAAGCTTCGATGTTCGAGGAAATTGTCGGCACCTCAAGGCCTCTGAAGGCCGTTCTATCGCGGATTGCCAAAGTCGCTCCGACCGACTCCACGGTTCTGATCACCGGAGAAACCGGAACGGGGAAGGAACTGGTGGCGCGCGCAATCCACAGGCGCTCCCGCCGTTCTTCCCGCGCCTTTGTCTGCGTCAACTGTGCGGCTATCCCGCGCGACTTGATCGCCTCGGAATTATTCGGCCACGAGAAAGGCTCATTCACTGGTGCGTTGCAACGCCGCGTGGGCAAGTTCGAACTTGCCGAGGGCGGGACAATTTTCCTCGATGAAGTGGGTGAGCTTCCGACGGAAACTCAGATCGCCCTCTTGCGCGTGTTGCAGGAGCGCGAATTCGATCGCGTCGGCGGCAACCATCCCATCCGAGCCGACGTGCGCGTGATCGCTGCGACCAATCGTGACCTGGAAGCCTCCGTTGCTGAAGGTTCTTTTCGGGGGGACCTCTTCTACCGCATCAACGTGTTCCCCATGGAGAACCCGCCTCTCCGCCAGCGGAAGGACGATATCCCGGTACTGGTGGAGTATTTCATCGATCGCTATGCGCGAAAAGCCGGCAAGAACATAAAACGCGTGAACAAGAAGACGCTGGAATTGCTGCAGTCGTATCCCTGGCCGGGAAACATTCGCGAACTTCAGAACGTCATCGAGCGTTCGGTGATACTTTGCGACACGGAGATTTTCTCGATCGATGAAAACTGGCTACCGCAGCTGCCGCCTCTGGAAGCGGAATCGAAACAGCAAGCTGAGCTCCCGCAGGCCCTCTTGGCGCAAGAGAAGGAAATGATCGAGGCGGCACTGAAAGATGCCCGTGGCCGTGTGTCGGGACCCACGGGCGCTGCGGCAAAGTTGGGCATACCGAGGTCCACTCTGGAATCGAAGATTCGGTCGCTAAAAATCAACAAGAATCACTTCAAGAATTAAGAGAATTTTGAAAATCGCGCCTTCCGCAAATTTCTCTTAGATCTGGCAACGTATATCAGGTCGGAAAGTTGAGCTTCTTCAAGAACGCTGCAAATCGCGGGTCGTTGTGCAAGTTCTTCAGCAGGAGATCTACTTTCGTCTCAATTAGACCGCCATCGTGCTGGGTGTAAGCACGGTCCAGCCACTCGAACGCCTCGTCAGACTGGTTCCGGAAACCATAAACCTCGGCGATCTGGTACGCATCGCTTGCATGGTATTTCGCAATTAACTCCCGCAATGCGGCGTCCGACTCCTTTTTCCGGCCAAGCGCGTGGTATACAATCGCATACACACCCGCGCGTAAGTCGTCAGGGCGTACCCGTTCGATTTCAGGCAATGCATCCTGAGGCCGCCCCTGCATGATATAAATTTGGATCAAGTAGAAAGAGCCGGGCAACACATCAGGGTTCACTTCAAGGGCCTTCTTGCAATCCGCTGCGGCCTCGTCCGGCTGCCCATTGAAAAACTCAATTTCCCCGAGGTTCTCCCAACTTCCTGCATCGAGCGGATCCAAGTCAACGGCTCGACGGGCCAATCGGAGAGCCTGGTCAAAGCGGCCAAGGTAGGCTGCCGAGGAAGCCGCCTGTTTTACATACTCGGAATTTCCGGGTTCCAGAGCAATCGCCCGCTGTACGGAAGCGTTTGCTCCAATCCAATCGAAGTCCACCTGTCGCTGAAGCCGCCCCATTTGAGCGTGAGCCGCCGCCAGGTTCGGGTTGAGCACTAAGGCTCGCTCAACCGCTTCCCGCGCAAGTCGCTGACCCTCTCCAATGGGAACAACACCCGCGTTCGCCTGCCAGTAGTGTGCCCGAGACAACCCGACCCAAGCCAACGCGTAGGAGGGATCAAGTTGAGTCGCCCGTTCGTAATACTTCGCAGCCATATCCACATCCTTGGGTGTCCTGCGCTGATAGAAGTAGTACCCCTGTAAGTAAGCATCGAAGGCATCGGGGTTGACTGGGCGCGGTCGTTCCAAGTCCGCTTGTTGTTGCGAAGTCAAGTGGAGTTGGATTTGCCGCGCAACGGAATTGGCTACTTCGTCTTCGACATCAAGAACGTCTTTCAGCGGATAGTCGTAATCCTGGGCCCACAGGTGAGTTTGGTCCTTTACCTGAATCAGCTGAGCGGTGAGGCGAATCTGATTTCCGTTTTCGCGGAGGCTGTTTTCCAGTACGTACTGCACGGAAAGATCGCGTGCAATCTGGTCAAGTCGTTCGTCCTTGTGCTTGTATCCCATGACGGAGGTTCGCGCGATCACACCCAACTGTTCCGGGTCGAGTCGGGCTAATTGTGAAATCGTCTCCTCGGTCAGGCCGTCCGCAAGATATTCCTTGTTGGGATCGCCGGTGAGATTCTCAAACGGCAGTACGGCGAGCATGATTTTCTGCGACTTTCGCGGCGTTGTGTCCGGAAAGTGCCGCCGGGAGGCGTAGCCGACTGCTGCCAAAATGACAGTAAATACAGCCAGAGCCGCAACATACCGCCAGCGTTTTAGCGGTCTTGGAACTGCCTTGTTCGGGGAACTCTCTCGGACGGCATGCGTGTGGGCCAACGAACCTTCGGCGCTCGGGGCTTGGACCCCTGCATGATTTGGGGTTGCGGCCGCTTGAGTAACTGTCACATCAGCCGTGAACTGGTAGCCCTTTCGAGCAATGGTGACAATCAAATGGGCGTCCTCGGAGTTATCCCCGAGGGCCTTGCGTAAATGCGAGATGTATTGCGTCAGATTCCCTTCTTCTACGAACGTGTCGCCCCATACAGCTTCGAGCAACTCCTGCTTGGTGACTAGCCGGTTGGGGTTTTGAGCCAGAAACAGCAGGACATCGAAGGCTTTAGAGGTCACAGAAACGGGTGAATCCGCGCGAGACAGACTGCGCATACCTGGATTCAGCACAAACTCTCCGAAGCGGTACAAGTTATTCACGGTAATCAACTTATATGGAGATTCAGAGTTTTTCATTTTTTTTCAGCGCTCCCTTAAGGACTTCCTAGAGCCCCGCGCTGAGAATGCGCCCTGAGACGAAGCGAATACGCGGTGCAAGCGGCTTGCCAGTGATCTCAATTCGTGAGCTGGAGGACGGAACGCAGAAGTTGCCAAGGCCAGGGACGTAGCGAGGTGGGAAATTGTTGAGGACAGGTACATTACGGCGCAATTGCCGGAGGGCGCAGCAGCTTTACATCCAAGCCTGCAGTTCACAGCGGACCGACCGACAGCGAAACTCCCACTCGCCAAGCCGGCTTCCGAACGAATTTTGGGCGGAATTTCGCCAATTGGCGAAACTTCGCCAGTCATGGTTCGGTTAAGCTCTTAATGATCATCTGCTTAGCATCGGGCCGCCAACTGCTAATCACAAGAGCGTGTACCTGGGAAGGGGCGCGGAATGCTGAAGATTCAGAGGAAGACGAATGGGGGCGTTATTTTCACTTTAAGCGGTCGAATCGAGGCAGAGGATATTGACGAGCTGCGGAGGCTCCTAGAATTGGAAGGGGCTGACAGCCAGATCGCCTTGGATTTGAAAGACGTAACCCTCGTAGACCGCGATGCAATTAGGTATCTAGCTGATTGTGAGGCGGACGGTACCAAGCTCGCGAATTGCCCGCCTTACGTCCGTGAATGGATTGGGCGAGAGCCTGGGCGGCCTGGGCGGAAAAAACACAACGCTCGCAGAGATAAGCCGCAAAAAAGGGAGCAAGGAAATGAGCTTAAATAGTCTCACCTATCCTCTGCGATACGAGGACCTTAGTCTTGATACCGATCCCGAGATCAGACTTGACATAGACCGAATTGACGAACCGGCGAACTCGGAGCCCGGTTTTGAAGGGATCATTGGAAGAAGTTCGGTGCTTCGCAGCGTGCTGCAGATGGTCGAAACCGTCGCCTGGGGAGATTCGACTGTGCTCCTGCTAGGCGAGACCGGTACCGGCAAAGAGCTCATCGCGCGCGCCATTCACAGTCATAGTCCTCGCCGGGATCGACCATTTGTAAAGCTCAACTGCGCCGCCATTCCTACCGGACTACTCGAAAGCGAATTCTTTGGCCACGAACGTGGCGCCTTCACCGGAGCCATCGCTCAAAAAATTGGCAGGGTCGAGGTAGCGGAGCAAGGCTCCCTCTTTTTGGACGAAATAGGTGATATTCCGCTGGAGTTGCAGCCGAAACTCCTCCGCGTGTTGCAGGAGCGCGAGTTCGAGCGGCTGGGAAGTACACGAACGAAGAAAATTGACGTTCGCGTCGTGGCCGCAACCCATCGCGACCTGGAGGGAATGATCCTCAAGGGAGAGTTTCGCAGCGATCTCTACTACCGCTTGAATGTCTTCCCGATTTCCATTCCTCCGCTCCGCGAGCGGCCGGAAGACATTCCGCTGTTGGTCGAGCATTTTGTTCAAGAGGCCGCGCGCAAGCTGAACAAAACGATTGACGCCATCCCATCGGACTCCATGGCAGCGCTCACCGATTACCAGTGGCCGGGCAACATCCGCGAATTGGAGAACGTGATCGAGCGCGCCGTGATTCTTTCCCGCGGCTCCGTCTTGCGCGTGCCTCGCCGGGATCTACAATCGCGCGTCAGCGCGGGCCATTCCGGCGCAAAATTGGAAACTCTGGCGGACGTCGAGCGCGAGCACATTCGCGCGGTACTGAAACAGACCCGATGGGTCCTCTCCGGACCAGGAGGGGCGGCAGCTCGACTTGGGATGAACCGCTCAACCCTCTATTTCCGCATGAAGAAGCTTGGAATTGTGCGTCCGTGCTTCTGATTCCCGTTCGCCCTTTCAATTTCCACTCTCACGCATCGAGCGGGGCAGTGATACGGCGGCATCTCGAGTGCCCCATTGTTTGCGCCGCGTTGCGCAAGTGTGGAATCGTCGTTCGCTGCGATCGGGACGAAACCCACTCCGAGCTGTGGCGGCCAGTGTCAAGCCGCAGACAACCGTCAGCCTGCTATCATCGCCCGGTTTCCAGACTGAGCTTCCCAGAAACCCACCGTGTCCCGTATTCCTTTGGCTTCTTAGCCACTTGCGACGTGAACGTAACAAACCACGAATCGGCACGCCAATTGCCCTTGGTAGGTATCGAGGCTTCAGACTCCCGATGTCGGGATTCGAGAAAGAAAGATTACTCGCTGTGACGCTCGACGAGACCGCGATAGAGGAGAAGCGGGTTTGGTCTGGCGGCCCGCGGCGAATAAACCAAAGAAAACGGAGATTCTTTTTATGAATTTATTGCAGGCTTACTCATCCAGTCTTCGATCTGCCGTAAGGACCAGGCGGCCCAGCGTCAAAATTCGACATGGAAAAACAAAGCGGACCGCGCCGCCTCCCGCAACGTCGCCAAGTTCTGACAGAGTGGCTGTGTCCTCGGCCGCCCATGACCCCTCCACCCTCGTTCAGCGGGCGATCGACGGAAATTCTGAGGCACATGAACAGATATTCGCGACCCACACCAACAAGCTCCGCGGAATGGCGTTCGCCATCTTGCGCAATAGAGAAGACGCGGAGGACGCCGTGCAGGATGGCCTTTGCAGAGCATTCGCGAATTTGCAATCCTTTCAAGGCCGGTCCTCGTTCTCCACTTGGTTGACGCGCATTGTCATCAACTCGTCTCTCATGATTCGGCGTAGACGAAATGGACGCTCCGAAGCTTCGTTGGACGAGCTTATCGACAACCGCCCGGAACAATTGCAATACAAGGTCGTTGATGCGGGGCCAAACCCTGAGCAGATCTGTGCGTCCGTCGAAATGCGCGCCCTCGTCGAAAAACAAGTCCGCGAGCTTCCGGCTGGGCTTCAAACGGCATTTCAACTCTACGGATTGGACCACCGGTCGGCCGTGGAAACGATGCAGACGCTCGGCATTGGAACCAGCGCGTTCAAATCAAGAATCTCGCGCGCGCGACGGAAACTCGAAAATGGCCTGCGCCAGACGATTCGTCCGGCAGCAAACGGACGTTCGACTCTGGCGGGGGGCCCGTCCTTGCGAACCACCCGAGCGAACATTGTGGAATTTTCCGCTGCCGCGCTCTCGCCCGCCTGCCGCCGGTAGGCGACAGGCGAGAGTGCAGGTTTGAACGTGGAAACTGGGCCTGGAACCGCATTTTCTCGGATAAAAATCGGAACAGAGAGAATTTCCCAGACCGGCTGGCGGAGGGGGTGGGATTCGAACCCACGAGACCCTTTCGGGCCTAACGGTTTTCAAGACCGCCGGAGTCAACCGCTTTCCTACCCCTCCGTTTTTTCGGCGGCGCCTGTAATCGTAACTTACACCGCATTTGATGACAATCAATGTCCCGCAGCGAATGTCGCGATATTCACGGAAGCTCCCGCGTCCGTCCGCGCAACTACAAGCGTCAACTCCCGCGCGATTCCTCGAGTCGTTCGCGCTGCGAGAATGATAAGATTCAATTGTAAGAATTCGCTGTCGCTCGCTGCGCGCGCAATTACGCAGTCAGCGAGGGGAGGCTCGTGCAATGTCTCGTCGAGCACGGATACTGGCTGTCGTTTGCGGAGTTGCGTTCGCTGCGTTTGGCGCCAGTTCTCTGCATGCGCAGAATTCTTCCGGTCAGGATTCCCCGGCTACGCCCAATCCGGCCGCTAAATACCTGAAAGTCTCTGTGCCGCCCTACCACGCCGAGCCGCCCAAAGATCCCCTCCCGAACACACTCGATCCCGCGCAATTTTCAGACGCGCAAACTCGCAACATCTTCACGCTGGCGGCCAAAGTGAAACCGGTTCTGTATCAGGAGCCATGCTACTGCGGCTGTGACAAAGAAGTGGGGCACAAGAGCCTGCTGGATTGTTTTACTGATCTTCACGGAGCCCATTGCATCCTCTGTAAAAAGGAAGCAGCCTTGACCTACACTGAATCGCAGCAGGGCAAAACGGCCGCGGAAATTCGCAAGGAAATCATCGACGGAAAATGGAAACAGGTGGAACTCTCCGACTACGACACGCTGCCGCCCGCGAAATAACCGTATCCGATTTAACGCCCCAGCGATATGACCGCCGGTCATATTCAGTTCTTAACAAAATCATCGCCAGTTCCCAGTCTCGCTGCATCACGCCTCCGCGCGTGATAGAACACTCCTGCGGGTCAGCGGTACCTGGTGCCGAAATGCATCTCAACTCTCGGGGATTAAAGCGGCTAGTGTGAAGGCTGGGCAGACGGCCGCGCGGGCCAATCCTGCGGAGCAAAATCGACACCCCAGAAATGCGGGCTCGGTGACAGGAATTCAACCCCGACACGTGTGCCCTTTTCGGATGTGTCGCCAAGATATACGACCCGGCATTCTTGCTCTTCTTCGGTGACCGGATTAATCAGCACGAGTTCGGCGCCCAGAGCGAGCGTCTCTTGCAGATAAAGCAAGCCGCCATGCGCATTGATGACGATGGTCTGGCTGTTCTCACGGAACTTCTTGCCATCGCTATTTTTGGCTACCGCGCGCACGGGTATTCGCGTGAAAACGCGCGAACTGCGCCGGGCGGTGCTGTTTTGTGGCTCAGTCATGGTTATCTGGTATCCTGCATCGGGCCAGACAGCGAGTCAACCGTGCGCAATTGGAAAGTTTCCAAAAACGCAGCGCTCAAAAAGCTTGCTGAAATCGCACAAGGTTCCGTAGAATCGCAAAACTTGTTTGATGGCAGGGAGGTAAAGCGCATTCATACCGCGCCGCGGCATTCGCTGGCGCGGGTACTACAATCTTTCGGCTCGGGGGCCCCTAGCAATGAATCTGATTGAATATATCGAATCCAGGCGCGACGAAAACTTAAACGAACTGAAGGAATTTTTGCGCATTCCCAGCGTCAGTACCAAAAGCGAACATAAAGCCGATATTGAACGCGCCGCCCATTGGGTAGCGGAAAAATTGCGTGCTGCAGGTTTGGAAAACGTCGAAATCACGCCCACGAAAATGCATCCTTTGGTTTACGGCGAATCGCTGCACGCGCCCGGCAAACCCACCATCCTTTTTTACGGCCATTACGACGTGCAGCCGGCCGAGCCTCTCGATCTTTGGACTTCTCCGGCCTTCGAACCCACCGTCCGCGACGGCAAGCTTTTCGGCCGCGGCACCGCAGACGACAAGGGCCAGGTGCACATTCACATCAAAGCGCTCGAAGCGTTGAAGCACCAGGACGGCAAGCTGCCTTTGAACGTGAAGGTCATGATTGAAGGCGAAGAGGAAGTCGGCAGCGTCAGCCTGTGGGATTTCGTGCAGAGCAATCGCGAGCGGCTGAAGGCCGACGCGCTGGTGGTCTCCGACACTTCCATGCTGGCGAAGGGCGTGCCGTCCGTCACCTACGGATTGCGCGGCCTTAATTATTACCAGGTGGAGATCTCGGGACCGGCGCAGGATTTGCACTCCGGGGTATTCGGCGGCGCAGTGCCCAACCCGATCACAATTCTCGCCGAGCTGATCGCCAAGCTGCACGACAAGAATTTCCGCGTAGCGATTCCGGGTTTTTACGACGATGTCGCGACGGTCTCGCGCCAGGAACGCAAAGCGCTCAATTCGTTGCCGTGGAAAGAAAAGGAATTTCGCAAGACGGTGGGAGCGCCCGCGCTCGACGGCGAAAAGGGTTTCACGATTGTCGAGCGGCTGTGGATTCGACCCACGCTCGAACTCAATGGCATCTGGGGCGGCTATCTCGGCGAAGGCGCGAAGACCGTGATTCCCGCGAAGGCATACGCAAAACTTTCCACGCGCCTGGTTCCCAATCAGGATCCCGCGAAAATCGCGAAGCTCGTTGAGCGCCACATTCGCAAATTGCTGCCGAAGTCCGTCACTTGTAAATTCCAGGTTCTCAGCACCGGCAAACCGTGGGTCGCGCCGTACACGCATCCGATTTTTCAGACGGCGATTCACGCGCTCGAGGCCGGCTTCGGCAAGAAAGCTGTTTTCATCCGCGAAGGCGGTTCGATTCCTTTCGTCACGCAAATGCACGACACATTTAAAGTTCCCTGCGTGCTGCTGGGCTTCGGATTGCCCGACGAAAACGCGCACGCCCCCGACGAACACATCGCGCTGGAAAATTATTTTGGCGGAATCAAGGCTGTCGCGCTCTTCTATCAGCAACTCGCCGCGCAGTAAATTTTTGGCGCAAAAATGGCGCGCATAGGAAAGGCCCGTTTTATCGGGCTTTTTTGAAGGTTTGACTTGCGTTCGGCCCGTACTGTCGCTATAGTCCCCAAGGCGTCCTGCACCGCAGGCTCGCCAGGCAATTTAAACTGAGGAGGAAAACGCAACTCGATGGCAAATCCGCTGAGCAAGTCCAAGATTATTGCGCACATCACTGAG
>Ga0210391_10001314_pt1 | contig 22856 bp, 15 predicted proteins | sample IncBWC12OmetaG_FD_160573 | JGI IMG/M metagenome (GOLD analysis project Ga0210391, IMG submission 160573) | Forest soil microbial communities from Barre Woods Harvard Forest LTER site, Petersham, Massachusetts, United States - Inc-BW-C-12-O ...
AATCCGCAGGGATTCCTGCTCCCCAACCGTCGAGACAGGCCCTGCAAGCGGGCCAACGTTGTGAATTTCGGACTGAGGCCAATTCTAAAGCGCCTTGGACATCCAACTCACGGGTTTGGTCTGCATGCATTTCGGCACGGACTTGGGACAGCCATGGCCGATGCGCGAGTGTCTCCGAAGGTGGTCCAAAGCATTTTGAGGCATACCGATATCAAGACGACGCTGCGGTATTACGTCCATGTTGATGACGATGTGCAGCGGGATGCGCTAGCGCAGATTCAATCACTACAAAAGTTGTAATCACTACAGAGTCTGTGAGCTATGTCGTTTGTTGTGAAAGAGTCTGGTAGGGGCGGTGGGGATCGAACCCACAACCCCAAAACCGGCAGAAGGGCAGGCACACTCGAGGGCTTAATGAAAAGTTGGAGTGAAAAGTAGTGGATGAATCTTCAGATGTTTGTCGATCGAGGGAACGTGAGTTTGACGTGTTCGAGCGCTTTCTGGGTCTCGCGGAGTTCGCGGAGGTTAAGCTCTAATTCAGCCGCATAGATTTCCGCGCGTTCGTGGACCCTTGCATTCTTGATAGCGACAGCAGCGGCGACGGCGAGGGATTTCGCCAGCCGGAGATGCTCGGGCGCAAAGACTTCTGCCGCGTATGCACCGAGAGACAGAATGCCCAGAACATTACCGGCAGCGATGAGAGGCACGCCAAGCCACGACCCGATTCGGTTGAGTGGCTGGATTCCTCGCCATTCTATCTCCCGAGTTGCATCTGGTAAGAGCATGGCCCTCTGCTCGAACAAGACTCTCTCTAGGAAAACGTTCTCGGATGCCTTGAAGGTTAGTCCAATCCGTTTGGGCACAGCTTGAGGAGCTTCACGTGCAACCATCAAGTTCGATGCGTCCTCTACGAACAGCACCGTGGCGACATCAAATGGAACTAGCTCCAAAATGCATTGAAGAAGAGTGTCGAGGACGGAGTCCATCGAAAGATTTTGACTGAGAGCCAGAGTTGATCTTCTGAGTACTTCGGCTTCCGCACGCGCTGCCTCGGCAGCATCGAGATGCTGGGTAATCTGCATCTCCGCCTGCTTGCGCGACGTGATGTCCTGGGCCGTCCCGACCAGCCAACGGGTTACGCCATCGGTTCGCGCGGGAAAGCCCTTCGCCCAGACCCAACGCACGGCTCCATCGGCTCGGATGAACCGGAACTCTTCGTCGAGCGTCCCAGAACTTACAACTTCCCGAAGTTTCGAAAGAACGCGGATGCGGTCTTCCGGATGGATCAGTTCACGGTATGACGATGGGTTAGCTCGAAGATCATCGACGCTGTGGCCAGTAAGCGTGACGTACGCCTTGTTTACGTAAGTGATCTCTTGCGTATTGGCATCCATCATCCAAAAGATTTCCTGGATGTTATTGGCCATATATTGAAATCGTTCTTCGCTCCTTCTAAGGGATAGCTCGGCGCTCGCTCGCTCGGTAACGTCACAGAGGATGAGTACATGCCGGCCCGGCAAATAGTTCGCTGCAGCGGTGAAGTCCACGCACACAATTGTTCCGTCGTCTGCGATTAGGTCTGCCCGACCTCGTTGGCTCTTGTTACGAAGGAAACAGTCCCATCCTTGTGCAAATGCATCGGTGTCCGCAAGGAATCGGCTGATGTTTTCACCGATCAATTCTTTCACAGAGCATCGCAGCATAGTCGTCGCCGCTGGGTTTGCGTCCAAACAACGGCCCTCGTCATCTGCTATCAGGATACCGTCGAGAACATTTCGGAAAATGGATGAAAACTCGCAATCGGTATCACGAAACGCCTGGTCCGTTTCTCGATGTTCGTTCCGAAAGCGCCACAGAGAATAGATGTTCAAGAATGCAGCAAAGCTCAGCGTAATAAGAAGTAGAGGTATTAAACCGGTGGAAAATATGGAGCGGCGGTCATGTGCAAAGACAGATAAGGAAAGAAGTCCGACAGAAAGTGATAGCGTGACGATGGAACACAAGCGAATCCACTGGGGAAAAGAATGGCCGCACTTCCACGAGGGCCGTGACAACAGTGAAGGGTTCACACGACTGACCGAATTTGCGAATCTCTCGATGTCGGAAATCTAGCACACGGCATGTATTTGCGTCACACAACGGTTGGAGCGTCCGTAATTAGAGACAAGATTCTGAAGGTCTAATATCGACGCGCTGTCCGCTTTCGGGGCTTGTAATTGGGATCGAAGCTGAAGAGATACGCAACAGGTCTCGCGAGTCCTCGCGCCATTCTTTCGAGCCTTCTAAACGAAGGTGCATTTCTGCCACGCTCGATCAGGCTCAGAAAATCGACAGACATGCCGAGTATCTCGGCAAATTCCTCTTGCGTTCTATCCGATTCGTCGCGAATCTGGCGAATCCGCAGCCCGAATTGTTTCTTTAGATTACCCAACTCTTACGTTGCACCGCGCGAAAGTCTGTCGTAATCTCATGCCGAGTACCACCGAACGAGGTTACGGGTTACTCTGAGGGCGATTTCGGAAGCCAGCTCTGCCGGCTTGGGTGCCTCAAGGGATTGGCGGGAGTAGTCACTCGCGCAACGACGGATCTAAAGTGCTGTCGAAATCGAACAGAACGGAAAGCGGCATCTTGAGCTGCGTGGAAAAAGCGTCGAGGTTCTCGAACGAGGGCGCGTTGATGCCACGTTCGATCAGACTCAGAAAGTCTACGGATATTCCAAGGAGCTCAGCAAACTGTTCTTGGCTTAACTTTCTCGCCAACCTGATTGCCCTGAGACGGTGGCCAAATCTTTCACGCAAGCTCGGCACTTAATTCTCCAATTTCTGCGTCGAGTCTTGCGTATAGACCTACTTAAGACCACCGAATGGGATTACGGGTCGCATGAATCGCGTGGCTGGCCTAGAGACTGTGAAGGCGGGCAATCTGATATTCGCTTAGCGTCTTAATGACTCGATGAGCTCGTTTACGACATCTCGATTCCCGGCCATGTCAATCGGCCAAGCGCGAGTAATCGCGGGGGAGGGACTGTCGACAGATACTGGCGAATCAAGCGAAACTGCAGATGAAGTTCTGATCACGGGCGTCCAGAGGGGCGACCGCGATGCCCTGGCTTTGCTCTTCCGACGTTATGCTCGTCCTGTCAGGAATATTGGTCAAAGAATTCTACGCGATAAAGCTGAGGCGGATGACCTCATACAGGAAGTATTTCTCTACATTCACAGGAAAAGCGCGGTGTTTGACAGCACGAAAGGCACAGCGCGGTCGTGGATCCTCCAGGTGGCCTATACACAGGCTTTGTTGCGTCGGCGGCGGCTGAAATCGCATGGCTTCTATGCGTCCGTAATCATGGACAATCGGATTGAAAGTGACTTCTTTCACCCCAAAGGCGCACACTTCGGCGATACGGTTGAAAGCTGTTTTGGCAAAGACGGGTGGAAGAGGGTTTGGGACAGCCTGACCGAATGTCAACGAGAGACCTTACGACTGCATTTTTATGAGGGTTGTACGTTCACAGAGATCGCTGAGAGGTTGGGCCAATCTTACGTTAACATCCGCCATCACTATTATCGCGGTCTGGAAAAGCTCCGAAAGCATGCAGATGACAATAAACTGAATTGGCCATAAACCATGTGCTGCCAGCGAACACAAGTTTGGAATGTTGGGGCGTTGTGACGATGGATTCGCACGAGAGATACCTAGAATTGTGTGCCGCTTCGACCGCCGGTGAACTGAGCCGGGAGGAAGAGCAAGAGCTGGAAGAGCACCTTGCGATTTGCGCGTCATGCCGGCGTGTAAGAAACGATTACGAATCTGCTATCCAAAAGGCTGTTCCAACCCTTGCTGGCGAACTTGATTCGCTTTGGAGAGAATCTGATTCGTCATGGTCTGTTGAGCACGCAGAAACTGCTTTCTTCAACCGACTGAAAAATGATCAGCACGATCTGCCATCCCCTGAGAGCGCGATCGGTAAGCTCGAGTCGACGGGGCGCCGATTTACATATCAGCCGTCTCAAATTCGATGGGCTGAACTCTGGATGCCATTTGCGGCGTGCGTCCTGCTGGCGATCGCGTTGGGAATTGTCGCAAGTCGAAGCGGTCTGAGACACGGAGCAGTCACCTCGGAGCAGCAAGCGATCCCGACAGCGCCATCCATCTCCTCCCTCGAGGAGCAGATCAGTGATTTCGGCCATGAGCGGGCTCAACTCCTGGCGAAATTGGCGGATGACGACAGTGCCATAAAGGATTTGAGGCAAGAGCTTACGGCGCAGACCGACGAGATCAAGCATTTGAAGCCGACCAGCGACTCTGGTCCTATGAGAACGCAGAGTGCAGGTCAACCTGCCACAAACGTGGCAGCCGACAATTCAGGTCGCGATGCAGAAATCGCCGCGGCACAAGCCAATCTACAGCAGCTGCAGACGAAAGCAGACGTGCTAAGCCAAGAGCGAGAGAACGCAGCGAAGCGTGCCCTGGTGCTGGAAGCTAAAGTGGATGAACTGACCGAACTTGCGCACAAGCGAGAACAGGCAATGGACGAACAGCAGGCTCAGATTTCGAAACAGCAGGAATTGCTGGACCACGACCGCGACATCCGGGAATTGATGGGTGCGCGAGACCTATACATCGCCGAGGTTCACGACGTCGGTGGGAACGGACAGACGGACAAGACCTACGGCCGCGTTTTCTACACAAAGGGAAAATCGCTCATTTTCTACGCGTATGACCTCGACCAGGAATCAGGCTTGAAAAACGCCAGCACATTCCAGGCGTGGGGGCGGCGCGGCGTGGATAAGCAACAAGCGCTCAGTCTCGGAGTCTTCTACGAAGACAACACGAACAAGAAAAGGTGGGTCCTAAAGTTTGACGATCCCAAAGCCCTGGCAACAATTGATGCGGTGTTCGTAACGGTCGAACCGAACGGCGGAAGCCATCATCCGAGCGGTAAAGAATTGCTATTCGCCTACCTGCGCGTAAACCCGAATCATCCATAGTCAGACTTGAGCCTAGGAAATGCTGTCCTGCTTTCCGGACAGAATTGTCATTGGCACAAAAATGTGTGGGGTTCGCATAGACCTAGTAGCGAGGAAACGTTCCTCGCAGCGGAGGTTTCTTGCGAGTGCGCACTCTATCGCTCTTCCTACTCCTGGGTCTGAGTCTACCAACAATTTGTTCGGCACAATCTCCGACGGGAACGATTAGTGGAATCGTTTTCGATCCTTCTGGTGGAGTCGTGGCGGGCGCGGAGATTTTGATTGTCAGCGACACGACCAGCGTTCAATTCCCCGCGAAGACGGACAGTGAAGGAATCTACCTCGTCACGAATCTTCCGCCCGGTCCGTACCGTATCCAGGTCTCCAAGATTGGATTTAAGACGATCATCAAGCCCGACATCGTGATTCATGTGCAGGACGCGCTGGCGATCAACTTCCGGCTGCCACTCGGAGCCATCTCCGAAATCGTGACAGTCCAGGGAGGTGCGCCGCTGGTAGATACGGAATCAGGTTCCGTCAGCACTGTGATTGACCGGCAATTTGTGGACAACCTGCCGATGAATGGCCGGAGTTTCAACACCCTGCTTCAACTGACGCCAGGGGTGGTGATCGCACCCTCCAACTTCAACGCTCCGGGGCAATTCAGCATCGCGGGACAAAGAGCGAGTGCCAACTGTTTCACGGTAGATGGCGTCTCGGCAAACTTCGGCGTTCAGGCGGGGATTGGCGTGGGCGATCAATCGGGACTCGGCCAGTCGCAGGCATTCAGCGCCCTGGGTGGAACGAGCAGCCTGGTCTCCGTCGACGACCTCCAGGAATTCCGGATTGAGACGTCTTCCTTTGCACCGGAATTCGGAAGGCAACCCGGCGGGCAGGTACTGCTAACTACGCGCTCGGGCACGAATGACTGGCATGGAGGAATCTTCGACTATTTCCGAAACACCGTCATGGATGCGAACGACTGGTTCGCGAACGATGCAGGATTGGGCCGGGCCGCAGAAAGGCACAACGACTTCGGCGGCTATTTGGGCGGTCCGATCTGGAAGGGAAGGACATTCTTCTTTTTGTCGTATGAAGGTGCGCGTCTGAGGCTACCGACGACAATCATAACTCCCGTTCCTTCCCTCTCATCGAGGCAGAGCGCGCCTTCCGCTCTTGCGCCCTTTATCGACGCGTACCCACTGCCGAACGGGCCGATCTCGCCAGACGGCTACACGGCGCAATACGCAGGAAATTATTCCAATTCTGGCACTCTCAACGCGACGAGCCTGCGGATCGATCACTTCTTTAGTTCTCACTTTTCGATATTCGGCCGTTACAACTACGCGCCTTCACAGACCGTGAGTCTCAGCAGCCCTTCGGAATTAGACACGATTCCGGTGAATACGCAGACGTTTACCGTCGGCGTGAATTCAGAACTGGGAAGTAGTATCTCGAACTCTCTTCGAGGCAACTATTCGATGCAGACCTCGAACTATCAATCGGCGCTGCACGCGATGGGTGGCGCGACGCTGCCCGACCCGACCCTTTATCTCGGAAATCTTTCTTTTCCGTCAAATGAGCTGAACTTTCAGACGTTTGATACATACTACTTCGCGGCCGGCACGATTGGACATAACCAATCGAAGCAAGTAAACATCGTCGACGACCTATCGTGGATCCTGGGTGTCCATAAGTTGAAGTTCGGAGTGGATGGACGGATTGTGTTTCTCAACATTCATCCGGCGGTAGGTTCGCTGGGATACTCCACGGACAGCGTTCAGGATTTTCTGGCGACAGGGCAAACGAACCTGTACTCGACAACGACAAAGCCAGCACAGGTTAAAGCGCCCGCGTTGTCCCTCTATGCGCAAGACACGTGGAACGTCACGCAGCGACTTGCGCTGTCCTACGGATTGCGATGGGAGTTGAGTCCCGCGCCTTCGGCCCGGGGAAACACTCTCCTTGCCTCCTGGGAGAATGTGAACGACCCTTCCGCGATCACTCTTGCGCCCTTCGGCACGCCGCTGTGGAAGACACAGTATGCAAACTTTGCCCCACGATTCGGGTTGGCCTATCGGCTGAACTCGAAAGGGGATTTCGTTCTTCGGGCGGGCACCGGCATATTCTACGACTTGGGATTGGGCGCCGCTTCGGCCGTCCCTTCGTACTGGCCAAATACCGCATTCAACTACTATCCGGTGGTGTCGGTTCCGATCACGAATGCATCCTCGTATCTTCCCTCTTTGTCTCTGGAACCACCGTACTCAAATCAGATTTACGCGTTTTCACCGAACCTGAAACTTCCCAGGTCGTATCAATGGAATGTTGCGCTTGAGAAGTCGTTCGCAGGCAAGCAATCCGTGAGCGTTACCTACGTCGGGCAGGCGGGGCGAGACCAACTGCGCAAGTCGGCGTTCGAGCAACCGAACCCTAATTTCACCGGGATTTTCTATTTAACTCAGAACGACGCCCTGTCGAACTACAACGCGCTGCAGGTGCAGTATCGGCGTCCCTTGTCAGGCCGTGTCCAAGCGCTGCTGAACTACACCTATTCGCACTCGCTCGACAACGTGTCCGGTGATGATGTCGCCGGCCCTTCGGATACGGTAATTTCCACACAGGGCGACTATGCGTCATCCGACTTCGACGTTCGTCAGAGTTTTTCCGGCGCGGTCACATGGGAGCTTCCCTCCACCAAGCGAACCGCTGTGCTGTCTGCGGTCACGAAAGGCTGGTCGCTCGATACCATGGTCGTCGCCCGATCGGGATTTCCGTTCAACGCAAGCGTCGACCTAGGAGCGTCCGAAGTGGCGGGACAATTTACCCGTCCAGATTTGGTCGCAGGTCAGCCGTTTTGGGTGGCTAATCCGCAGGCTCCAGGAGGACAAACACTCAATCCAAACGCCTTTGTAGTACCTTCGACGGTTCGCCAGGGCACCGAGGGCAGGAACGACATCTCCGGATTTGGTTTTACGCAAACCGATGTCTCGCTCGTCCGGCTGTTTTCTTTGGGAGAAAGAATAAAGCTTCAGTTCCGGACCGATGCGTTCAATATCCTGAATCATCCCAACTTCGCGAATCCGGCAGGGTACATTCAGTTCGGTCCCCTGTACTTCCAGTCGACACAGATGTTGAACCAGGCCTTAGGCGGCCTTAACCCACTTTTTCAGGAAGGCGGCCCGCGCTCGTTGCAGGTATCTTTGAAGCTAACCTTCTAATCCGCACAAACGAATCGTGAGCTGGACGGCGGCAAGCGTGCCGAACGCGTATCGCTGGAGGTGTGCCTCGAAATGCGCAAATTGAAATGTGTAATTGCAATCCTCGGACTCACCGTCTGCTGCTTCGCAGCCGGGGCTGGCGCTCAGGCCGTCGAAGGCGCGAGGTATGATCCAACACCCGTTCGCCTGGATCAAAACGTGGCGACGATCGCTCGCCCCGTCATACCGATGGACCTGCTGACACTACGCGATCCGAAGGGTGTGGGCATTTCGCCGGACGGCAGCCAAGTAGCCTTCGCGGTAGGTCAGGCCGAATTGGAGACAAATGGATATCGTTCTGGTCTCTTTGTTGTCGCAACCAAAGCCGCCAGCCGCGTCAAGGCGCTGGGGACTGTGGGGATGCCCCATTGGGATGAGCTCAATCAATGGATTGACGAACCACCTCGATGGTCGCCCGACAGCCGGTGGATCTCTTATCGAACGCGCATGAGCTCGCGAGAACGCTGGCAAGTCTCGCTGTGGAATGTGACAAATAGCCTGAGAGAAAAACAGACTTCGGTCCCCGGCGACGTCGAAAGCTATCGCTGGTGCGCCGGGGGAAGTGAACTATTTCTGACCGTGCTGAAGCCAAGACCGAGCGTCGAAACAACGAATGCGGCAGAGAGTGGAATTCTTTTTAATCAAGCAATTCACCCCTACCAAGTCATTCCGGTTCTCGCGCAAGTGGAAGAAGCCAAGGAACCAGAGCGCGAATATTGGATTTACGATCTTAAGACCCAGCGGCAGCGGCGTGCGACCGAGAGCGAAGTCGGGACATGGAAGCCGTGGAACTCGAGGTCCGCGTCCGATACGAACCCCGCACTCGCGAAATACCACATCCTCGATGCAGCGCCTTCACCGGAGGGATCGAAAGTGGCCTACTTGTATGGTGTGGAAAATGCCGCACAGTCGAAAACGTGGGCTGGTCGGCTTCTCGTATCTTCCGATCACGACCACCAAATCCTCGAAGTGACACCCGACGCACACCGTGTCGAGCAATTCTGGTGGACTGCCGACGGAAGCGCGTTGTACTTCACCCAACATGACGGGCGAGGACACTCCGCGGAGCTATGGAAATTGCGCTCGGGAGACTTAAAGCCGCAGCTAGCCTACAGAGCCGACGCCGGTGAGTACCTCTCCTCGTTTTCTTCCGACGACGCGGGGCGGATATTCGCCTGCCTGCGTGAAAACAACACGTCGCCTCCGCAGATCGCCGTGATTGACGACGCAACCAAACCGGTTCGCCGTATCGTGGACTTGAATCCCGGGTTTTCCTCGCTACAGAAAGGGAGTACGGAGCGCCTGGAAGGAACCAACTCTTACGGCGAAAACTGGTTTGCGTACCTGGTTAAACCGCTCGATTTCCTACCCGGCACGAAATATCCACTCGTAGTGACCACCTATCGCAGCGGCGACTACTTTCTGCGGGGAGCGTCGGGCGATGAGAATCCCATCCAAGTGTATGCAGCGCATGGCTTCGCGGTCTTATGCGTCGACGTAGGATGGATACGCAATCGAGTGACCGGAGATTTTGACGAGACTCTCCTGAATTGGGCCTCTCCGACGGCATCGATTGAGCAAGCCGTTCGGGGACTCGCTAACAAGGGAATGATCGATCTCTCCAGGGTAGGGATTGCCGGATTCAGTCACGGTGAGGAAATTGCGGGTTACGCGTTAATTCACAGCGATTTATTTCATGCCGCCGCAGGCGCGCAGAATTATGATCCATTCTTCTATTTTCTGGGGAGCGACGAGTGGCATGGCATTTTCGAGCAATGGGGTCTCAGCGGATGGCCGCACGGAGAGATCAACCCGAACTGGCGACAAATTGCGATGTCCATGAACGTCGACAAAATCGTAACTCCGATCTTAGAGAATACTTCCGATACGGAGTACCTGGTCACTCTCTCAACTTACCGTTCATTCAGGGACGCAGGCAAGCCGATCGAACTATACATTTACCCAAACGAATTGCACGTGCGCAACCAGCCCAGGCATCGGCTGGAAATCTACGACCGCAATCTCGACTGGTTCCGTTACTGGCTAAAAGACGAACAAGACACCGATCCAAGAAAAGCAGAGCAGTACAGGCGATGGAATCAGCTTCGCGACGAAGTGAACCGCACTCCAGAGAGCTCTCGCGTGCTTCCAGCAGGACGCCCACCCAAGTCGAAATGAAAGAACCCCGGGGGTACCCGGAAATCAGGCACCCCCCAGGTTTCACTTACTCCTCGGCAGCATAGGCCGAAGGAGTTTGCCAGTCGGGATTCGTGAAATCTGAACCGACCATGGTCTTACTCAACGAGTCGTCGGCGCAGATGGCTACCGCTGCGTCCGCGACCTTCGTAATTTCAGGCTTGGTGTAGTTCGTAAATATCACCCCCTTTCGTTCTAGAGTTTCGGTCCCGCCTCTTCTCGTTCGAACGGCGGACCATCCTTCGAGTGGGCTAACGGAGCTACCTTTGAAAGCAAAACGTTATCGTCGACGAGTCTCTTTCCTAACGGAACGAATCGACCGCCGAAGAATCTGTTTCGCGACCGGTAGCACGCTCACCGTCAATTAGGTTAGAAAGTCCCGGAGATGCCCAGGAATCGAGCATCGCCGGGCGTGGCTTACTCTTCGGCAAAGTAAGCTGGGTTCGTCTGCGCCGTTGGATTGGTTGAATCGTGACCCGCGTACTGCTTCGTCAGCGAGTCCTCGGAGCAGATTGCTACGGCCGCTTCCGCGAGCCTCGTGATTTCAGGCTTGGTGTAATTCATCGGTATCACCTCCTTTTGTTTTTAATTTTCTCGGCCGAGAAGCTCTTGGTCGGAACATCGCACGACTCGAATGACGCAGTCTTTCGGAAATAGCCACTCTCTGGATTGAGGCTGGCGGCTGCGGAGGTTGCGCAGCCAGTCTTCGAGGGCTAGAGTCCGAAGCAGGGAGACGGTTGCTACATCGCGTCCCTGTTCCGCATCGTGAACGGCGCGCTCCAATCGCCGGGCATCAACAATTCCCTGTTCTTCCACGAGTAGGGGTTTCGAACCGCGCAGGCGCCCATATTCGCCGGCGATCACTTTCACGAGCGCCCGGCTGACGTACGCCTTTCGCTTCCGGTCCAGGATTTGTCGAGGAACCGTGGCCGCGAGTGCGCGGCGCATCAGAGATCGCCTCTCGTGGGGGCGTACCATCTGTTCGCGCGGAATTGCAAAACAGAATGACATGAGCTCCCGATCGAGAAATGGATAGCGCCATTCAAAGGTCGGATCCGACTCAAGGGTCATGCAGGAAAGCTGAGAACGAAGGCTTTCGACAGCCTCTAAATTGGCCTGAAAGCTTGGCGAACCGCCCGTCAGTCTTGTTCTCCGCGATGGAAAGTAGAGATCTTGCCGGTGGCGAGCGATAAATTCCGTTGTCAACCAGCTTAACCGGGGAGATTGGCGAGAAAAATGGGAACTGCGTGGCAGAAACTGCCGCAGTATAGAGGACCAAAGTTTCAAGATAGGTTTTCGCTTCGCAAGTGCCCACTCGAAAGATTGCGCCAGGAATTGACGTGCCTCGAGACCGACGAGCAAGTCGGCGAGTTCCGGGACCGGGGTCGGCACTCCACCCAGGATTTCATCGCCACCAAGCCCCGATAGAACGACACGGTAGCCGCCGCCCGAAAGAAGCTGCCGGAAGGAATCGGCCGCCGAGCTTCGGGTGTAGGGAGACGAGGGAATCATACGAAAGCGATTCCGGGTCGGTCCCTTTTGGTCGAGCGATTCTGGGCCGACGTCAATGTGACAACCCGTCCGGCCGCGCTTCTGTTCCACGATTTGCGCGTAGGGCAACTCGTCCCAGTTCGGTTCTCGCGCGTCGAAGTACGTGATGGTGTCAAGGCGCGAAGTCTGGCAATGACCAGCCGCGAGCAAGGAGTCGGCCATGCAAACAATGGAGGACGAATCCATTCCCCCGCTTAGCTCCGCCAGGATCGGGTTCGACGAATCGATGCGTCGCCGCACTGCTTCGCGAAAAATCGAATAGAACTGCTCCTCATAGTCCTTGTCGTTGCGATGGCGAATCGCCAGACCTGGGTCGAAATCCCAATATTTACGGACGGACGTCTGGCCAGCTCGGATTCGAACCGTGGAGGACGGAGGAACGCTCCAGACACCTTCATACGGCGTGAGATGCGAATGTGGATATGACGACATCGAACCGGCAAGATAGGACCCAGACACCTGAGGCACTTCGGGTCCAAGAAATACGAGCGGTTCAAGAACCGTCGACCAGGTAATTCGGTCCTGGTCGGTCCGATAAAAGAGAGGGCGGGATCCGATGAAGTCTCTGGCCAGGACGACTTCTTGCCGAGCTTCGGAAAAAATACTTATCGCCCAGCCGCCGATCAACTGCGAGAACATTTGCGTTTCAAAACGCTGATAAACGCTGGCAACGACCTCCACGTCCGTATCCGCAGCATCGAGAGCGATACTCTCGCGACGAAGATCGCCGCGGTTGTCGAGACGGCCATCCCACATCATCCAGTTCCGATCCGGCAGGCGATACGGTTGCTGTAGTTCCGGGGTGGACCCCGTCTTGCACGATCCGTAGAAGAGCGCGCACGACTCCCGTCGGAGAACGGAGATGCCTTCCGGCGCATAAGGAACGAGGAGAGCTTCGACTCGCTCGAGAAAGTCGTTCCGGACTGGCTCTCCGTTGCCATTGCAAATGCCGAACTGGACACCCATGAAAATCTCCCCAGAAAAACGATCAGCAACGATCCAAGACCGCGTAGTTCTCGGTCGCGCTCACCTTGTCGTTGATGACAACTCCTCGAACTTCGACCCAGGCGTGGGCGCGAAAAGGCAACGGTTGGGCTCCGATCACGAGTTCCGCGGGTACGCCAAGCTGCCGCAAAACGCATACGGTGGCAGCGGATCTCTGTAGGCATTGCACTTGTTTGAAGTACAAGACGCAGGCGCGGTCGATCGCTGCGCATGCACGTCGAGGCGTGTTGGTGTCGAACTCACGAGTTCGAACCGGTTGACGGCGAACTCTCCGGTAGAGGGTCGCAAAATCACCCCGGAAGAGAACGTACTCAAAAGACAGCAAGAGCGCGTATGCGCGAAGCGTCGTGAGGATCATCGCAAACCTCTTCCCGCTTCCATTTGCGGAACTTCGTCCTTCATCTTCCGAACGAGACTCAAAAGGTATCGCTCCCGGGACGGTAGTTGGGCAGAATCGGCCTGGGCAGAAGCCCAGATAGTAGCGGCATAGCCAAATAATGCAGAAAGCGGCGATAAGAGGAGGGCTCGCTCAAGATGTTTCGGCGGAATTTTGGCTCGCCATGCCTTGAGGTAGGCGTTCCTGAACCTCTCTTCGAGAGGAGCATCGCGCGAGAATTTCCTACGAAAATGTTGCAACAGATACTCGAACGAAAACAAAGGATCGCCCACGAATGCTTCTGCCCAGTCGAGAAAGACAGCGCGACCAGTGCTGCCGAAGATGTTGGCAGGGCTGAGGTCCATGTGGCCGACAGTGTCGAATAAACGGAGGCCGTCCAATTCCTGCAAGGTGAGTCGCACGATGTCCTTCAATTCAGACACTTCGAGCAGCGTGAGATTCTTAGAAGTCTGCAGAGGCAAGCGTCTGGTCGAATCCGCAATGAACTGAAAAAATGGTTCTAGAATGGAGAGCAGCCGCGATACTCGCAAGTCGTGAGCTCCTGCCACAAGCAGGCTGTCCCCGTGATTCAAGGACGCGACTTGAAGGCTCGCCAAGCTCACAGCGGTTCTTTCCCAAAGCCGCGGTTCACCACTGGAAGCCAGGGATTTGCCGGGGGCCTGGAGAGCCAGCCACGCATTCCATCTTCGCCGACTGGCCAGGATTCGAGGAATGCAGTCAGGACAAAGGCCTGCCAGGGCGAGCGTGACAGCCCACTCCCTGATATTTGGTTTGCCGACAGCTTTGAACCACACCGGCTCCCGATTCGTTTCGAATCGGATCAAACTGAAAGTCGGGCAGGCATTCAACTGCTCGAATTTGCCAGATGGACGCAAGGAATAGGGACGCAGCGAGCGTCCGACCCAATTCTTGACCTCGGTGAACCATGCGGGTTTCCGGAAAGGCTCTGCGGCAAGATCTCTGCCGGCCGCCTTCAGTCCCAATCGGAATGTGTTAATTCCGGCAAATTCCCGGTCCCGCAAGAAAGAGTCAGCCTTCAACGTTCGCAAGCAAGCCCAACGGTAACCTCCCGGTGGTATCTGAGCGGACTGAACCGCAGCAACGGCGTGATAATGAATATCGCTAGTGAGCGCCGGGCCGGGCGGAATAACTTCATACAACGACATGACTCGTAACCCGAGCTCTCGCTCGACGGCGCGATTGATGTTTGCTGCGATCCGTTGCTGCGCCGGGATTAGTACCTGTGGCAGGGTGTATTTTGCTTCGCTGGTATTTACCAGCACCTCCTTACCGTCGTGCCGGATCATGAGGAGAAGCCACGGTTCAAGCGGGTTTTTACTTGTCGGTGTGCTCATTGGTTGCCTTCCGAACGACTGCCCGCTGCCTTTCGACCAAGCAACCGTTGCTGCCGCAGACTCGACAGAAAGTCGTCGACGTCTTGTTTCGCGATTTCGTCGGATACATGGAATTCGCTACCGATCGTTCGTGAAAGCGACGATAGATCGCGCCCTTCTTGGAGGAGTTCAATGATCCGAACGCCGACGGGGTTCAGGTTGAAGAAAACGCCGTGGGCCAGATCGAGCAGAATGCCGCCATCCTGCGATTTGGCGAGCCGGATGTCTTGGGAAAGAGTCAGCATCGTTGTCACCGGACGCGATGACTATGACCCTCCACAGTTCATGAACCAACTGTTGTAGTAACCTGTTCGCGATTCAACTCCCGTATCTTCAAAGAAAGCGCAAACACAGGCGTTGATTCAGACGTTTCCGATCGATAGCGGCGTTCAGCATTCGCCGTTGCATTCACGCGCTATCGCCCTGTGTTGCGCGCGAAGGCGAGCGAACTACCAGCCGTCGGATAGCCTTCGAAGAATTCCAACGACGGTTCCGATGATCTCAATCTCGCCGGGACTTCTCATTCGTACCGGACGCTGGAATCCATTCGAGAATGGGCGCATAACGAGCATCTTCCCGTCCGAGCCGCACGAGGTGCAAATATACTGGCCGTCGTGGCCCAGCAGAATGTAGGAAGGCTGTGCCCACAGGGGGGCGGAGGGCTGCGATGTGATTCGTTTCTTACGGCGGTCAATAATGAGCGCGGCAGCGTCGGCCAGGTAGGGATGAAACGATTCCCTGGATCCTCCAATCCAGAAAATATCCCGAATCGAAAGATGCGGCATTTGGAAGAGCTCGGCGACTGCGCGGCCGAAAAAATATGGGAATTCCAGCGCGGAAGTGCGGCGCTGGCCAGACACAATCGAATTGTGATCGGTAACGGGTGCGCCGCCGCGAAGCATGACTCGGCCTCGTAGCTCATCTGGCATCGGATCCCTGCCCGCTTGCGACGGGACCACACCCGCTGCCCTCATGAATTCCCAGGCGTTAAGAGAGTACAAAGTACAAAGGCTAAACATTTTGTGAATGTGCCGGGGCGTTTGGTTTGGCGTCTCGTAGTCGGAGAGAGAGCCGGTAGCGCAGAAAAACTCCTCGTTCTGCAGCAAGCGGGCGATCAACACGCTCTTCAGCGACGCTTCCCGGAAGGTAAGGCCGGATCGTCGCCTGGCGCGCCGGAGCAGATCGTCCAACCGGACGTCTGCGGAAACCTCATCGAGCGGAGACGGAATCCAAAACTGCGCCAGAGCGCGAGAAACTCTCGTAGGTGCTGGGACCGCGGCGCGCCTGAGTTCGAAATCGACGGCTCCGACAATGCGTGCTTCTTTTTCCAATTCCAACTCAACGTGAGCAAATGGCAGATGAATGGGACAGAGCACCACCCGATTCCGACCAACAACATGCAACCGGCAGCATGCGAGCCCCTTCGAGTGCTCAACCAGGAAGATAGCTCCGCGCTTGGTGAGCGCAGCCTGAGGAACGGAGGCAGCCTGCTTCGCGACGCGGACGATACTTCCCGGAAGGAGCTCAGGAAATGCCCAGGCATCGCGATATCCGATCTTCGCGTACAGGAACTCGGATTTCGACTGATGCTTCCTCGCAGCATGCCGGCGCGGTGCGCCGATGCGCAGCCATTCACCAAGGGGACGCAGCGAACCGCCAGGAGGCCCTTGCGTGATCGGTTCGAAGGAAAGAATCCAAGACTGGTCGTCATAAACATTTTCGTCAATCAGTGTTGTATAGCGCGCTGGAAGAATTGCCTGCAGCCGGGGAATATCGTCGAGAACCACGCCGAATATGGCTAGCCAGTCGACGAGGCGATAGCCGGACAGGCGGCTCAATACGAGCAATTGATGTACGCTGGGGCTAAAACCTCGATGCTGAAGCGTGTGGTAGAGATTGGGTGGAACGTGGAACCGACTATCATCCGGAAACAGACTGCGCGACCGTCGTGCAACTTCGGAGAGAGTCAGTCCTCGCGCAGCTAGAATCGCTCGCGTGCGCATCGAGACAGGTGGGTCCTGTTTTTTCGAAATCATCGCCAAGAGTTCTCCGTCCGCGGAATGCCAAGACTTCTCGCACCTTTGGCTCACGGAAAAGTAGACGGGAGGCATTGGGACGACAGGGAAAAACACTTGCAGTGGCTGGAGTCCGGGACACGGAGCCTGTCAGGGATGCAGGACAGACGGTCCCTTTTTTAACAGTTCTGAAATATTTCGTTTACCGTTGTGGTATAACGAGCTGTCCACGTTATCCAAGGTGTAATGGACCAGGTCCCCGTTAACGGTTCGCCCGGCGCGAAGCTGAAACAGCTGCGCCTGCGGTTGGGATTAACGTTGCGCACGGTCGAGGCGAGCAGCCGGAAGCTCGCCGCCGAAAAGCGGAATCCAGATTACGTCATTTCGCGTGGCTGGCTGAATAACGTCGAGAATCGATCGTTCACTCCTAGCGTTTACAAAATCTACGCCCTGGGCGCGATTTATCAAACTCCTTGGACGGACATTGTTTCGTACTTCGGTGTACATGTCAGCGACCTGAGCCGGGATCAGGCCCTCTTCGGTCTGCCCACCACTCAACTGGTCCGGCAAGCAAGCACAACCGATGAGGAGACGATCATCGCGCCGTTGCGTTCAAATCCGGATTTGCGACTGGATAAGACAAACCTTCTGTCACGGTTGGTTGAAATCTGGGGCGAAGTTCCGGTTCGGCTAATCCAGCACTTGGATCCTCGGAAGTCCGTCTACGGAATTATTGGGATGAAAGACTTCACCATGTGGCCGTTGATCCGCCCTGGCTCCATCGTCCAGATCGATGGAAACCAACGGAAAGTACTCCCTATTAAGTGGGAGAACGAGCACGAGCGACCGATCTACTTCATTGAGCTAAGGAATGAATATATTTGCAGTTGGTGCGAGATTCGCGAAGGTCATTTACTCGCGGTTCCTTATCCCAACTCGCGCTGCGAGATTCGCCGATTTCCGTATCCGCAAGAGGCGGACATCATCGGACGTGTCACCGGCGTGGCCATGCGCCTTGCGGAGACGCACACGTGAACTTTCCAAAAAGCCGCATCCGCTGTGAGCAGGCCGTACCACGATAGTCCCTCCCATGGGAGAGCTTCCGTGTCCAAACGCAGGGTCACGAACTACAGAAAAGATCAGCGCCGCAAACACCATCATTGGGTGGTGACGGTCACATATTCCGACAATAAGAGATTCGAACGTGTTTATATCGATCGCGAAAGGGCGGAGAAGTTCGCCGCACGGCAGAAGAAATCGCCCGTTGTGCTGAAGACTCGCATACGACAGTTGAGTTGAGGAAGCGGGCCGTGCCTTTCGTACGGCCCGCGCCAGAAATGGAATCAATATTCGTCGGGATGCAGAAGGGTGGTCGCGGAGCGGTCGGCTTCGGTGATGACCCACAGTTTGTCGCCCGCGGAGGTTCGGTAACTGCTGAGAAGACGGGAGCCCTGTTGCAAGCAGAGATAATTTTCGGCCCCCATCTTCCACGGGGAGTTCGCCCCAATCGCCGGTCACGTGACGCGCGAGGAATTCCACTGCGTGCTGTCCGGTCTTTTCGAGAGCGGCAAGAGCGCCGGAAGTAGCGACGAGGCGGCCCAGGTCGAACAATGGTTTATTGGTAATTCTTTGCATGATTTGATTTCTCCTTTTCCGGATTTTGCCTTTGCTGTTCGGAGGTGCGGCGGAAGGCCGCGCAGCCGAAAGCAAATGCCTTCATGGCCTGGGAAGGCGCCTGTCCGTCGGCGCTGTCAAGGCCGCGGGGTTTGCGTTCATCGGAGCGCAGCGGAGAGCCTTGACAGGAGAAGCGGACGGATCAGGCGCAGAATTTGGCCAGGAAGGACATGAAAAGAAGCGACTACTCGATACGGAATTCACAGGTGAGATGTGGTCGTTTAGGGGTGAGCTGAGGTTCGATGATCAGGAATACGAGGAATAATGATTACGCGTCCAGGTCAGGTTGGCGAACTCCCATTGCTCGCCAAGCGGCGATCAGTTGGACGTTATTCGCGGTCACACGATTTCGGACGTTGTGGTGCGTTGCAAGACGGCTCTATAACCGGTGAGCTCCTGCTGGGCGCGGTTCTTGGCATCCATATCCGAAAGAAATTTGGCAAACGCTCGAAGCTCGTGGCGCTGTTTCGAGCTCGCCACGCGACCACGAACGATTTCTGCCGGAATGAAGGATCACACGTAGATACATATGCTCTGGTTGGAATCGGCGCGACAGGCCGCACCCGCACGCCCTCTGCAGCGACCTCGCCGAAGTACGCTTGGAGCAAGAAGTCGGCCTAATATCGCTGCGCGAATTGCCGATTCGTGCAGAACATTGCGCCCCAGAACTTGGAGCAGCGATACCCCTCCCGATCACAAGACTCTGCATAAAGACTGGCCGAAATGGTGTTGGAAAGGCGCGAGGCGCACGCGTGCCGTTGTGCACCAGTTGGCGTAACAGCGCAGTCCCACATGCACTCCAAGTCTGCGTTTTGGCTATGTTCCTTCAATTATTCTTGATGTTTACCATTTTTTCTATTGACACACGCTTCAAAACAATATAGAAGTGTGTAGTCCTGACTAACCCACCTGGATTCTCGTACCTCTATCGCAAGCCACAAAGTCGAGAAATTGACAGGTTCCCGGGCGCATGCATCAACGCAGCTGACTGTTCGCATTTTCATGTTGGGTGGGATCAGATCAAGCTTAAATCCTGACAGTAAGTGGGCTTTGGGACAGCACGGATAATGGCGGTAACGAATCGCGTCTGCACTTACACGGCGAGATTCGTCGAAAGTTAGAATAGTTGAATTGGCTTCCGCACAGCTTGCAATAGCTATCGTTCGAGTTATTGCGTCCCGTCTGTGAAACCTCGTTTTCCCACCCTGATTTGTGCCTTGAAATCAGTTCTCGCGTTCCACCGTTGGAGTCTCGCATTCATGAGCTTACATAGTTGGAAGCCGTTATTGGGCTTGGTGTTATTTCTCTCAGTATTTGCAGGCGGCGAAGCGTTCGCGCAAGGATCACTCCCGTCTGGTTGGTCGGACGGTGACGTAGGCTCGGTGGGCGTTGCGGGAAGCGCGACGTACGCGAGCAACGTTTTCACGGTGCAGGGGGCGGGGAGCACGCTGGCGGTGTCGGCTGACGGGTTTCAATTCATGTACCAGCCGCTGTCGGGAGACGGAACGATCGTGGCGCGAGTGGTGAGCACCAGCTACGCTTACGCCCAAGTCGGAGTGATGATCCGGGAGACGCTGGACGCTGGATCGAACCACATGTTCATGGCCGTCGATGCGGGAACGATCTACGACATCTATCGCACGACAACCGGAAGCTCCAGCAGTTACGGGACGGGAGGAGCAGGCACGTTGCCGTATTGGGTGGAGCTGGTTCGGAGCGGGAACACATTTACAGGCTATTCGTCAGCGGACGGCGTCAACTGGGTGCAGGTGGCGAGTCAGACGATCACGATGGCGCAGAATGTTTATATAGGTCTAGTCGTCGCCGGCGGAAGTGCTTCGACATCATCCAGCGCCACCTTCGATAACGTCTCTGTGAGTTCCGCGGCGGCACCGGCTCCAGCAATTGCGAGCGTTTCTGCGACGACGGGATCGGTTGGGAGTCAGGTGGTGATTTCGGGTTCTGGGTTTGGAGCGTCACAAGGAAGCAGTGTCGTGTTTCTGAACGGTACCCCAACAACGGTCAGTTCCTGGAGCGGTACATCAATCACGATCGCCATTCCGACCGGAGCGACGTCGGGACCGATGGTGGTTTCAATCGCACCGAGCATGAACGATAGCAATCCCGTCGTGTTTGGCGTCACGTCGAATCCTTTACCAGCTGGATGGCTCGACCAGGATGTAGAACACCTTGGCATTGCCGGCAGTGCAAGCTACTCGGGCGGGGTGTTTACGGTGCAGGGGGCGGGGAGCACGCTGGACGTGTCGGCCGACGGGTTTCATTTCGTGTATCAGCCGCTGTCGGGAGACGGAACGATTGTGGCGCGAGTGGTGAGCACCAGCTACGCTTACGCCCAAGTCGGAGTGATGATCCGGGAAACGCTGGATGCTGGATCGAACCACATGTTCATGGCCGACGATGGGGGAACGATTTACGACATCTATCGCACGACAACGGGAAGCTCCAGCAGTTACGGGACGGGAGGAGCAGTAACGTTGCCGTATTGGGTGGAGCTGGTTCGGAGCGGGAACACACTTACAGGCTATTCGTCAGCGGACGGTGTCAACTGGGTGCAGGTGGCGAGTCAGACGATCACGATGGCGCAGAATGTTTACATTGGACTAGCGGTCGCCAGCGGAAGCTCTTCGGCGGCGTACAGCGCCAACTTCGATAACGTCTCGGTCACAGTAAGTGGTGGCGGCGGAGGTCTTCCCACGATCACAGGTCTATCCCCGAGTTCAGGCGGGATCGGTGCATCCATAACAATCAGTGGCACAAACTTTGGTGCGAGCCAGGGAAGCAGCGCAGTTACATTTAACGGGACGGCGGCGCCGGTAACGAGCTGGAGCACAACGGGCATCTTGGTGCCGCTACCGAGCGGAGCGACATCGGGTAGCGTAGTCGTAGTCGTATCGGGTCTGGCCAGCAATAGCGTGAACTTCACGGTCACCTCCGCACCCAGCGTTACAACCGTTTCACCTCTCGGCGGTCCAGCCGGAACTGCGGTTACAATCAGCGGCACAAACTTCGGAGCGACGCAAGGTACGAGCACAGTCACGTTCAACGGTGCAGCGGCGACGCCGACCAGTTGGAGTGCAACGACCATCGTGGTGTGTGTGCCAAGCGGAGCGACGACGGGGAACGTCGTCGTCACTGTATCGAGCCTAGCTGCTAATGCTGTCACTTTTGTGGTTGCCCCTCCTCCGAGTATATCGAGCATGTCCCAGTCGTCAGGCCCCTCTGGAACTTCGGTCACATTACAAGGTTTGAATTTTGGGGCAAGTCAGGGCACGAGCACGATTTCACTGGCTGGCGTGACGGCTGCGACGACTTCATGGTCGAACTCGGCAATCGTTGCAATTGTTCCTGGTGGTGCTCCTTCAGGGACTTTTTCAGTGACAGCAAATGCCCAGACGGCGAACAGCGCTGTCTTTATGGTTACGCCACTTCCGTCGAATTCACCGCTTCCTATTGGATGGCTCGAGACGTACGTGGCGCCGCCAATCGTATATTCGGCGTATCAGACGGCGCCAGCTGGTAGCCCAACTGGTGGCAGTGTGGTCGTTAATTCAGACGGGCAAACGACCTGGGCGAGTGCGACTCACGCGAACGGGGTGTTCACGGTTTCAGGATCCGGGCAAATTTCTGCCACAGGTGACGAGGGGCACTTTGTGTACCAGGCATTGTCAGGAGATGGAACGATTGTGGCGCGAATCGTCAGCATCGAGGGGAGCAGCGCTCAAGTCGGGGTCATGATACGCGACACACTCGATTCAGGCGCGTCGCAGGTAACGACATACGCGCAATCGGAATACTTCTACTTTTTTGACCGCGCGACTACCGGAGGTAGCGGCACTTCTCTCGCCTATGTCTTCGAGCCAGTCTCACCGTACTGGGTGGAGCTAGTGCGGAGCGGGAGCAATTTCGCCTCCTACACATCGACAGATGGTGTGAACTGGACCCAGTTTGGAGCGAGCGAGACGATCACAATAGCGACGAATGTTTACGTGGGCCTATTCGTGACGAACGGTAATGCGTCGGGCATGGCGACGGCAACGTTCGACAACGTGTCCGTCAGTTCAGTTGCCTCGCCCGCCCCCGTGATCGCTTCTCTCTCGACAACGACCGGTCCGGCCGGCAGTCAGGTGGCCGTTTTCGGTTCGGGATTCGGGGTTGCTCAGAGTGGCAGCGTGGTTTGGCTGAACGGAGTGCCGGTGACAATCGGGGAGTGGAGCCCGAACTTGGTCTTTGTCACGATCCCTTCAGGAGCGACGTCAGGACCGATGGTGGTTTCGGTAGCGCCGAGCATGAATGACAGCAACGCGGTGGTGTTCGATGTAACGACGCAACCGCTGCCGGTGTCTTGGCTGGATCAGGACATCGGATCTGTACCA
>Ga0210391_10001315_pt1 | contig 22853 bp, 18 predicted proteins | sample IncBWC12OmetaG_FD_160573 | JGI IMG/M metagenome (GOLD analysis project Ga0210391, IMG submission 160573) | Forest soil microbial communities from Barre Woods Harvard Forest LTER site, Petersham, Massachusetts, United States - Inc-BW-C-12-O ...
TGGCTCGGCAACTTCCGCCGGCTGGTTGTCCGCTACGATCGCTCGATCACCATTTATGAGGCTTTCTTTCATATCGCCTGTTTCATGATTACCTTACGAAGGGTTTTGAAATGAGCTCTATTAAAGCGCAAGGGTTTGGAATGGGCCCAGCTGAGAATCGCAGGAAACCTATGATCGTTTTCGCTGTCGCTTTCTTTATGGTTCTCGGCAATATCCAAATGACGTCGGCGCAAACGGCCAGATTGGTTCCGACCGCTAGCGGAACTGGCACCTGTGCGGACGTCACGGCGTACGGTGGGTCGCCGGCGAATCCGGACAACAGGGCTGCGCTGGTCGCCGCGTTGAATGCGTATCCGGGCGACGGACGCTGTGTCTCTTTTCCGCCAGGTCAGTTTACGTTCGCATCCAACGTCAGGTTCGTGTTGCCAAGCGGTACTGCCTCCATCACGCTGACAGGCGCCGGGGCAGACGTCACTCAGCTCTACTGGCCGACGGGCGGGGGCCTGACCATCGATTATGTCGGCGCGGAGAACTCAGTCCATCTTCGTAACATGGCTCTTACCACCGGCTCCGCAGGTCTTGGAAGTGCGGTTGTGCTGAACCAGACAAATGACAACGTCGGTGTGGCTGACAACGCCTTATCCGAATTGTTCGATGTTACGATCCGCGGGGCTGACGGCTATAGTGTGAACGACTATTGGGATCGTGCCGTGGAGAGCAACCAGATCTCCAACGTGAACCTTGTGGGGCTCGTCATCTCTGGACCAGGCGGGGCCGCTTACTCCAACAAGGGCATTGGCGTCGTGCTGGAAGGCAGCACCAATAATCCGGCCGTCGTGTTCAACGTCACTGGTGCAACCTTCGATTACCTATCCAAGGGAATTGTCTACGGTCAACAGGTGCAGGGACTCACTGTCTCGCAGTCGAATTTTGTAGGCGATGACTATGGAATCTATGTTCCACCAAATATCAGCGGTCTGGATCAACTGACGGTAGTTGGCAGCCAGTTCAATTGCGCAACCGCTGGCATCTACGTCGGCAGTAGTCTTTCGAACACGCTGTTCAGCGCGAACCTATTTATCATACCGAACACTGCAACAGGAATTCATCTGCAGCAAGCCTACCTTTACAGTGCGACGGGCAACTCTTTCAATATTGGCGGTCCGCCAGGTAGCGTTTATCCAATCGGCATCGAGGTGGGAAGCACGGCGGGCGGCGGTACGATCACAGGAAATCTGTTCGACAACATGGCTACCGCGATCGTTCTGGATCGCGCTTCAACTGGCGCCAACGTTCAGTCCAATGAATATTCAAATGATTTGACCATGGTAAAGAATCTGGGGACTGGTAATACCGTTGGCGGCGGAACGCCTTAGTCGCCCCATACGATAATCTGTACGAATAATTGCGACCCTGTGATCGATTCAATGTGTTACCGCGGCTTGCTTGTTTGCCGATTTTGATGTGGATACCGACGGTAGATACTTTTGAGACAGCGATAGCATTCGATTTCGCTCATAGGATGTCGATTTGCCGGCGATTCTTGCCAGAACACCTGGGCTGAAACCAACGGGTCTATCAGGGAGCCGCCTGAGCCATTGAAAAGAATGGTCGGGGCGAGTGGATTTGAACCACCGACCTCCTGGTCCCGAACCAGGAACAACCAATCCCATAAACGCTTTCTCTGGCGTCGCTTACGGGACACGGAGCGTTATTTCCCCTCTCTTAGTTGTACTTAACTTGTACCTAGAACAATTTAGAGTCGTGACCGGTCTCGGCGAGGAAAGCAGGATTCCGCTGCATTCGTCGGAGGCCTACCAATTTCGGAGTAGTACATTCGTCCACCAGCTCCCAGAACGGCATAGCGCGACCGCGACGTTAGCTGACTAGCCGACAACCTGCCAGGAATCGCTGCGTCCGATCAAGTCGAACGTTCAACAAGTCAGATTAGGAGAGTGGCAAGACCCGTGGCCACGAGCGCCGCAGCCCATACCAACTCAAAGTTGACCCACGCCTTGCGGAGAAGCGCGAGGCCAACCTTTCGATAAACGACCCAAGCTATCAGTCCGGTCACCGCAAGATAAGCAGCCGTATGGACCCCGGTCGCGAGCATGCCGGCCAGCGGACTAGTGGCCGAGGCCATGTGATTATGACCTTCCATTCCGCCGCCCGCTTGGGCGGTCGTGCTGCCCAGCAACACGGGCAGTACCATCAAACCCGCACCGTGCGCCGAGGCCATCAGAAACGACCAGACGGCCAGGTCTCGGAATCCTACCTGCATACGCACCCACCGCGGGTGCCGATGTCGCACCAGGCAAAAAATTCCAAGGCCGACTAAGATCGCGGCGACAAGGTAGCGGATGACTGTGAGCGGCAGCGTCATGCCAAGAAACAGCGCGATCAGCACCACACTGCCAATGGCCAGCGCGTGGCCCAGTGCAATGGGGACGAGGGATTTTGCCACTGCGCTGCCCTTTTGCTCCTGCATCCCCAGCGCTACTGCGAACAGCCACCCCATGCCGGGGTTGAGTCCGTGGTAGGCGCCAAGGAGCAGCATCAGCCACAACGCCGTCGAAGTTAGCCCGTCATGCGTCATTGCTAATCCGAATAGCAATAGGAATCGGACGAAGCGTCGCCCCCCTGCAGCCGCAGTTGGTGCGCGCGCAATCCGTCGAATTCGACGAAGAACTTCTCATCGAGCTTCATCCCGCCCTCGGGCTTGGCATCGATCTTCACCATCCAGCTCTTCACGCCGTCGGGGTAAAACTGCTCGTCCCATGGAGAGTAAAGCGAGTTAGTGAAGTAGACGCGCTTGCCGTCGCGGCTGATCTCGACCATCTGCGGACCGCCGTTGAGAGCCTGCTTGGGTTTCTTCGGGTGGGCCGCCCGGCGCACGATGCCGCCGAGGTGGATCGATCCTGTCTTCTTCGGGTTGGTGGGATCCGAGACGTCATACTGAATGAACTCGCCAGTCCCCCAGCACGAAACATAGAGAAAGCGGTCGTCGAGTGAGAGGTTGATGTCGGACACCAAGGGCGCCACTGCCTTAAAGCCTTTCAGCAGCGGGGGCAGCGTCTCAGGATCGGCCGGCTCGGCGGGAATTTCGATCACCTTGCGGACAGCCCATTTGCCGTTCTTGCCGCTATCGTCGCGGTGCCACATCCATACGGACGACGACAGGTCCTTCAGGGAGATCACCACGCCGGCGAATCCGAACGTCTTTTTGGGATCGTGCGAGGGCCGAAGCTCCAACACCATTTGTTGCTCCGCGCCCAGGTCAATTTCCTGCAAGTGACGTCGCTTATCCAGGTCCCAGATGTGCAGCTTGTGGCCGTACTTTCCACCGAGCAGCAACTCCGCGTTGAGGCCGTCCTTCACCATATTCGGTGTACCCCATTCGGAGCTGATCATCGTGTCGTGCCCAAGGTGCCACCAGAAATCGTACGCCAAATTTTGTGGGCCGCGATCCTTCTCCCATTGGCCCTTCAGCTCAAACGTGTCGGCATCCATCAGGAAGATGCCGCCGGGACCATCGCCGCTGGCTGAACCGAGCGCGCTGCCATAAATGCCATCAGGGCCACAGTGGATCGTGTGCGGTGATGTATAGCCGGTCTTCCTAATGAACTCTTCCGGCTCGATCACCTTGACGATCTTGGGGTGCTTGGGGTCAGCTTTCGTATCCAGGATGTGAATCCGTGACGACCCGATGCCCGGAACGACAAGGTAACGACGCTCCATATGCGGATGCGGATTCTGGGGGCAGAGGCACGCGCTGCACGCATTCCACCCGAAATGATGCAGCTCGTTATTGCCGTCGGGAAACTCCACTTGGCCGACGAGCTGACCGTACGTGGAGGAAGCAGGGTCAAGGTCAATGACCCCCATGGCATCACGCTTGCCGTTCTTGCCGACATTGAGCAAAGCAACGTAAGCGATGTGTTCCGGCGCGGCTTTCATCGCCATGCCCGGTGAAGGATAAAAGGTTGGATCCGGCATCAAGGGCATGTCCTGGTCTCCTTTGGTGAAAGTTAGGGCGAAGGATCTTCGAGTGCGGAAGCATACCCCTCCGCCTCATCACTAGGCAACTGCTCCTTCCAGGTTGTGCCGCCGGTAAGCGCCTTGCGGCGCTCCGATGCATTCTGGTCGGATGACCGGCAACTCGGAAGCAATCTGGTGATACGCGCAGAAGGGCCTTCAGCTCGCACAAAATGGGAGTGGAAGATCTTGCCTTGGATGGTTGCTCGCAATGAACGCAGTAGAAGAGTGACATCATGGCAGAGCGCAGGATTTGGACCGGGCTTTTTAATTTTTGTTCCAAAGCCTGATCCTCGAAAACCGGATCGTCAGTAAAGCGAACCTTCCGTTGCAAAGCAATGAATTCAAAGAACGAGGAGCGCTTGCTTCCAACGGGCATGAGACAAGAATGCTTGGTTTCGGACCAGGCGCTATTCGCGCTTTCGTGTCACTTGGGTGTGATATAAATTATTGATTCTAAAAAAATTGGTCGGGGCGAGTGGATTTGAACCACCGACCTCCTGGTCCCGAACCAGGCGCGCTAGCCAGGCTGCGCTACGCCCCGAACCGTGTGAATCGTTGCGACCCAGTTTACTTGGGAACGCCGACAACGGCAATACGTTGAATCGGAGCCGAACATCGCCTCGGGATCAAAAACCGCATCTGGTAGGGGTACGGGTTTCAGCCGGGATTCTGTTTGCAGAGCGAATGCGGGTGGGGCAAAATAGTGTGCGTCAGTTGGCACATTGTAAAGCTCACGTTGCGGCGATTCTTGGTTCGGTGGCTATCTCAAGGGGAGGATCGATGCTCGACAACGAACAGTGCGGTTCAACCGAAGCTTCGCGAGGACACGCGATGCGAGTTCGTCATAGCGCAATTATTCTGGGAACGGTGATAGCGATTTCGGTGGCTGGGTTTACGTCGCGCGCGGCCGCGAAGCCAGCGGCTCCCGACGATGCCGCCGGCGAGCAAGTGTTCAAGTCAAATTGCGTGGTCTGCCACGCAGCCGACGGTACGGGCTCACCGACCGGAAAGGCGCTGAAAGCGCCCGATCTGCACTCCGACGCCGTTCAGAAGATGACGGTCGCCGAAATGGCGACGCAGGTCTCCGACGGCAAGAACAATATGCCGCCGTTCAAAAGCACTTTGAGCAAGGATCAAATCTCGGCTGTGGTCGCGTACGTCCGCAGCGCTTTCGGTAAGAAAAAGTAAGATCTTCAATCGAAATTGCTCGCGTGTGTTGCCGCTTTTTACCCTGCGACGCACGCGAGCAGGCCTCCAATTCCCGCCTCGAAATCCTCGCTCGGTGTCAGCAGGCTTACCACAAGGTATCCCGTTTCAGGAAACTCATAGAAATGGCCAGGCTGTATCAGAACTCCACGCTGTTTGAGTAGCCGAATCGCGAGATCTTCGTCGGGTTCGACCGCTGGCGCCCGCAGGATCGCGTACCAACCACCTTCCAGGTCAAGCCGCGACACAAGTTTTTGGCCGGAAAGCGCCGTGTCCAAGGCGCTCAAATTGCCTTCGATCCGATCAAGAAGCTGCCGTTGCATCTTTCCGCGCTGGGCGAGAAGCGCTGGCAGAGCGTGCTGCAAGGGCTCGCTGAGCGAAAGATACGTATCTGAAATGATCTCGAGCCGCGCCATGGCATCGCGCACGCGGGTTTCCGGGCCACTCGCAGCGATCCACCCCACCTTCATCTGCGGCAACGCGGCAATCTTGCTGAGCCCGCTCAGCACGAAGGTCAAAGCGCGATCGCCGGTCGCGAACGTCCCGTACCCTTGGGCGGCTGCTGCCGATGTTCCGATCTTGTAATCCAGAAAAACCTCATCGACCACCAGGGCAAGACCGTGTTCGGCGCAGAGGGATTGAAGCCTTTCCGCTTCGATGGGGCGAATGAAATGTCCGGTAGGATTGTTCGGATGCACCAGCAAAATCGCCCGTGTCCGCGCGGTGATGGTTTCTTCCAACGCATGAAAATCGATCTGCCAGCCGTGATCGTAGATCAAGTTAAACGGTCGCAGGCTCACATCCTGAATCGTAGCGAGGAATTCGAACAGAGGATAGCTGGGCTGCGCGATCACAACTTCGTCGCCCGGATCGCACAGCAAACGAAATAGAAGCGAATACGCCTCGCTCGTCCCAGTCGTCAGGATCAGATTCTCGAGATCGACACTCACGCCGGGATTCATTTCCCGATAATAGGCGACGACCGCGACTCGCGCCGAGAGCAAGCCCTTCGGATCGGGGTCATAATGCAGCACCTCGCGACCGCGGAGCGACGCGAGAGTCGCGTCGAGGTCGTATTGAAAGCCGCATGTGGTGGGATTCGAAGCGGTCAGATCAAGAACAGGCCTGCCGCTCTGCCGATAAGCGCGCAGAGCCCTGGTATAGGCGTTTTCCTGAAGCTTCCAATCGCTGCGCTTGGAAAACATGGATTATCCGGCGGCCGGCGGCGCCACGCGCTCGATCATTAGAGCACGCGTTCGTGCGGATACCCGGCCGCGTCAAGCGCAGCCATCAACTCCGCGATATTTTCAGGGCCGCGCGTTTCCATGGTGATGTCGATGACCGTGTCGCCGAGCAGCACTCCATAATAAGCGCGATCGTAGTTCGTCTCCACGATGTTCGCCTTCTGCGAGGCGATCACTCCAGCAAGTTTTTGCAGAGCGCCGGGATGATCCGGCAGATGAATCCGCAACCGCACCAGACGGCCGTCTTTCACCAGACCGCGCTCGATAATCCGCGAAAGAAGCGAAACGTCGATGTTGCCGCCGCCAATGAAAACGCCCACCTTCTTGCCTGTAAGGTGGATTTTGTGCTGCAGCACGGCCGCCGAAGCCACGGCTCCGGCGCCTTCGGTAAGCGTCTTTTCCTTTTCCAGCAGCAGCAAAATCGCGTTGGCGATTTCCTCCTCGTCGACCGTAACAATATCGTCCACGTAGCGCCGCACCAGGGGAAATGTGACTGAACCCGCGCAGCGGACTGCGATGCCGTCCGCGATCGTGGACTTTGCGGGCAAGCTGACCGGCGAACCATGCTCGAGCGCCGCCTTCATGGATGGCAGCTTAGAAGTCTGCACTCCGATCACGCGAACTTTCGGACTCGTCTCTTTGACCGCGCACGCAACTCCGCCAATCAAGCCGCCGCCGCCAACGGGCACGACGAGCACGTCGATGTCGCTCTGTTGGCCGAGCATTTCCAATCCGAGACTTCCCTGCCCTGAGATCACCGCCTCGTCATCGAACGGATGAATGAACGTGAGCCCCTGCTCCGCGCAGCGTCGCAGGGCTTCCTGGCACGTTTCGTCGTAGTTCGTGCCGGACAAAATCACCTCAGCGCCAAAACCGCGCGTAGCCGAAACCTTCACGATCGGCGTGGTCAACGGCATGCAGATTTGGGCTGCGATCCCGCGCTTCGTCGCGTGGTATGCCACGGCTTGGGCGTGATTTCCTGCCGACGCCGCAATCACGCCCCGGCGCCTCTCTTCCTCGGTGAGCAAAAGAATCTTGTTCAGCGCACCGCGCTCCTTGTAAGACCCGGTCATCTGTAAGTTTTCGAGCTTGAAGTAAATCGTATTGCCGGTAAGCTTCGAAAAAGTCTCCGAACGAACGAAAGGCGACAGGAAAATCGAATCGCGGATGCGCGCGACGGCGGCCTGAATCGTCTGCAATGTGACCATTTGAAGGAGGCGCAGAACGGTGTCTGCGCAACTCTAATATTGTATATGGGCTGCGCGGAGCGCGAGCCGGAAAACTGGGCCGGTCGTTCCGAACGTCATCTCAGTAGCCGGAGCAGGCTCGGCGATTCGTCAATCGAGGGGCCTCACCGAATCCATCAGCCCGAAAAATCCCTCGGCGAGGGTGGGGTGAATGTAGACGGCGCCCTTCAGAATCGTCCAGGGCGCATCGGCCAGCATCATCGCACCCAGGATTTGCACAGTCTCGCCGCCCTCGATTCCCAAAATCGCGGCGCCTAGAATCCTGTCAGTCGCCGCATCGATCACGATCTTCATCAACCCCGCCGTTTCGCTTCGTTCGATCGCCCGCGATACGTTTGCCATCGGATACGTTCCGATCTTCAGCTTTCGGCCCGTCGCGCGTGCTTCTTTTTCCGTCATCCCGACGCGGCCGAGCTGGGGATCGGTAAAAAGCGAATACGGTACGTAGCGATTTTCGATGCTCAGGTTTTTCCCGTCGATAATGTTGGCGTAAAGAATCTGGAAATCATTGTAGGAAATATGCGTGAATGCCGGGCCACCTTTTACATCGCCCAGCGCCCACATCCCCGGCACTCCTGTCTCCATCCGACCGTTCACTTTGATATATCCATGTGCATCGAGCGTAATGCCGGAGTTCTCGATTCCCAGGTCGTCGGTATTCGGTCGTCGTCCGGTCGCTGCCAAAATATGGGTTCCGGCAATCGTCTCGGTCACCTGGCCCATCGCGACCGTCACGCGAATCTGATCTCCCCGCTGTTCGACTTTCGTGGTGTTCGCGTTCAGGTGAAACTTGACACCCTCGGCTTCTAGCGACTTCTGCAACTCGCGCGAAATCTCGGGATCTTCGCGCGCCAGAATCCGATCCGTACTGTGAACCAATGTCACGCGGCTTCCAAATCGCCGGAACATCTGCCCGAACTCCAGTCCAATATATCCGCCGCCCAGCACGATCAAATGCTCGGGAACCTCCCGCAATTCCATAATCGATTCGTTCGTCAGATAGGCGACGCTCTCGAGCCCCGGCACGTGCGGAGGATCCGGCCGGGTCCCGACGTCGATGAAGACTCGCTCGCCCTCGATCACATCGCCGTCCACTTGAAGTTTTCGGGGCGCGACAAATCGGCCATGCCCGCGATACAGATGCAGATTCGGACGCTGCGCTACCCGCCGCTCGTGACCGGAGCGGAAGTTGAGCACCACTTCGTTCTTGCGCGCGATCACCGCTGGCATGTCCACGCTCACAGGGCCTGCGCGAACACCCCAGCGAGAAGCATCCCGCGCGTAATGCGCCACCTGTGCCGACATGACCATGGTTTTCGTTGGGGTACATCCGGTGTTCACGCAGGTCCCGCCTAGATTGGCCTGCTCGATCATGGCTACGGTCCAGCCGTGGTCCGCCAGCGCGTAGGCCAGCGGGTTCCCGCCCTGCCCCGACCCGATGACGATCGCGTCAAATCTCATCTTGTCTCCTACCTGTTTACTTCGCTCACGACTTTGCCTACCATTAGCCGTGCATCGCGTCCCCGCTTTGCTGCATCACACAGCCCCCTGCGTGGGGGCAATACCTGACTATGGCTAACGCTCCACGGCTTGTGGTGATCGATCCGAACGGTTCGCGGCGCGACGTCGCCATTACGATATTTCCATTTCGCATCGGCCGCCAGGCAGGAAACGAGCTGACGCTGCGGGATAGCCGCGTGAGCCGCCAGCAGGCTCAGATCACGGATGTCAGCGGCACCATGGTACTTGAAGACATGGGCAGCAGCCACGGCACTTTCGTGAACGGCGAAAAAATTCTACGCCACGAGCTCAAAGCGAGTGATCAGATCGATTTTGGAGTTCCCGATTCCTACCGCGTCGTCTATGTCGGCGAGGGCGCCACGATCGACGAGCTTGTCGAGAGGATCGAGGCTCCGGCGCCAACCGAAGCGGGCGCGAGGGAGCTTCATCACTTGAGCGTCTTGCTGGACGTCGCGCGGTCGCTCAGTTCCGGGCTCTCGCTCGAGGACATTCTCGCATCTGTGGTCGATGCGGCGATTGCGATCACGCGCACAGAACGGGGCGTACTGCTGCTGGCGAATCCCGCCGGCCAAATGGAAACGGCTGTTGCGCGGAATGGACAGCGCGGTACTCTGCGTCCCGAGGACATGCAAGTTTCGCAGGGCGTGTTAAGGCGCGTCCAAGCTTCTCGTCGCGAACTTGTCGTCGGGGACGCTATGGACGCCGAGGGCGGGCGCGCGGGGCACGGCGAAAGCATCACGCGGCTCGATCTCCACACTGTGGTCGCGATTCCCATCGACAAGAAGCCCGTGATCGAAGCGGTTGACGTCACAGTCGCCGCGCGCCAGAGCGATCTGCTCGGCATCCTCTATCTCGATAGCCGCGCTCCTTCGAGCACCTTTTCCGCGCTCGACCGCGAAGTGGTTCGCTCGCTGGCGCACGAAGCCGCTACCCTGATTGACAATGCGCGCCTTTTCGCCGCTGCGCGCGTCAAGGCCCGGCTCGATCATGACATTGAAATCGCCAGCAAAATTCAGCAGGGCCTGCTTCCCAAAGAGCTCCCCAACTTGCCCGATGTCGCGGTCTCGGGCTCGACGCTTGCGTGCTACTCGGTCGGTGGCGATTGCTTTGACGTGATCGACCTGGACGGCGGGCGGCACGGATTTTTCGTGGGCGACATTTCGGGCAAGGGCATACCCGCTGCTTTGCTCGCGACGCTGCTCCAGGGAATTTTCTTCACCACCGCATCGATGGACATCCCCCTTACCTCGGTCTTCTCGCGCGTGAATCGTTATCTCGCCGAACGGGCAGGCGGAGATCGCTACGCCACCGTCTTCTACGGCGTGCTCGATAAATCCGGCGCGTTCGAGTACGTGAATGCCGGCCATGTCCCCCCGCTGATCAAGCGCAAGTCCGGCGCGATCGAAAGGCTCGATCTCGCGAGCTTCCCCGTCGGTATGTTCCCCGAGGCCGAATACGAAAGCGCTGCCGTAAAGCTAGAAAAGGGCGATTTCCTGGTCATCTACACGGATGGCGTCTCAGAAGCGGTCAATGTCAAAACGGAAATGTTCGAGGAAGAGCGCCTTCAGCATCTCCTGGAAAGCTTTCAAGGCCAGACCGTCGAACAGCTCGCGGAAACGATCCGGGAGGGTGTAAAGACGTTCACACAGGGCGCTCCGCAATCGGACGACATCACCATTCTTGTTGTACAGTACAAAGGTATCCCCGGCTGATCCGATCGGGTGCCCCGTTCGCGCCGAGAATTGCTCCCAAGTAAAAATGTGAGAAACAGCCGCCACTCGCGCAAGATTGTAATATTAGTGTTGCGCGCTAATACTTCGTGCAGGATAATCCGGGAATCCATAGCATGCAGTTTCGGCATTTTTCCGCGGGTTTTGCAAAATGAATTGCCCTCAGTGCACGACCGCAAATCCTGACTTTGCCGAGAATTGTAGTCACTGCGGCACGCCAATGCCGATCAGCGACACAGCTACTATCCGTGTCGTCGATCCCACCGCCTTATCGACGGGCTCCGATTTCGGCACGCGATACCGCATCGAAGCACTCCTTGGCCAGGGCGGGATGGGCCGCGTCTACAAGGCCTATGACAAGACTCTCGATCGCATGGTCGCGCTGAAGGTCGTGCGCCAGGGCATGATGGCCGATGCGGAAGCGCTGAACCGCTTCAAACAGGAACTTCTGCTCGCCAGCAAGATTTCGCACACCAACATCCTGCGCATCCACGATATGGGTGAGGTCGGTGACGTGAAGTTCATCACCATGGCCTTTGTCGACGGGCCGGACCTGCACCACATCCTGCAAGCGAACCCCAAGCTTCCGTTTGAGCGCGTCGTCAGCTTCTCGCAGCAGCTCGCGGCGGCTTTGGCCGCGGCGCAAGCCGAAGGCGTGATTCACCGCGACCTGAAGCCGCAGAACATCCTTGTCGGCAAGGATGACCACCTATACGTTTCCGATTTTGGCCTGGCGCGGTCGTTTGAAGAGACCAACATCCAGATGACCCGCACGGGCGCCTTCCTGGGCACCCCGCGTTATATGTCCCCCGAGCAGGTCGAGGGCAAACCGGCCGACCTACGCAGCGATATTTACGCCTACGGCCTGATTCTCTACGAGATGGTGACCGGCGACGTGCCCTTCACCGGTGAATCCACGCTCAAAGTGATGTATCAGCGCATCCAGGAGCGACCCAAGAGTCCCAAGACACTGAACCCCGACCTCCCGAATTGGTTCGTGCAAGTCATCATGCGGTGCCTGGAGCGCGACCCGGTTACGCGCTACCAGCGCGCCGACGAAATCGTGCTTGACCTGCAAGGCGCCCGATCGACGGTCTCCACGTATCGCGCCGGAGGAGGAGCGACTCGCACCGTCCAGATCCAGATTCCCGAGTTCAGAGATAAGCGCTGGATCTGGGCCATTGTCGGGGTGGCCGCGTTGTTTGTTGCGATGTTTGCGGTTCCGCAGGTCCGGCACTTGATTTTCGGCGGAAAGGCGGCCAAGTCGGGCGGCTCAGGTATTTCGGGAGTGCCCCCGATCGACAGCGGCAGGTACATCGCCGTATTGCCGTTGCAGGTCCTCGGAGACGAATCCCAGCTGGGCTATCTCGCCCAAGGCATCCAGGACGCCCTATCGACGAAACTCTTTCAGTTAAAGGACATCCATGTAACCGGTACGGACGCCGCAGCCCGAGTCGACCAGAAGTTACCGCTCGAGAAAATCGGCGCGGCGCTCGGGGCCAACATGGTCGTGCAAGGCACGCTGCAGGGATCTGGCGACAAAATTCGCATTATCCTGAAGCTTGAGGATGTCGCCGCCGGCAAGGAAATTTGGAGCCAGCAATTCGACGGGGTCACCGGAGACCTTTTCACGCTCGAGGATGATATCTACAGCCCCCTCGTTTCGGCGTTGAATGTCAATCTCACCAATGATGAACGTGCGAACGCCAGCGTCCACGCCACCGAAAATATCGCCGCATATGACCTGTATTTGAAGGGCCGGAATGCCATGCGCGGCCAGCAGGACTTGAAGAACGTCGACGCTGCCATGAACTTTTATCAGGACGCCCTCAAGCAGGATTCGGGATTCGCGCTGGCTTATGCCGGCTTGTCGGAAGCAAGCCTGGTGGAGTACCGCGAGAAAAAAGATGCGTTCTGGGCGCAGAAAGCGACCGCCGCAGCTCAACAGGCAGAGCGGCTGAACGATAACTCGGCCGACGTGCATTTCGTCCTCGGACGCGTATATTCGACAACCGGAAAAACCGCGGAAGCGATCGCTGAATTCAAGCGCGGTCTTGCGATCGAGCCGAATTCCGACGACGGTTATCGCGGGCTCGGCAAGGCCTTCATGGCCCTTGGGGATAAGGATCAGGGTCTACAGGCTTACCAGAAGGCCGTCGAGATCAATCCCTACTACTGGTACAACTTTAATCAGCTGGCTACCGCTTATTCGAATGTCGGCGAATACGACAAGGCGCTGGCGGCTTACAAGCGCGTTACCGAACTTGAACCCGACAATTCCTTCGGCTATTTGAACATGGGCGTCGTTTACTTTCAGCTGGGCAAGTATGACGAAGCGATTCCTTATTTTCAGAAATCCCTCCAGCTCCAGCCGAGCTCCCTGGCCTACTCGAATCTCGGCTCGGCCTATTTCTATCTAAAAAGGTACTCGGAGTCGGTGCCGATGTTCCAAAAAGCCGTCGAGCTCAACCCAAACGATCAGTTGACCATGGGCAACCTCGCGGACGCCTACCGTTGGTCAGGCCAGCGTGAGAATGCGAATGCAACGTACCAGAAGGCGATCGCGCTCGCCTACAAGGAGCTTGAGGTCAATCCCAAGGACACGGAAACGCTCTCCGGCCTGGCGATGTATTACGGTAAGACGGGAAACACTGCGCAGTCCTTGGAGTTCATGCGCCGGGCGCGCGCCATTAATGCCGCGGACGTCGATCTGATCTACGAGGAAGCGATCGTCTACACGCTGGCGAATAGGCCTGAAGATGCAATCAAATCACTGAGGACAGCCTTCGCAAAGGGATACTCGGTGGAGGAAGCAAAAGTCGACCCTGAACTCAATTCGATTCAGGGTCGACCCGAATTCGCAAGCTTGGTGGCAGAGTACGGAAAGAAAAAATAATACCTAGCTCTGAAACGCTCGCCGCTTCAGACCAACACCCAAGAGCCCCACAAACCCAACCAGAAGCAACGGCAGAGTTGTAGGTTCGGGTGCGTTAGCGTACACGCCGCTGGTAAAGCCCGCCGGGAAACCTGCGAACGCCAGCGTAAAAACAGTGTTGTAGGGAATCAGACCGTCGTCGAAAAGGACATTTGATCCCCCGCTACCATCCGACGTGACCACACAGTTGCCGAAATCACTGGTGTCGCCTTCAATCGATGTAGAGCAGTTCACCGAGCTTGGGGCGATCGTTGGAAGGCTGAAGTAGAGCGCGTTGATATCCTCTCCAACGCCATCTGCAACCAACACGTTCAGGAACTGGCAGGTCGGAGTGTCAAAGCTAAACCCACCCTCCAACAAGAAGCAGTCCGAGCCCGGATTCCCTTCCGAGCCATTGCTAACGGGACTCGTTCCGGTAGGGCTGAGAATCTGAAAACTCGTAGTAAAGATGGGAGATGGCGCCCCAATAACGTCATCGCCAGCTGCTTTGATCTGGGGGTCACCCGGCGGAAGGCCGTCCGCCTTCGCCACTGGCACCGCAAACGCAAGCGCCGCGACCAAGGTTCCTGCGACAAAAAGGCTGCTTAGTTTCATCGATACACCCCCGTAATTTTCCAGCAAAAAATACAGTGCACGCTGTATGCCAAAGAACGCCGAATCAGATCGAAATTAAGTCCTTTAGCTACAGCACATAAAATCATGCTGTGAAAGGGAAACTTTAAGATGTGCAATAGTTTGCGTATCTTCGTCCTTCTATAACAACTCCGCCGAACCGCGAGAGCAGGCGCTGGAAGTCCATCCGGCACAATCACCTGAGTGCCAGAGCGGCCAGGATTGTAACAGAATTTTAACCATTGCGAGGCGGATTGTCCTCTACAATCGCGCCTCATGCCCATCGAGAACCTGCAGGCGGTCGTTACCGACGGCCCCCAAGCTGGCCAGCGAGTCGTGACTCTGAAGGGCCCATTGAGCATTCACACGGTGTTTGAATTCCAGAACCTGATTCGCTCCGAATCCTCTCCCCATCTGATTATTGACTTCAGCGGCGTTCCGTACGTCGATTCATCGGGGCTGGGTTCGCTCGTGGGCGCCCACATCTCCGCCCAGAAGGCGCGTCGGAAGCTTTCCTTTGCTGGAATGAACATCCAAGTGATCACGTTGCTCGAAATGACGCGTATTCGCGGTATGTTCTCCATTTACGGGACCGTCCAGGAGGCCGAAACCGCTCCGGCCTGACCCCCGCGGAGGAAGCGCGGGAATCGAAGCTCTCATCTCAGTTTCCTAAGAAAACATTCAAGTCTTGCCCTTTCCTCGCTTGAGGGAAGGTGACGGGCTACGGCGAAATGTCGTATTTCGTGCAAAAGGCGGGCGCTGAAAGCCAGATTCAGGGGCGGGCAGGAACACTCGCAGTTTCCGTTAACGCGAAATGACGTACGGGTGAGGCCGAAGAACGTTATGGCGTCGGCCACCCCGGCGAAAATCTGGGTTCGCGCCGGCGTGACCGCGCTTTGACAGCGCTAGCGCCTGGCGTGGGTCATCAACATCGCAAGGTCCGATCAACTGCGCGCCGCAACCAGCGAGTACAGGTAAAGGAAAATTCCACCCAAGAAAAGCGCGCCACCCACGAACGCGAACAAAATAAATGCCAGCGGCTTTGCCCAGAGCAGACTAATCAACTCGATCGCCAACCCCAAAATCAGGAGGATTCCAGAAATACGTAGACCGCGCCCGATTGCTGCCGCTTCGATATTCATTGCGCCGGGCTCCAAAACTTGACGTTCTTCTGGTTCGCCACGTTATGAACCGTGTCGTGGCAGCCGCTGGTGACGCAGGACGTCTGGTTGCTCTTGATTGAATCGAGCAGCGCCACGTGGATGGGATTGCTCTCAAACGAGCGAGCGCCGAGATGGCAGTGCAGGCACTCGCGGTTGTTGTAGGGCGTGTAAAGTTTGATCGGATCCGGAATGGTGCCCAAATACTGCACGTAGATGTGCTGCAAACCTTGCATTTTGGCCCGAACCCCGCCATACATCGCGTAGTCGGTGTGGCACGTATAGCAGGCTTCGTCTACCGGGATCCGATGGTTCTGGAAATGCGCGGCTGGCACATAGGACGGATCATCGACATACAGACTCTTCCCGTAAGCCTCCATGACGTGGCAGCTCAAACAAAACTGCGTCTGTTTGGAGCGATCGATGTGTTCCGAGGTTCCCCAAAACATGCAGAGCACCGGGAGGATCAAGAATGCCAGGAATGCGAGCATTTTCCCTTCCCGGCTGTTCGTAATTCCCGGGCGGAGCACGACGATCAGGACCAGAACCATGCTGATCAGCAGCAAAGCGTAAAGCAGCTCCGCAGGTGCGGGCAGATGCACTCATAGCCTCCGCGAGAGTCCGGTCCGTGTGCCAAAGTGAGCACGGTTGAAGCGCGCCACACCTGAACCACGAACTTACTTCTTCGCCAGTTCCCGGATGTAGCCCACGAGTCCCTTGATCTGGTCGTCCGTGATCTTGCCCTTGTAGGCGGGCATTTTTGTGCCTTTGCCGTTCGTGATGCTGTCGTTCAGCTGTGCGTCCGTTTGTTTCTGTACGGCATCGGATCGCAGGTCCGTCACACCGAGTTGTTTTCCCATTGCGCCGCTGCCGCTGCCGTCGGGCGCGTGGCATACGGCGCATTTGGATTTGAACAGCGCCGCGTCATCCTGCGCCTGCGCAGGCGCGGCGATTACCAGGACCCATGCCATCAGCAGAAAAACCGCGGAACCCGTTCGAACCATTCGATGACTCATTTCATCCCTCCCATGTCTTGGACGCTTGCATTTTAGAAAGCGTAGCGGAACGAGAATGTCGCGTTACTTCCGTTGAAGTCCTGCAGCCGAATCGCCGCCAAGCCGAAAGGGTTCGTGACTCCCGTTTCGTTGAAACCGTAATAGTTCCAGGACATCTTGTAGGTGACGTTTTTGTGGACATCGATCGCAATCGACCCGTACGGCTTTTGGTAATTGAAATCGAGTGTGCCGGACGGTGTAAGCGGATTCAGGAAAGTCGAATTGCCGCGGACGAAGCTGCCGCCATATCCGACCGTGGCCGTCACGCGCTTGATGGGCTTCCAGATTATCGCGCCGTGAGCGAAATGATCCGTGCTCCCATACGTGCCCACCGTTCCCAGGGGGGACGACGCGCCCGCAATCGGACACGCCGGCCCCGTTGGCAGCATCGGGACTCCTACGGGGAAATCCGACACGGCGACAGTAGCCGGAGGGGGCGTGGGATTCGCGGACGTAGTGGAGTATGCAAAGCAGATCAGCGATTGCGTGTAGACGTTCCAGTAGTTGTAACCGAAATCGACCGTCAGGCGCGGGTTCGCCGTTAGTATCGTCGAGAAGCTGAACGAACGGTCGTGCTCGAGATTGTTGACCGTCGAAACGTTGTCGCGGTTTTCGTGAATTTCGACCGCGCCATCCAAAGTCGCCCAAGGCCGTGGTTTGTAGTTCGCTTGCAGCTTATAGGACTGCACTTGCCGGGGATCGATCCGCGTATAGGAAGCGTCGTTGTAGCCGAACTCGAAGTCGCCCGTAATTCGAAGCGCATCGGTCGGCCGCACCACGGCACCGAGCAACAGCGCATTCTCGTTGATGGCCGTTATGCTGCGAGTCGGGCTTGGTGCTGCCGGCGCGACAAAAGTCACGGACCCGTCCGGGTTGAGCGTGCAGCCGGCCGGTAAAGCGCCGGCAACCTCCGCGCAGCTGCCGCGTGCCGCGAGGAAATCGTTTGCCCCCGTCGCGGTAGCGCCACCGGGGAAATAGATCAACCCCGAGTCGTTCGTGTCGCTGTACTGGGCGATGGACCGGTTCGTATAGAGGTAGCCGATGTGGGTGCTCACGCGCCGGTTCACATCGTATTCGAGTTCCAGAGTGTTCGATTTCAGGTCTTGGCCCAGAAACGTCGAAGCAAGGCCGGTGATTACGTCCGCGGCCGAACTCGCTGCGTGCTGCGGGCAGGTCACCGCATTGGAGCCCGGAGGACAATTGACTGCGTTGAAGACTGCCTCATTCTGTTGCAAGCCAACCAGCCCGGGAAAGCCCGTGCCAAATACGTTTGTTTCGTCGAGCGCCCACATCCCCGGAATGCGCCAGTTGTCGAAACGGAAGGAATCAAGGATTCGTAATTTGTCGGAGATAGAATAGACGCCTGACCAATCTGCATTCACCGACACGCGCTTCGCATCGGCCGGGCCACCGGTGGTGCTGCCGCGCTCGGCCGTGCGCGCCGTCCATCCGTCCACGGTCTCAAGGAAATTCGGAATCTGATTGTTGCTGCTGCTATAACCGAACGCGCCGGACATCTCGAAGTTCTTGAAATAATTCGATTGGAACCGCAGCTGCTCCGTGGGCATGAAGTTCCGCGGATTTCCGACTTGGCTGTAGGACAAGAAGCCGTTGCAAGTGGGATTGGCTGTGTTTGCTGTGCCCGTGACGATCGGCGCGGCGCAGGGCAGAGCCTCGGAGGGCGTCTGCGTGCTCCAGATGGTTCCCAGGTCAACCGGCGTGCCGTTCGGAGTGCCCACTCCCGAGGGATTTGCGAGGATGAATCCGAAATTCTGCGGGTTCGCGACCGGATTGTCGCTGACCACATTGTTCTGCGAGAAATAACTGATGAACTGGTCGTAGGAAATGGTCGTCCGCGGCAGGATTTTGAAGTCCACTCCAACGCGATAGGCATTCGTCGTATAGCTGTAGTTCTCGTTGAAATCCGATATCGTTCCTCCATCCGTGGTGAAGAATCCCGGGCCCTCGTCGCGATTGCGGGAATACCCCAATCGGAGTTGCACAGCCGAATTTGGAAACAGCGTCAGATCGTAATCCTGCATGCGGCGGACAAGATCGAGTCCATGAGGAGAATTGTTGATCGCCACCGCAGGCGATGAGCAGTACGCGGGAGCACCCTGGGGAAAAGCGCCGGTTGGCGGGCCCACATAGCATCCGGTCGTCAACGATCCAGGCGCGTTTAAGGAAGCCGGATTCAACGGATTTGCCAGCAGGTTATAGTCCCAAAAGTTCTTGTCGCGGCGGAACAGCACTCGAAAGTCGTAAAGCTTGTTCTTTGTGATTCGCAGGCGGCTGACGTCATTCGGGTCGCCGCCGTACCCGAAGTTGCTGAAGCTCAGGTCGTCGAACAGCAGTCCCTTGTGGTCGATCGAGCGCATCTCCAGCGTGTAATCGAAGAGACGAACGCCGGAACCCAGGTTCTCGAACGTATCGTAGGTGTCCTTGTTGCCGTTGATTTCGTTCGCTCGATACCCGAATTCGATCGACTGATGAATGTTGTAGTCGCCCGAATCAATCCCTTTTGACTCTCCGGTGTCGTCCTGGGCCCGGGCCGCCGGCGCAAGAAACAGCGCCAGGGCCACCATCACAAATTGAACCGGCCGAACCCGCGCGCGGACGTTCATGGTCGGCCGCTCCTTTGAAAATTTCATTCCCGGGTCACCGTCTGTTTGACTTCATCCATAGAAATTCCATCGAGCCTTCTACTTGAAGAAGGTCGCATCGAAGTTTGAGCCGTGAATTTGCGAGTGACACAGTAGGCACGATTGAAAAAGGCTTGCCTGGTTGTGGAACGAAGGCGCTCCCGGCGCAGAGCTGAAGCTTGAAGTCGTGTGGCACTGTAGGCATAGCAGGTTCACGTTGCTCAGTTTCAGCATGTGCGGATTCGGCCCGCCATGCGTGAGGTGGCAGGACTGGCATCCATCCACCTTGATCGGCGCATGCTCGTAGACAAACGGGCCCTGCTTGTCGATGTGGCATTTGAAGCAGATCGCATCCTGCGTGGAGGAAGTGCGCACCTGCTTGGGACCGACGGTGCCGTGTACATTGTGGCAATCGCTGCATTGGATCAGCTTTTCGTTCACCCGATGATGAAAGGGCATCTCGAATTGGGCTTTTTGCTGAAGGTGGCATCCGTAGCAAAGCTCGGGCTGACTCTTTACGAGCAAAAACTCTGATTCGGCTGCGTGGTGCGGCGAATGGCAGGACACGCAACTGACGTCGTTCTTCGAATGCAGCGAGTTGATTGCATTCATGTGCTGCGTGCCGCCCGCGTGGCAGGTCAGACAGCGTTCATTGACTTCCTTCGCTGATGCCTTCTCGAACAGGAAGAGCTTGGAGGTGTCGGATGGATCAGCAACGTGGCTGCTGGCCGGGCCGTGGCAATCCTCGCAACCGTGCTTCGCGATGCCGCCTTCCTTGTAGGTTTGCTGCCAATGCGGGCTTTTCTCCCAGCCGGTGTAGATATCCGCGTGACACGTCTTGCAGGCTTCCGCGCCCGCGTAGTCGGAGGGACTCGTCGCAGTCTTAGCCGGTGCGCTCTTTTCTGGTGGGACGACTGCGGGCTTGTCCGCATTGGTCGGGGTGGCTTGGGACTGCGCCAACGCCAGCACCGGCAACAAAGCGCACGTAATCAGTACCGCTAGGGCCCTCGTCGCGTAACCGCGCGCTTTAGGGCCCCTTGCGCTCGATTCGATGGAGGCGTTTTTGCCGGCGGGGACGGCGAATCCAATGCTCGAATTGTTCTTCTCGGACACCTAGGAAAGTGTTTGGTGCTGCGTTTCGACTCCGGCTGACGTTTCGGCCACGCCCCGGCGACCCGTGATTTGCTCAATTTGGACGCGAAAGTACACGGGAATCAGCGGGCGCTCGGCGCCGTTGACGATCGTTTTGGCGTAGCCTGGCTCCCACCAGTCAGCCCGTTGTTGTAGGAACGCGTACGCCATTTCACGTTGCGTTCTAAATTCCGGCGTGTCCGGCAACTCTTCGTAGCGGCCTAAAATGATGATGCTAACCCATTCATCCGCACTGACCAGATCGTCCGTTTCGACGCATACGAGCGGGTTCTGGCGCATCCAATCAATTTTTTGCCCGGCGGTTGAAAAGCCGTACAGGTAGTCACTGTCATAGGCAAAATAAAACGGCACAATGTAGGGCTGGGAGCCTTTGACACACCCCAACCTACCGAGGTGCATCTTGGCCAAGCGAGTGAGGCTGTCCTTCGGAGCCATTTCCTGAACCAGCATCTCGACTCCCTAGAACTAAGCGACGGCGCAACAGCGGTTCTCTATCCTCAAACCGTGGTTTGTCCACGGACTCCCGATCTCATAACGGGTCAGGAAGTCTTACCCGTGCAGACGGCGTGGCCGCAGGTGCAATCGATGTCCGGCATTTTTTCCATCGCCTCGCACTGAGCGCTGCAGTACTTCTCTGAGGTAGTCGCGCACGAACAAACGGGGTGTGCGCACTTCTTAGTTGTCTCGCTAGTCATCTAGGTTCTCCTGGTTTCGGCGCAGGATCTCGTTATGCATGACGGTATGCTAGGTGAGAGATAGAAGGCATTTCTGTACAAAAGGGAACACATTTTGGATCTTCACGAGACGTCAATCGAGCCGGCAATTAGCAATACGACGACGCCCGTGGGCGGACCTGCCCCTATCTCGCGACAAGTGTGGTTTAGGAGGCAAGTAAAGTACGAGGAAGCTAGATCGATGCGCCTAGAAACCCTATTATTGAATGCCCTGTCAAAGCATGAATCGACATCGCCAGGAGCCGTGGCTTTCCTCGCCCACAAACACATGAGTCTGTTGTGAAGAAAACACGGGATAATTGTGGTCGGGGCGTCCGGATTTGAACCGGAGACCTCCTGCGCCCAAGGCAGGCTGCGCAGCTCCCGTAAGCACAGTCTTTTCAATCATTCGATTGAGGACCCAAGACTTCTTCCGCAAAGATGTGGGCGGATGTGCCCGAATGTGGCTGTCTGCACTCAGGGTCACTACAAAAGTCACTACAGTCCGCGGTGACCGAGACTGGAGCGATGCCTTGAAGCCGAAAATACGTCTCGTTCCACTCACCCAACTGGTCCTCGACGAACGGAACGCCAACAAGGGAACCAAGCGCGGGCGCGAGCTTCTCGACGAGTCGCTCGAAAAGTACGGCGCCGGCCGCTCAGTCGTTCTCGACCGTCGGGATCGGGTCATCGCGGGTAACAAGACTGTTGAGGCCGCGCGAGCCGCTGGGATGAAATCCGTCGCCGTGATTGAATCAGACGGCTCGTCGCTGGTGGCGGTTCAACGTGGGGACCTCGATCTCAAGAGAGACAAGAAGGCGAGAGAGCTTGCAATTGCGGACAACCGCGTCAGCGAAACTGACCTCGAGTGGAATACCGAGGTGCTCTCCTCACGGAAGTGACGAGCAGCTTTTGTCCCCACGCGGTCACGATGTGCACCTAGCCGCGTTCACAATAAGTTCATTGAAATCCCGTGCCGCAGCTCGGGCAACGCTTGAACGTCGCCCGAAAACAGAATTTGAGTTCGGCTTAGGCGATTCGCCGACCCCGCGTTTTGTTTAGGTCGTCCGACATGCAACCGTGCGATATCGCAACAGGCCCTGAGAACCTCCCACTCGCATCACAGGAGTCACGTGCGGCCGCGAGACTGATGTTGAAGCGCATCCAAGCGGATCGAGAGAAGCACGTAATTCGCATCACAGTCGAGCACATCGGTAGTACGGAGCCAAATCACACGTTTAAGGTCTACGCGCAAACCAAACGCGAGAATCGATGAATCGCCGCCTCAAGGTTGGCGAATTTCAAATAGGCACCCTGCGATCTCGTGCTGCAGCTCGGGTCCTCTTAGGCCAGAGGCGGAGCAAACTGACGCGTCTCCAATTCTTCCACGGTATTCGAGGGCCTTGGCGTGGTGACGGGCCGGAACCGTCCGACGTTCCAAGAGCAAACCCATGGATAGAAAGTGACGGCAAACTAGTGGCCTGTACCAACTGATTGTGTACTGATGTGGCGTGACGGGTCGGCATATTTCCACTTCACGGTGCGTGGAGACTTGTTGTACTGACGGATGTATCGCAAGAGTTTTCTCTTTAGGTCAG
>Ga0210391_10001317_pt1 | contig 22849 bp, 16 predicted proteins | sample IncBWC12OmetaG_FD_160573 | JGI IMG/M metagenome (GOLD analysis project Ga0210391, IMG submission 160573) | Forest soil microbial communities from Barre Woods Harvard Forest LTER site, Petersham, Massachusetts, United States - Inc-BW-C-12-O ...
TCAACCTCTCTCGTGCTGTGTCTGACCCGAACCTTTCACGAGAGATTCTCCAGCAGACACGGGATCAGTTAATCAGTTTGAACAAACCCGCGAAACCGCACTAGGCGGCTGATTCATCTCGGACAAAGATCCGGCTACGGTCAGGAAATTTCTACGGGGCCGCCCGCGTTCCATCGCCCGTGGCAGAAACTCCGAACAATCTCGGCAACTGTACTGATCTGAATTCGCTCTGCTACAATTCAATCACAGAGCAGGGACAGATGTTCTGGATCGCGGCTGTACGAGGGCGGTATGGAAGCCAGTTTGACGTGCTGTCCATGCTGTCCATTTCTCCCGGAATTTCGATAGATCCGGTGGAAACAGTTGAAACCGGCGAAACGGTTGACAGCGAGAATAGACAGCAAACATGCGGGTTTGACGCTAACCGTATGAAAAGCAAGTGGGGACGTAGTTCAGTTGGTTAGAACGCTGCCCTGTCACCGACTCCCGAGACACATAAAGCAAGATGTCCTCACCCAAGCCATGCTGATTGCGGGGGCGACCTGTGTGCCAAGGATGATTGGCCGAAATCCTTCCACCGACCATTGGCTCAAGGAAGCGCGGTTTTCCGAATGAAACTCCCGCGCACACAATTGAACTCCTAGCCGCCCTTGATCGTACGAGCCTCGGCAACTTGGGAGTGGGGATCAGAAAATCTCCGCGACCCGAGGAAGAAATGCTTACTCCTGCCGCGGCGTGATCCCGTCGTGATGTGGTCTTGAGGATCCAAGATCGCCAAAGACGGCAGTCAGCGGTGGTAACTGTACTGGATCGCGAGTCCTCTTTTGGGATCTCCATACGCGGTCTATCATCAGAAGGCCATGCGAAATGCCAGCTCGAACCCGCAAGCAAGCGGACGTATCGTGCTTGCGGCAACAATCCTGGGATCGAGCATGGCGTTCATTGACGGAACCGTCGTTAATGTCGCGCTTCCCGCGCTGCAAAACGCTTTGCAAGCCTCCATTTCAGACGTGCAATGGGTCGTTGAATCATATGCTTTGATGTTGGCGGCGCTGCTTCTTGTAGGCGGCTCTCTTGGAGATATCTTCGGCCGTCGCAAGGTGTACATTTCTGGCGTCGCCGTGTTCGCAGCCGCCTCCGCGTGGTGTGGCCTGGCTCGAAATATTGACATGCTGATCTGGGCCCGCTCGATTCAAGGCATAGGAGCAGCCCTGCTGGTACCGGGAAGTCTTGCACTGATCACGGCGTCCTTTCCCGAAGAAACTAGAGGACAGGCGATTGGCACATGGTCCGGATTTTCCGCAATTACCGCGGCCATCGGCCCTGTCGTCGGCGGCTGGCTGATCGAGCACTCCTCTTGGCGCTGGGTCTTCTTCCTGAATCTCCCGCTTGCCTTGGCGGTCATCCTGCTCTCCGCCAAGGTGCCGGAGAGCCGTAACGAGAACGCCTCACATCATATCGACTGGCTTGGCGCCCTTCTGGTGACGCTGGGACTTGGTGGCGTCACGTACGCGCTGATTGAGTGGCCGGCTCGTGCTCGCCACGGTGGCCACCTCGTTGCAGCTGCAGCCGTTCTGGGTGTAGTCGCTTTGGCAGGATTCGTTGCCGTGGAGCATTGGTCTCATGCGCCGATGGTTTCGCTCAAGCTATTTCGCTCGCGAAATTTTGCAGGCGCGAATCTACTGACACTGTTTTTGTATGCATCCCTCGGCGGATTGATGTTCTTTTTCCCGATGGACCTGATCCAGATCCAACACTACACAGCTACCCAGGCAGGCGCGGCGTTTCTTCCTTTCATAGCCATCATGTTTGGACTATCACGCTGGGCAGGTGGTCTGGTTGCGCGCTATGGATCACGAATCCCGCTCACGTTTGGGCCTCTTGTTGCTGCCTGTGGGATCGCGCTCTTCGCACTCGTGCCGCAGGCTGGGAGCTACTGGGCCACCTTCTTCCCGGCAGTCGTGGTGATGGGTCTGGGCATGACCATCAGTGTTGCTCCCTTGACTACGACAGTAATGAACGCTGTACCTGAATCCGAGTCAGGACTTGCCTCTGGAATCAATAACGCAGTTTCCCGTTTGGCTGCACTGCTTGCAGTTGCTGTTTTCGGTGCGGTGCTGGTCATGGTTTTCAACCACTCGCTGGATCGATCCCTCGATCAAGTCGCGTTGACTCCCGACGTTCGTGCTCAGATTGATGCCGCCCGGCCTCTGCTCGCCGCAGCTCAGAATCCCAATCTCATGGTTCAGCGTGCGATTACCGAATCATTCCTCAGGGGCTACCGCGTTGTGATCTGGATAGCGACAGGCCTCGCAACTTTGAGTGCTATCGCCGCGTGGCTGCTCATTGAGCCGGCCCCAATGAATCACTGACGAGAAGCCGATTTATCGGTACCTATCGTGGTTCACGAGACGATAGCTTCGGGTTGCATAGTCCAGCGTCGCTTTCTTCACCAGTTCGATTCTCAACTGCGTAGACATCTTGCAACAGGCTTTAGGGCGTCACTTGTCTAAACTGCGACACTGCGTCTCCCGGCGATCTCAACGAATAGAGCCTCTTTCGACACCTGTAGTCGCAAACCTCAGTCCTGTACTGCCTTTTGGCAAGCCGAAGCCGTCGGTTTGTTTTGGTAACTCGAGTGCACGCTGACTGGCACAAGAGGAGAAATATATGCCAACATTTCAAGCTGATTACCTCAGTGCTTATCACAATTTAAAACTGACCCGAGATGGCAAAGGTGTGCTGGTGGCTGAATTCCATAGCAACGGCGGGCCATTCATTATGTCCGCGCCAGCTCACACGGAACTTGTCGAGGCCTTCTACCGGATCTCGCAAGATCGAGAGAACAAAATCGTAATCCTCACTGGTGCGGGTGGGGAGTTCATAACTGACGTCGATTGGTCTTCTTTTGGCGATGTCGCCGATCCCGGCGTTTGGAGCCAGACTCACGACGAAGGCGTTCAGGCGTTGGAAAATATAGCCAACATATGCGTTCCGGTCATCGCGGCCGTTGAGGGACGTGCCCATGTGCACTCAGACTACGCGCTGCTTGCCAGTGTAATTGTGGCGGCAGATGGCGCGACCTTCCAGGATGTGGCCCACTTCTCCCAGGGCGTTGCGCCCGGTGACGGAATCTTTACCACCTGGAGTTATCGCGCTGGCGCAGGACGAGCCGAAGCGTTTCTTCTCAACCCACAGCCGCTGCCGGCGCGCACGGCCCATGAATGGGGAGTGGTCGCGGAAATAGTACCGAAAGGTAAGGCGCTCACCCGGGCGCGGGAATTGGCCGAGCTGTACCTGAAGGCCCCGGAAGTGACACGCCGCAACACACGCATCCACTTCATTCAACCGTTGAAGGAGCGCATTGTGCGAGAAGTCGGCTACGGACTGTCGCTCGAAGGAGCATCCGCGGCCGCCCTCGTCAAATCAATGAAAGCCAACACAGAGCGTGCACCTTCCAAAGAAAAAGCTGCGTGAATGAACGACGGACATACCGCGGCGGACCGACTACAAAGTTTCCCGAATATATGGTTCCGTCCGCCGTAAAAGCCACAAGTAACGAAGCGGGGCCGGCAAGGCCGGCCTTCGCTTTGGTTGTTCGAAGAAATCAAGGAGGAAATTGCCGTGGCCCCTGATACCATACTGCAGATCCGACGACAAATGCTGGGGTGCCATTAGTGGCGATCTTGGCAGCCAGGGGCGACATCGCTATCCTGACCCACGAGGCGATCGACAGTCTCATCGGCCAGGGCAAGGCTGTTGGCGGCAGTCGTCTCGAGCTAGCACGCTTCGTCATTGGCATCGCGGTGCGCAAGGGCGCAGGCAAACCCGAAATCAGTTCGCCGGATACACTTCCAAACCAAAGTCGATTGAAATCCCATAGCGTGCGCCGCGAACAAAGCGGCTTCCTTCAAAGATAAAACTGGCCGACTTCCCGGTACTCATCCGAGCGTCTTCTGCTGCCGGTTGCTAGTTCAGGTTTCCGGAGCGCAGTTCAGCTGGCTAGAACGCCTGCCTGTTACGCCGGAGGTCGCGGGTTCAAGTTCCATCGCCGCCGCCAAATTCCGCTAGAGTTGTGACTATTTCTGGCAGGGAAATGGAATTGATTGAGGAGTCAAGCTGCTTGCTTTCGTTCACGAGTGGTCTCACGCGCACGCGCAATCGCATCCGCTCGAGTGATACTCTGGGCTGCAGTATTTGACTGGCGGCTGAGCAGAAGTGTTAACAGTACCACCCGCCCACGCCAATAGTCCCGCAGGCGGCGTGAACCAAGAGAGGTGCCTGGACATGGCTGAGATACTTCCCGCGATCTTTTTTGGTCATGGCAATCCGATGAATGCCATCCTCGACAATGGCTATACAGAGGCATGGAGCCGCATAGGACAGACAACGCCGAAGCCGAAAGCGATTCTGTCCATCTCGGCCCACTGGTTTGTTTCAGAAACCGGAGTAACGATTGCCACTTCGCCGAGAACCATTCACGATTTCGGCGGGTTTCCGCGAGAATTGTTTCAAGTGCAATATCCTGCGCCTGGTGATCCCAAACTCGCCCGTCGAGTACAAAAATTGCTTGCACCTCTGGATGTAACGCTCGACAATTCTTGGGGACTCGATCATGGGACATGGTCGGTGCTCCGGCACGTATATCCCGATGCTGACATTCCCGTCGTCCAGCTGAGCATCGACGAAAATAAACCAGCATCATTCCATTTTGAGATTGGCAGGAAGCTCGCGCCATTGCGCGAAGAGGGCATCCTGATCCTCGGCAGTGGTAACCTGGTCCACAATCTCCATGCGTATGCGTGGGGCCGGCACATGCCCGATCCTTACGATTGGGCCGTTCGTTTTGAACAGGAGGCGAAGGAGATGATGGTGGCCGGAGAGTACAAACCTCTTATTGAATACGAGAAACTCGGACCGGAAGCGTTGCTTTCGATTCCCACACCGGATCATTACTTTCCCATGCTGTATGTCATCGCCACTAAGCAGCAAGGCGAAATCATCACTTTTCCAATAGAAGGTGTCGATGGCGGATCGATATCGATGCTGACCGTGCAGGTGGGTTAGCCCGCTGGTTCTGCCGCTCCCGAATCGGAGGGTACGCAACGAAGGTAGCCCTGTTAGGTGCAACACGATTCGTTGGCTCAGCCTCGCTCAAGGAGGCGCTAGACCGAGGGCACATCGTGACAGCGATTGTTCGCCATCCTGAGAAGCTTGAAAAACGCGAGGGTCTCAAGGTGTGACGGCCCGAGTGCAATTGCTTAGACGACTGCGATCATGTGCCGCTTCGCTAGCGCCTCAATTTCCGGCTCAGTGACTGCCGAAAGGTCTGCGTTTTCGGTGGCGATGACCCGTTGAGAGATTTCGGGATGATGGGTCTTCAAGTATTCATTCAAGAAGTCGGCGGCGTTGCTTTTTCCGGTGGCGTGACCGATGAGGACAATCTCAGTCGCTGGAGTGATATCTTTCGCGATCTCTTCATAAAACGAATCCTCTTCGGGTACGCGCTCGCCACGGTAGTGAGCTTCCTTTCGGTGAATTAAATGATGATGGAAATGATAAGGATCGTAAGGCTGCACCTTGTATTCGTCTGCCGGACGACTTCCACCGAAATCCTTATAAACGTGGGCGGCGTGGTGGTCGATAACGACGATCATCCGGCTGGGCCGGGCCGGTTCTTCTACTGGCGAACCTGATTTATTGGCATCCGGTCCGGCTTCCTTCAAGAATTTACGCAGCCGAGAAACTTCCTCGACGCCAAGATCGTGGGTGTGCGGCTTCTTGAAAAAGACGCGTTGGCCGCCGACGCGGAACACGAATTCATCGTCTCCATGCGGTTGGACCTCACCAAGATGCTCGATCAGTTCGACGGCCTCGCTCCAACTTAGGTTATGTGGCAGCTTGCCGTTGAGAAGATTCTGATACAGCGATTCGAGATGCTTACTCACGGTGTGTTCTCCTTCACAAACAATTCTAAACTCGATCAACATGCATCTCGAAGAACCACCATTAAGCCACGGGCGGCGGGACTAAGACAATTGGACCTTGGTATCGACGACATCTCGTATCCAGGACCTATCGTGGTTCACGAGATGATAGCCTCGGGTTGCACAGTCAAGCGTCGTTCAACACCGGCTGTGCGGATGCCGGTCAGTGTCAAAGCAGGCCGCGGTGACCAGTGTAGTTTTTGTCGACGTCGAGACCACGCTCCTTGATAACCTCGGCAGCAGCAACCAGTGCTGTTGCGATGGCAGGATAGCCAACGTATGGCAGCGCCTGGATGAGAACTTCCTCGATTTCTTTCAATGTGAGGCCGTTATTGAGCCCGGCCCCCATGTGGATGGCGAATTCATGGGGCTGACGCATGGCAATCATGACGGACATCGAAACGAGGCTGCGGGATCGCCTGTCCAGACCGGGACGAGTCCAGATATCTGCAAAGGCTTGGTCGAGCGCGTAGGCAGCGATCGGGGCGCCGAAGGTGTTTGAGTCAGCGGAACTGCTGAGTCTTGCGGCTGCCTGGTCGCCCATCATCTCGCGGACTACACTAATTCCAGCTTCTCTATTCGTCATGATTGAGTCCTCTTGTAAAGCTCAAGTCTTTCCCGGAAAGCAAATTTTCGGCAACTCAGAGCGTTGCGAGAGCATATGAGTTGATTTCACAGTTGAGCGACACTTCCTCGAACTCAGGACTGGTCCATTCCATAAGAATTGTTACCTCCTTTCCGGCTCTGCACGATCTCATTTGATCTAACAAAGGCCATTTAGGGCACCGCAAATATCGTAAAAGTCGACGTACCCTGTCCGCCGAAAAACGAAGAGACTCGACCAGACTCCACCGCGACATACTGTTTCCCCTTAACCGCGTAGCTCAAGACGCCACCGGCGATCGACCCGCCCATTGGACGGCTGTAGAGTACTTTTCCCGTTTTTGCGTCAAGTGTGATGAAGTCGCCATGCGACGTTCCCGTAAAAACAAGATCGCTCGCGGTTGCTGTAATATTCGCCAGCATGGGGGAGTCGGCAGCATACTTCCAGCGTACTTCGCCGGTGGAGACGTCTATCGCAATAACCCAACCCCTTCCCTTGTCGGGAGGATCTTGATTGATCATGCCACCCCGATAATGCTCCTCTTGTTGGAAGTCGGGCGGGTCTGCTGTCTTCGTTGCAGTACCGCACCAATCAACCGTGGGCGTAAAAGTCAAGTTCAGTTTTGGACTGAACGCAGTGCTGCTCCATTCCTGACCCCCCAATAGGCCGGGGCAAACATGGACACCTTGCACTGTAAGTTCGGCGTCGACGTTGTCGCGTGTTGTGATCGGCACCGCGTAGAGCGTTTCGCGAGTATCGCGATCGACCGCTCGGTACAGACCGTCCTTGCCGCTGACGATGACGATGTTCCTTTTCTTGCCCTTCACCTGAGCCGTGATGAGCGGGCTTACTTGAGTGATGTCCCAGTCGTGCACATCGTGTTCGACAAATTGCTTCTGCCAGAGTACCTGGCCCGATTTCACATCGATGGCAACTGCTGAATTGGTGTGAAGATTCGTTCCGTTTCGTACGTCACCATAAAAATCCGGCGCTGGATTGCCGACCGGCGCGAGCAATATACCTTTTTTCACATCGAGGGAGAGCGGCGTCCAAAAGCTTCCACCGCCGTGTTGCAGGACTTTCGGATCAGTCCAAGTCTCGGAGCCGGGCTCCCCAGGCTGCGGAACGGCGTAATACCTCCAAACTTCATCGCCGTTCTCAAGTTTGAATGCGCCCAACCATCCCCTTGAACCAAAATCGGCGCCAGCCGTACCACAAATCACCAGATCTTCATAGATAAGCGTTGGCATACTAAGGTAGTAGTTATCCTTGGGGCTTGCGATCTGCTTGCTCCAGCTCAGTTTGCCCGTGGCGCTGTCTAGAGCGATCAGATTGCCGTCCGGGGTTACACGAACAATCTTGCCATTTTTAATGGCAACCCCGCGGTTCGGATCGGACAGTTCCTTGTTTTGTGGAGTCCAAACATGCCGCCAGATTTCACGGCAGTTGGATGCGTCGATGGCGGCGGTCAGATAGCCAACGCTCACATACATGATTCCTTTGTAGACGACGGGGCTCGATTGCGAGGGCCCGGCGACGCCCGATTGATAGGTGCAAACGGGTTCCAGCTTGGAGACATTGCTTTGGTCAATCTGCCGGAGGTTGACGAAACGATGTCCAGCATAGTCTTTGTTTGTGATCAGCCAACTCTCGTCTGTTGAAGCGGCTGCGTTGAGTTCCTTCTGTGATTGGGCGTTTGCCCTTCCACCTGCCAAGGCCAGCACAGCAGTCAACAGGCAGGACAGGGCCAGTCGTTTTTCTTGATGCATTTTATTTCTCCCATGACGAAATGCGTACAGTCTTAGAACGTAATTACTGATCGGAAGCCAACGGCGACTCCAGTCCCGTTTTTCGGATTTGCAGCGATGTCCTGATGAAATTGCAGAACCGGCATCCACTGCACCCATTGGGTAAGCTGGAGCGAATAGTTGAGCTCGTAGACTTTTTCCGACCTGAAAGTTGGCGTCTCCAGCGGACCCCGGATGCCTAGATAGTTAAATGCAAAGTTGATGGAATCCTTGGGCCGCTTCGGAACCAAGCCGTTGAATTCCGAAGTCAGCACAAGCTGCCTGTTATAAGGAATAACGCCCTTGTCCGCAGGACCCCACGCGTATGTACCACCCAGATCCACGCTACGGTCGGAAGCGGATGTGGAGCGATATACGGTCTGTTTCAATATCCAATAATAATTTTCGTTCCCAGCGCTCGAATCTTTCGAAAATCCCGGTACTGTAACCAGCGTTCCATTCGAGGCACTCCCTGACCATTCTGTGTACGCTTTCGCGCCACTGTAACTCACGCCAAAGTGCCCTTCACCTAAGCGGTAGAAATACGCCACTTCGTTGTGCCACACGGCGCCATCCTTCATTTGCATGCTGGTTCCACTCGAGTTGTTGAACCAGTTATAAAAACCCAAGACGGCGTTTGGGTCAGAGGGATTGCCTTCCGTGATGGATTGAATCATCGTCCGGTAGCGGAAATGCTTATTCGGAGTGACCTCGATCAACGCCGCCGGCGTGGTCATCGGGTCAAAACTCGCGAAGCTGTTATACAGCTCAAAGGGAGCGTAATACGGCCCAATACTAGAGAAATGAGAAAGATCCTGGGGTATGAAACCAAAGAAATCAACTCCGGAGATTTGGCCGGCGTACAAGCTCAACTTGCCGTTAAACAGATCTTGTTTCGCCCACCACGAATCCAAGCGAAGTTGGTGGCTGCCAGTATCGTTGCCTATGCCCACCAGGCTGTCCATGTAACGACTGTCGTGGATTACGTCCAAGCCTTCGTTCAAGGTGCTCGTGATGTGCAACGAAAGACCATTGAGGTGAGCTAGTTTGCCCATGTCAATGTCCAAAGTGCCGCGGATGCGGCTCCAATTGCCTGTCCCGGCATAGCCCGGAGCATTTCCCACGCTAGGGTCGGCGAAGTAGCTGTTATCCCAGAAGCCATTCAGGCTGATGCCCAACTTTTCGGCAAGCTTGGTTCGGGTGCTTCCCCAGTCTCCCGTCAAACTCTGTTGATCCCATAGGTTTACAAACGGGTTGAGGGATGACTTGGAATTATCTTCCTGGCTGAATGCCGAGATAGAAACGGTGCACAAGAGAAGCACCAGCATCAGCATGCGATATTCGCTGAACCAGTTCGATACTGCACGAACTCGCTTCATGATCTGAGTGAGAAGTATTGTTGTTGTCATAATTGAATTTCATCCTTTACTCGTGGTACGCGAGAAAGTGACGGCAATGGCCCTCTCATCGATCTTTTCGTCTCGTCTTCCCTGGTCTATTCGTCTAAAAGCATTCGATTTGCCAAACCAATCTAAGTGGAAACACGGCCCCTACAGCTGGTTTCACCGATTGTGATTAACTGACTGGCGTCGCTATTTCGCCCTGTCGCGATAGCAACGCGCAGCGCATCGGGAATGTGGAAGAAAACCGCAATCGGCTTTGGCGATTGCGTATCAATTCCAGACCTCTGCAAAATGTCGCAGCTAAAGTGGAGGCGTATCTGGCGAATTGCTACGGAAGAAAACTGCTCAACAGGAATTGGAACCCGGCTTGCACTGAAACTCGAAGATCGCGAGGAGTTTCTTCTATGGCAGCTACAGCTCTACAACCAAGTCAAGAACCGGTTGCAGTCGAGCGCTATCAGAGTAAAGTTCAGGAATTGACCGAGGTTATTAACCGCTACTCGGCTCGCTACCGCCGAATCGCGCTGGGCCATCTGAGCAACCTTGCCGACGCTGAGGATGCTGTGCAGGATGCTTTGCTCTCGGCCTTGACACATGTTCACCAGTTCAGGGGACATGCGAAGATGTCCACGTGGCTCACGACGATCGTAATCAATTCTGCTCGGATGAAGCTGCGTCAGCGCTCTGCGTCGGCGCAATCGGCTTTGGATAAAACCGATGCGCAACAGGACCTCCTGGAGGACATTGTGTCGGATAGGCGGCCGGGACCGGAAGAGGCATATTGCGAGCGAGAAACTTTAGAAACACTAGTTCTTGCAACCTCGCGGCTATCGCCTACTCTGCGCACAACTTTTCGATTGCGCGCCGTCGATGGCTTGAGCATTCGCGAAACAGCGGATCTCCTCGGAGTGCCCGCAGGAACTGTCAAAGCACGGCTCGCCAGAGCTCGCGTGAGACTTAGAGAAGTGATGGGAAAGAGAATCCGGCGAAAACGTGAGGGGCGCAGTCCTGACGGCAATCGCTACCAAATGACTGTCGCTCGGATTCGGCTTCGCGCTCAAAGATTGGCGCTCGTGCGCGCAGATGGTGAGCGGAGGCTGCGTCCGGTGTGACCGTGCGCTTCAGGCAATTTCTCGTACCTGGACGATCCTCAATTGTTGATTCCTATCCGAATGACGCCTAGAATCTCCTTCAACGTGGGGCGCGCTGCCAGCAATTTTGCAGGTTGCGGCGTTTCACTTCCAGTTCCCGCAGAGTGCCCGAGGACGCGGAGCGGAGACCAGGCATTGTGGAGAAGTCAGACTATGTGCGGGAATGTGTCCGTGAGGATGAGGAATTCATCCTGTACCGGGCACGCACAGGCGCACCAGAAGTGCCTTCTGTTCTTCTGCTGACCCCTGCTTCAATACACCCCCGATTGGAAAGCCTCAAGAAGATAGAGCACGAATATTCGCTTTGCCATGATTTCGACACGACATGGGCAGTTCGCCCCGTTGCTCTATCTGAGTTCAATGGACAGAAAGCGCTAGTACTCGAGGATCCCGGTGGTGAGTTTCTCCATCGTCTGATTCAAGGCCCAATGGAAATAATGCAGTTTTTGCGCATCGCCATTGGCCTTTCAACTGCACTCGGCGAGTTACACAGTCGGTCGGTGATCCACAAAAATCTAAAACCCTCGAATCTCCTGGTCGACACCGCTACCGGCCATGCTTGGCTCACTGGTTTTGGAATAGCCACACGTCTTTCACGCGAAAGACAGTCCCCCAGGGCACCCGAGTTCATCTCTGGAACCTTGCCCTACATGGCGCCGGAACAGACCGGACGCATCAATCGTGCCGTCGATTCGCGTAGTGATCTTTATTCCCTTGGCATCACATTTTACGAAATGCTGACCGGCGGCCTTCCCTTCACCGCTTCCGATTCGATGGAATGGGTGTACTGCCATATTGCTCGGCAGCCCGCGCCACCCGACGTGCAGCTGAAGGGCATTCCGGGGGTGCTTTCGGCCATCATCATGAAGCTACTCGCCAAAACCGCTGAAGAGCGGTACCAAACAGCAGCCGGCCTGGAGCGTGATCTTCGTCGTTGTCTTGACGAGTGGGAGACGCGGCACTCCATCGACGAATTCGTTCTTGGCGAGCAGGACATTCCAGACCGGCTGGTGATTCCCGAAAAGCTGTATGGTCGCGAGCGCGAGGTTGACGCATTGCTCGCAGCCTTCGACCGGGTCGTGACGCAGCGTAGACCAGAGCTCATGCTTGTGTCCGGTTATTCTGGCGTCGGCAAATCCTCTGTGGTGAATGAGCTGCACAAGGTACTTGTTCCTCCGCGCGGGCTGTTCGCCTCCGGCAAGTTCGACCAGTACAGGCGTGACATCCCCTATGCCACTTTGGCGCAAGCGTTTCAGAGCCTTGTCCGTTCGCTGCTGAGCAAGACCGAAGCCGAGCTGCGCGTCTGGCGTGACGCCCTTCTGGACGCGCTGGGCCCAAACGGGCGGCTTATGGTCGATGTCGTGCCCGAGCTGAAGCTCATCATCGGAGAACCGCCCTCCGTCGTCGAGCTTCCGCCACAGGACGCACAACGACGGTTCCAGCTGGTGTTTAGGCGATTTATCGGCGTCTTCGCCCGACCGGAGCACCCCCTGGCTCTCTTCCTCGACGACTTGCAATGGCTCGACGCCGCGACGCTCGATCTGCTGGAGGATATGTTGACCCAGTCGGATCTGCAGCACCTCATGCTGATAGGTGCCTATCGCGACAACGAAGTCACCGCCGTCCATCCGCTGATGCGGAAGCTCGAGATCATCAAACTCGCCGGTGGAAACGTGGCGGAGATCGCGCTTGCCCCGCTCACCGAGGAGCATCTCGGACAGTTGACTGCGGATGCGCTTCGCTGCGAGCTGGAGCGGGCCGCGCCTCTGGCGCAACTGGTGCACGAGAAAACGGGTGGCAATCCGTTCTTCGCCATTCAGTTCATTTCATCGCTGGCCGACGAGAGATTGCTCGTCTTCGATCATGCTGTGGCCCGCTGGTCCTGGGATCTCGATCGCATTCACGCTAGGGGATATACCGACAATGTGGTCGATCTTATGGTCGGGAAGCTCACCCGGTTGCCGGCCGAAACTCAGAATGCGTTGCAGCAGCTGGCCTGTCTTGGCAACATCGCCGAGAGCACGATACTTACGATCGTCCTCGGGCTTTCGGAGGAGCAGGTTCACACAGCTCTCTATCCGACCGTCCGTCAGGAGTTAGTGGAGCGCGTGGCGGGCAGCTACCGTTTCGCCCATGATCGCGTTCAGGAAGGGGCCTATTCGCTGATCCCGGTGGAACTGCGTGATCAGGCGCACCTTCGAATAGGGCGACTGCTCGTAGCGCACACCGTTCCCGAGAAGCGGGAGGAGGCGATCTTCGATATCGTTAATCAGCTCAACCGCGGCTCTCACCTTATTACGTCAAGAGAGGAGCGTGAGCGGGTCGCAGAATTGAACTTGATCGCGGCCAGGAGGGCAAAACTCTCGATCGCCTATGCTTCGGCGCTTTCTTACATGAAAGCGGGTCGGAAGCTATTGACAGAAGAGAGTTGGAGCACAGATTACGAGGTGATCTTCTCACTCGAACTCCTAATGGCTGAGTGTGAGTTGTTGACCGCCGATATGGGGTCGGCAGAGAAGCGACTTTCTATGCTCGCCCAGCGCGCGAAATCCGAACACGATGTCGCGCTCGTCACGCGGTTGCGGCTCACGTTATTCACTGCTATGGATCGGAGCAGCGACGCAGTGGAAGCATGCCTTGAATATCTTAGGCGTTGGGGCACATATTGGCCTCCTCGTCCCAGCAAGGACGAAGTGAGGCGCGAATACGATCGGATCTGGTTGCAACTTGCGGACCGGCAAATCGAGGACCTCATAGACTTGCCTTTGATAGCGAGTACAGAGGTTCTCGACATCCTCGACGTTTTGACGGAGGCAGTCAACACCGCGTTGCATACCGACGAGAATTTATCCTCGCTAGTTATTTGCCACATGGTGAATCTTAGTCTGGCACATGGAAACAGCGATGCATCGTGTTTCGCCTACGTATGGTTTGCGATCATCGCTGGACCACGCTTCGGCAACTACAGAGACGGGTTCCGATTTGGCAGCCTTGGATACCAACTTGTCCAGCAGCGCGGTTTGAAGCGCTATGAAGCTCGAACATATATGTCCTTCGGCAATCTGGTCATCCCTTGGGCCAAACACGCTCGCAGCGGACGAGATCTGATACTGCGCGCCTTCGACATGGCCAATCGAATGGGTGATCTGACGTTCGCAGCTTACTGTTGCGATTCGTTGAATTCGAATTCTTTAACGGTGGGCGATCCGCTTGACAAGACACAGTCCCAGGCAGAGAAAGGTCTAGAGTTTGCCAAGAAATGGCGCTTCGGCTTCGTGGTTGATCTCGTAAGCGTGCAGCTGGCATTGGTCCGGAACCTCCGGGGTCTCACAAGCAGCTTCGGATCTTTCAACTACGGCGAATTCGATGAGGCCCAGTTCGAGGATCATCTCAAGACCAACCCTGTCTTTGCTCTACCTGAGTGCTGGTATTTTGCCCGGAAGGCGCAGGCTTGCTTCCTCGCGGGCGATTACGAATCCGCAGTTGAGGCTTCAATCAAGGCGCAACGAGTCGCCTGGACATCGCCTTCTCAGTTCGAACGAGTGGAGCTCCACTATTACGGTGCCCTCTCGCACGCGGCCTGTTGGGAGAGTGCTCAGCATAATCAGAAGCGGGAACATCTTGACTCTCTCGCGGCACACTACGAGATGTTCGAAATGTGGGCGAAGCGTTGCGCAGAGAATTTTGAAAACCGCGCCGCACTGATCGGCGCCGAAATCGCGCGAATCGAAGACAGGGTGGTAGATGCCGAAGCCCTCTATGAAAAGGCGATCCGCTCGGCGCACGCAAACGGTTTTATTCACAATGAAGCGGTTGCCTACGAGGTTGCCGCGCGATTCTACGCAGCACGTGGTTTCCAAAAGTTCGCGGACACGTACTTGCTCGAAGCTAGGTATTGCTATCATCGTTGGGGGGCTGATGGCAAAGTAGCCCAGCTGGACCATCTGTATCCCCATCTGAAAAAGGAAGGGTTGATATCGACGCCGATGAGCACCATCTTGGCGCCTGCCGAACTCTTAGATCTGGCCACGGTGATCAAAGTTTCGCAGGCAGCCTCGGGCGAGATGGTTTTGGAAAAGCTGATCGACCGGATCATGCGCGCAGCCATTGAGCACGCGGGTGCTGAACGGGGTCTCCTGATCCTTCCGCGAGGCGATGAGTTGCAAATAGAGGCGGAGGTCAAGACCAGCGGAAACGATGTCTCGGTGTGTCAGCGAAATGCCTCTGTCGCCGCAACCGTGTTTCCTGAGTCCGTCGTTCGTTACGTGATGCGCACTCGCGAAGACGTTATTCTCGGCGATGCCGCTCCCGAGAACTCGTTTTCGGCCGACGCATACATTGTTCAGCATCGCGTACGTTCCATATTGTGTTTGCCACTGATTAACCAAGCCAGACTCAGCGGTATTCTCTACCTTGAAAACAAGTTGATCCCGCACGTTTTTACTCCTGACCGGATCACGTTATTGAAGGTGCTTGCATCGCAAGCGGCAATCTCACTCGAAAATACGCGCCTTTATCGCGATCTCGAAGATCGTGAAGCGAGGATTCGTCGCTTAGTCGATGCTGACATTCTTGGGATTTTCATATGGAATCTCGACGGTGCGATCGTCGAGGCCAACGATGCATTTCTACGCATTGTGCAATACGAGCGTGAAGATCTCGTCTCGGGTCGCGTGCGCTGGACAGACCTGACGCCAGGTGAATGGCGCGAGCGTGACGAACGCGCGCTGGCAGAACTGAAGGCGACTGAGAGGGTTCAGCCATTCGAGAAGGAGTATTTCCGGAAGGATGGTGGCCGCGTGCCTGTGCTGATTGGGGCAGCACTGTTCAAAGAAAGCGGCGATGAGGGCGTTGCGTTCGTTCTCGATTTGAGCGAGCAAAAGCAGACGGAGGAGACCCTTCGTAAGCGAGAGGCGTATTTAGCCGAATCGCAGAGGCTGGCCCACACAGGCAGTTGGGCTAGCGATGGCACAAGCCACGAGGCCCAGTACTGGTCCGAGGAAATGTTCCGAATTTTCGGATTTGATCCCCAACTGGGCTTACCGAAGCGGGACCAATGGCTGCAGCGAATGCACCCAGAAGATCGTGACAAGGTCAGGCGGCAGGCCAGCGATCGGATGTTCCTCCAAAAGGTAGATGCCGACACCGAGTTCAGAATCGTGCTGCCTGATGGAACCGTCAAACACATTCGTGGCCTGGCCCACCCGGTATTGAGTCCCGACGGAGAGCTTGTTGAAGTGCTAGGCACGGTTGTGGATATCACTGAACGTAAAGATGCCGAGCAGGCGTTAAAACGGAGTGAAACCTACTTGGCGCAGGCGCAGCGGGTGGCACAAATTGGCAGCTGGGTTTTCGACACAGTCCGAATGGAACCCGTGCATCTTTCAAAGGAATGGTATCGCCTGCAAGACTTCGATCCAAAAGACGGCATGCCCACCTGGAAACAAAGGCTACAGCGGATTCATCCGAAAGATCGGGAGAGATATGAACAGGCATTCAATCGAGCAATAGCCCAAAAATCGGATCTCGACGCGGAGTTCCGAATTCTGCTTCCGCACTCGGGCGTCAGATACATTCGTTCCCTTGGCCACCCCGTTTTGGACGCATCTGGAGAAGTAAGACAATTGATGGGAGTGCTAATGGACGTGACTGAAACCAGGCACGCGGAAGAAGAGCGCGAGAGATTGCGGCAAGAACTGGCGAATCTCGCACACCTAAACCGAGTCAGTACCATTGGCGAACTGACCGCATCGTTGGCTCACGAGATCAAGCAACCCATTGGGGCGGCGGTAACCAACGCGGACGCGTGTGTGCGATTGCTCGACCGCGATCAACCCGATTTTCCGGAAGCACGAGAGGCGGCCTTGGAAATGGCCAAAGACGCCAGGCGGGCAGCCGAGATCATAGACCGTCTCCGATTGCTGTACCAGAAGGGTTCATCACAATTTGAGACAATTGAGATAAACGAAGTCATTAGCGAGATGGCGGTTATGCTGCAGAATGAAGCCAATCGACATTCGGTTACCATACGCACCGCTCTCGCCGAAGGGCTCCCCATGGTGATGGCGGATCGGGTGCAGTTGCAGCAGGTATTGCTCAATCTCATGCTCAATGGCATCGAAGCGATCCGGCCCGCGAGCGGTGAACTCAGCATCAAGTCCAAGCTGGGCGACGATAGTCAACTGCTGATCTCGGTCACTGATACAGGAGTGGGACTTCCCACTGAAAACGCAGAACAAATTTTTAACCCATTCTTTACCACGAAGTCTCAAGGTACAGGGTTGGGACTGGCCATCACCCGTTCCATCGTAGAATCACACGGTGGTCGGATCTGGGCGACTCCGAACTCCGGACCGGGGGCGACGTTGTATTTCACCCTGCCCAGCAAATTGGCAGTAGCTGCATGACTTTCCCCGATACCCCTACGGTATTCATTGTCGATGATGATGCCCGCATGCGTGCGGCCATGCAGCGTCTTTTGAAGACAGTGGGGTTGCACTCTGAGTCGTTTGCTACGCCACAGGACTTTCTGCGGCGCAATCTTCCAGACGCTCCCAACTGCCTAATACTGGACATACGACTTCCCGGAATGAGTGGCCTTGAGGTCCAAAGCAAACTAAACGAGACAGGAGCTCAGATCCCCATCATTTTCATTACCAGCCATGGGGACATTCCCATGACCGTCAAAGCGATGAAGTCTGGCGCGGTGGAATTCCTGACCAAGCCGTTCCGCGATCAGGACCTGATCGATGCGATTCAGCAGGCGTTGAAGAGCAATGCAGAAGCGCGGCAACAACAGAGTCAGCTTGCGCAATTGCAAGAACGCTACGCGAAATTAACAGTGCGCGAACGCGAGGTCATGCGTTTTATTATTTCCGGCATGCTCACCAAGCAGATTGCCTCGAAACTTGGCACGACCGAAATCACCGTGACTGTGCAGCGTGGGCATGTAATGCGCAAGATGGAAGCGAACTCGCCCGCTGAGCTAGGAAGAATGGCAGAAAGGCTCAAGCTGCCGACCGTCCCCTAGCCCCTACCGACCGCCGACCTATCCCCAGCCGCACGACGGCGAACTCCGTTATACATAAGTATCAGCGCTCTTATGACAACCAATAATTGCGTTTTGCGCACTGCGGATCGATCCTGTACCTGTATGGCCAGCGAGAGAAAGGTGAAAATGGTTGCCGTTGTCGAGGACGACGAGTCGTATCGAGTCGCCGTACAACGTTTGCTGAAATCGGAGGGCTTTTCGGTGCAATCGTTCGCCTCTGCCGAGGATTTCTTAAGCTCTGGCCGACAACACGAAACCGGGTGTCTGATTACCGATATTCGCATGCCGGGAATGTCTGGGCTGGACCTCCAGGCTAAGTTAAATGCTGATCACTGCCCGATTCCGACCATTTTTATTACTGCACACGGAGACGAAGACATGCGACTGCAGGCCATGCGAGGCGGTGCGGTGAAATTTATGGTCAAGCCTTTTGACTGCGCAGTTCTACTTGATAGCGTTCGAGTGGCTCTGGAGACTGAGGGCTGATTTAAGCCCATTGCATAGTTCTTGGTGGGAGGCACTTGTGGGCACCGTTGAGAGATTACGCTCCGATGAGCGGGACGACAGAGACCGACAATTTGATCACATCGTCGGCAACAGTCCCGCTCTTGAATCTACTCTCGCGGAAGTGCAACGTGTAGCACCAACTGATTCCACTGTGCTGGTTCTGGGAGAAACTGGCACGGGAAAGGAATTGATCGCCCATGCCATTCACAATTTGAGCCCGCGCTGCGGTTGCCCATTTATAAAGCTGAACTGCGCTGCCATACCCTTCGATCTCTTAGAGAGTGAGTTGTTTGGCCACGAGAAGGGTGCTTTTACCGGGGCCGTAGCACAAAAACTTGGCCGTTTTGAAATGGCTGATACTGGCACTCTTTTTCTTGACGAAATTGGGGACTTGCCGCTGGCCCTACAGCCGAAACTCTTGCGCGTTTTGCAGGAACAAGAGTTCGAACGCCTGGGGAGCGGCCGCACGCATCACATCAACTTGCGTCTGGTTGCCGCCACCCATCGCGATCTGGCCCAGATGGTTGCGCGTAATGAATTCCGCAGTGATCTTTACTATCGGCTGAACGTTTTTCCGGTCGTGGTTCCGCCCTTGCGAGAGCGCCGGGAGGACATACGCCAGTTGGTTCTTCATTTCGCCGAAGTATTCGCCCGGCGGATGGGGAAGCACATTGAACAAATACCGGAGACAACCATGGATGGATTCATTGCATATCCTTGGCCCGGCAATGTACGGGAACTCCAAAACCTCATTGAACGAGCCGTAATCCGATCGGACGATGGCGTGCTGCCGAATCCCCTGCCTCCAACACAGACGAATACAATCCGCACACTTGCCCCACAGCGCACACTCCGCGAATACGAAGCAACTCTGATCTTGCAGACATTGCAAGCTGCCGGGGGAATGATAGGAGGACCGCGCGGAGCAGCTGCCCGGCTGGGGCTTAAGCGTACAACATTAGTCTCCAAGATGAAGAGGCTCGGGATATACCGACCGCGGTATCAGCGAATCATCGATGAGGTCAACGATAGACCGGAACTGGCGTTATGAATTACGTTCGATGCCTTGCCCGGCGTCGCTTGCACGGGTCTGCTCACAATTTAATATTTTGTCTTAAACACCTTAGGAAGACAACTTGTGTCATATGCAATTTATGTGCTGCCCCAAAGGTCGATATGGCGTCACGGCGATATTTCGACGCTGCCTATCTTGTCAGAGGAAGTCGAGAGAAGGCAGGGATCACGTGTTCGAAACTTGACAAGAAGATCAGATTGATGACAAGACAATATTCATCATCAAGAAACACAGAAGCTCTCCAACCCTTTACCCACTCGCCATTGGCCGCGGCCAATCTCGTTGCCGTCCGTCGTGAAGCTCATCACGGTTGTCTTATCGAAGCCAAAGCAGAACCCAAACACCGCCAACGATAAGCAGAAGAGCCAATGTTGCGATTATTGAGGCTATGTTGACTTCCTTGTTCTTCTCTCGTTCGTCAGGGTCCAAGTAGCGAATCGCCGACCAGACTTCTTCTTTGCCAATCTTTTCATCTTTCATGAGACTCTTTTGAAACTGCTCGATTAATGTTCCACTAGCGATTTCAGTATGTTGGGCGTTGTGTGCGGCGGTTGTCGTTCGGATAGAAACCCCATATGAATCGCTTCACTTGATTCCGCTCCTCCGGCGTGAGCAACTGATAGTCTCTGCGAAGTCCTTGCAGCAAATGGCTCGCTCGATTCCGTGTGCAGACCATACCAGGAATGCTATCTGCGACGGTGAATCGTGATTTCTTGTTTCGGTTTGTCATTCAAGCCTCTTGTAAGCGCTCTGACCCCGCGCAAGCCGATAATCTTCGTTCTGGGAACCAAGCATTGATATTCAAGACAAGAAAAAGAAGCTCCTAGCGCCATGCGGACCATTGCAGACACAATGTTTTTCGAGTAGAAGAGGGCAATGACCGCCGCAAGAGCGGATCGCAGAATGCTTTGCGGGATTCTGTGATGCTTCACGAGGCCGTGCCCGCTCGGCAAGTCGCCGATATCATGAGTCGCGTGAAACATTGCTGTGATTCGACTCCCATTGCATCACCATCGGTCTTGGCTCAAACAAACCCTGACACTACCTGAAGCAAATCGAATTCCAAATGTGTGTAGGGAAAGAATCGGAGTTGGACGAATACCGATGACAAGTAAGAGGTTTCTTCACCAGTTCGATTCTCAACTGCGGTAGACATCTTGCAACAGGCTTTAGGGCGTCACTTGTCTAAACTGCGACACTGCGCCTCCCGGCGCTCTCAACGAAGAGAGCCACTCTCGACCCGTGTAGTCGCAAACCTCAGTCCTGTACTGGCCTTTTCGCGAGTCGAAGCCGTCGGTTTGTTTTGGTAACTCGAGTGCATGCTGACTGGCACAGGGCGAGAGAAACTCTGTTCCGATCGATTTGACAATATTTGTTTAAGGAGAGGTCCGATGAAGATTATCGCGTTAGAGGAACACTATGGGCTGCCGGCTATATACGAAGCCGCTCATAAGGCGAACGATAGGCTTGCGCTGGCGTACGACGTACTTAAAAAAGCGGGAAAGTTCAAAGAGACGAAAACCGGGTTTCCAGAAGGAATCTATGATCTGGGCGCGGGGCGGATCGCTGCTATGGATGACGCGGGTATCGATGTGTCGATCCTCTCGTACCCTACGCCAAACGCAGAGGGCCTAGAGCCTTCGCTAGCGAAGGAGCTAACTAGGCAGGCGAACGACACTCTCGTGGCCACGATCTCTAAGTATCCGGACCGGCTCCTCGGATTTGCCACGCTACCGATGCTCGACCCCGCAGCTGCAGCTCGAGAACTCGAGCGCACCGTTCGTGAGCACGGCTTTCTCGGCGCATTGATAAATAGCAACATCAACGGGCGTTACTTCGACGACAAATTCTTCTGGCCAGTGTTTGAATGCGCCGAATCGCTCGGCGTGCCTATCTATCTGCATCCCCAAATCCCGCCCCAGCCGGTGGTCGATGCCTACTACAGCGGCTTCGCTCCCGAAATATCTGCATTTCTGTCAATTGCCGGAGTCGGTTGGCACATCGATGTTGGAGTGCACTGCATCCGTTTAATCCTGGGCGGAGTGTTCGACCGGTTTCCTGCGCTGCAGATCATTGTCGGCCACAATCTCGAAATATTGAGTTGGTCGGCATGGCGCATGGACTACTCATTTCCGTTAGGCAAGAACGGTGGACTAAAACGAACCATCAAGGAATACCTTCGGGAGAACTTCTACGGTGGAATCCTCGCTGGTGAGTACGTAGGCCAACAGCCTGGCGCAATGGATAAGAGTTGGAGTTTGGCGTACCAGGCCTATCAGGGCATGGCGAACACAGTCGGCATTGACCGCGTCGTCTTCACCACGGACTATCCCTACGGCGACATGAAGGCCGCTCGGCAATTCTTCGATCAGATGCCCATCAATGTGAATGACAAGGAAAAGATCGCGCACCTCAACGCCGAGCGCCTGCTCAGTCTCGGTCAGAAGGAAGGAAGTAGAGCAGGGAAAGCCGCTTGAACATGTGTCGAGCATACGTCGTGTGACGTGCGCGCGTCGCGACGAACGCCACGACCGGCTGTCTTCCAGCCTTAAGGTGTTGGCGCATTGCAAAATACAGCGTAATGGCGACGTGGGGCTAGGCATGATTCACAATCACAATTCCTAAGGAGAAACGTTCAATGAAAACCAATACACAACTGCAACGAGATGTCATGGATGAACTTGAATTCGAACCTAGTGTCGATGCCTCAAACATCGGCGTGAGTGCCAAAGATGGCATCGTCACCCTCACAGGCAAGGTGAGCAACTATGCCGAAAAATATGCGGCATCAGAAGCTACCGAGCGGGTAATCGGGGTCAAGGCTGTGACCGATGAAGTGAAAGTCGACTTGCCTTCGTTCCATAAGCGCGACGATCACGACATCGCGCAGGCAGCCCTGAATGCCCTCAAATGGGATGTTTCGGTGCCCAATGATGCGATCAAGGTGAAAGTAGCCCAAGGCTGGATCACACTCGAAGGAAAAGTTGATTACAAATTCCAACAAACAGCCGCTGAAGATGCCGTTCAAAACTTGACGGGTGTAACCGGTGTGAGCAATTTGATCTCTATCAAGTCTGCAACTGCCCTGTCGGACGTCAAGCTGAAGATTGAAAATGCCCTGAAACGTGCTGCCGAACTGGATGGGGAAGACATCGATGTTGAAGTCGATGGCCACAAGGTGACCCTGAAAGGCAACGTCAACTCCTGGGCGGAGCGCGACGAAGCTGAAAGAGCGGCTTGGTCGGCCCCGGGCGTCTGGGATGTCGATGACCAACTCGAGATCG
>Ga0210391_10001318_pt1 | contig 22848 bp, 25 predicted proteins | sample IncBWC12OmetaG_FD_160573 | JGI IMG/M metagenome (GOLD analysis project Ga0210391, IMG submission 160573) | Forest soil microbial communities from Barre Woods Harvard Forest LTER site, Petersham, Massachusetts, United States - Inc-BW-C-12-O ...
TAGCGGCCGTCAGATCGCCGAATTTTCTCCCGCTGGCCTGGATCTGGATCGGGTCAGAAAGGCCTGCGATCTGACCTCGAAAAAGCCCAGCAAGGATTAGCAGATTTTGTGAAGCCAAAGAAGCCAGGGGTTGGCAGGCGATAGAGCTTTAAGGGATGCGCCCTCTCTACTTCACGGGAATCCAAACAAACATTTGCCAATCTGCAGGCGGCGAATAGGTACATGCATTCCAATCGACCTTTGCGTTAGTTGGTGGGGAGAAGCTGCGTCCTTCAATGCGGTCGGGCGTTACCAGCGTGAGTTCGGTGGGTCGTTGTCCATTGGTAGCCCAACACGGTAAGGCGAAATGTGTTTTCTTGCGCCCCGACGATGGGGCTGAGAACCAGTGCCGCAAGCGTCATGATGGTACGTTTCATCGTAATAACCTACGCTGGATGGTGTTCGGTAGCAAGGGCCTTGATCCTCGGCGCTTGTCGATACGGACTTGGGAGCGCAGATCCCCCGGTCGCGGTTGCATCCCCCACCTTTTCCGCGAATCCAATGATGGTACCGTGGAACCCTCATGAGGATCGGCATCACCTGTTATCCAACCTACGGCGGCAGCGGAGTCGTAGCCACCGAACTGGGCCTTGAGCTTGCCCGCCGCGGCCACGACATTCATTTCATCTCATATTCGCAACCCATTCGCCTGACCGGCCCCGAACCGAACATCCATTATCACGAGGTCGAAGTCACCCGCTATCCGCTCTTCGAATATCCTCCTTACGATCTGGCGCTGGCCACGCGTATGGCTGAGGTGTCGCAGCTCTACGAATTGGATCTGCTGCACGTGCACTACGCGATTCCGCACTCGGTCAGCGCCATGCTGGCCAAGCAGATGCTCGCGGCCACCCCGCCGCGGCGCATTTTGCCCTTCGTCACCACTCTGCACGGCACCGACATCACGCTCGTCGGACTCGATCGTTCCTATCTCCCGATCACCCGCTTCTCGATCGAGCAGAGCGACGGCGTCACCGCCATCTCGCAGTATCTGCGCAACCGCACAATTAACATTTTCGACATCAAGAATCATATCGAGGTCATTCCAAATTTCGTCAACTGTGATGACTACGCGCGCAATCCGAAGTGGATGGAAAACCGCATTGAATATGTCTCGAATGAGGAGCGGCTGCTGGTGCACCTTTCCAACTTCCGCCCCGTGAAGCGCGTGCTCGACGTGATCGAAATCTTTGACCGCGTGCGCAAAAAAATTCCCTCCAAGCTGCTGCTGATCGGCGACGGCCCCGATCGCTCGCAAGCAGAATGGCTGGCTGTGCAAAAAGGCATTCACGAGCATGTGCTCTTTCTTGGAAAGCAGGATCAGGTCCGCGAAAAGCTCGCGCTCTCCGACGTAATGTTGATGCCGAGCGAACTCGAATCGTTTGGCCTGGCGGCCCTCGAAGGCATGGCTTGCGAGGTGGTTCCGATTGCAACCCGCACCGGAGGAGTACCGGAAGTGATCGAACACGGTGTCAGCGGATTTCTCGCCGAAGTCGGCGACGTCGATACCATGGCGCGTTACGCCATCGATCTGCTGAGCGATGAATCGGCTCTGCGCGCGATGGGAAAACGTGCGCGCGCCGCCGCGCAGGAAAAATATTGTTCCAGTAAGATCATTCCGCTTTACGAAGGTTTTTACCAAAAGGTGCTGGAGCAATCGTCGAAGTCGTGATGAGCTCTTTAGCATCGGGCAGAATCGGCAACCGTAGCCTGATCAGCGTGCCCCCGCCCTCGCGGTTTTCAATCATCATCTTCGCTGCATCGCCGTAGAGCACCTTGAGCCGTTCGGCAACGTTGGCCATGCCGATGCCCCCCGCCCCGAAGCCATCGGGTTGCACAAGCAGTTGCGCCGCACCCATGCCCACTCCGTCGTCTTCCACTTCGATCACCAGTCGCGACTTAATCACCCGGCTGCGCACGGTAATGCTGCCCCCTTCAACCTTCGGAGAAAGGCCGTGCTTGATGCAGTTCTCAACCAGGGGCTGCAACAGCATGCTCGGAACCATGGCCTCAAGAGACGCGGGTTCGAGATCCTTAATCACTTTCAGTTTGTCCGGTCCAAAGCGCACAACTTCTATGTCGAGATAATTGTCGATAAACTCCACTTCTTCCCGCAGCGCAACAAACGAATCCGTACTGTGCAGCAGCCGGCGAAGAATGGTCGCCAGTTTCAGGATCATCTCCCGCGCCGTATCGGGATCGAAGCGCACCAGCGAGGAAATCGAATTCAGAGTGTTAAACAGGAAGTGCGGATTGATCTGATTCTGCAGCGCCGCCATGCGCGCCTGCAGCAACAACCGCTCCTGCTCTTCCAGCTTGATCTGTATGCGAACGCTGTTGAAAATTTTCAGTTCTATGCCGACGACCATGACCACTGTCAAATAAATCGCGCTCTCTACCAGGTAGCCGTTGAGGGTTGCGGCCCCGCTCCACAGAAATGGGCTCTCCAGGCTGAAGATGGAATTCGGCCAGAAACGCCAGATTTCAGTCTGCAGAAAACGCAGGCCCACAATGGTCGCGAAAAAAGTGATCTGCCAATCGAAAACACGTGGCCGCGGAAGATTGCGCCGAATCATACGATAGAGCGTGAGATCGATGAAGGGCGAGAACGACCAAATGTCTTCCTGCTCGGGAGCGACCTGGCGCAATTGCCCGGCGATGATTCCGGCAAACACATTGAGTGGCATGGTTGCCCACTCCCCGTAAAACACCGCTGGCAACGAGATCAGAGCTCCGCCGAGACCACCCGACAAGCGGCCACCAATCACGCCGAGTAGCAACGCGGTCTCCAGAGAAAGATCGCCGGCGATAAAACTTTTTACGCTGCAGCGAATCCAAACGCCAAGCCCAATGGGGATCGCCATCCACAAAGCCAAGTAGATTTTGTAGCGCGTGGCGCGCCGCTCACGGAAGATCAGGCTCTTGAATTCCTTGGAGCGCACCAGCGCACTCGACAAGGCCGCGGCCACGCCCAGCTTAATCAAAAGATTGACGAGTATCAGCCGCGGTTCGAGCATCCGATGATTCTTCCCGATTTTGTCTTGGGCAGGGCACGGTTCTAGCCGTGCCATCAGCCCTCAAAAGACGCGCCTTTGGGCGCCGAGGTAAGCGCCCGCCAGACTTTCAAGGAATAGGGCTAGGCACCTTCCTCGACCATCCACACAACGGCGCATCCGAAATCAGAAGTCGATTCTACCCGCCGCCTCGCGCAAAAGCTGCTCGACATTTGCACTCGAGCCCACCGGAATTCCGCCCTGCGCAAAATCGCGGCTTCCCCCGCCGCGCCCGCCAAGCGATGACAAGACTTCCTTGAGCAACGCACCCATGTCCGCGCTCGGTCCAGCCGTGCCGCCGGATGTCTGCACTGGCGTTTGCGCAAATACCAACCCGCAAGGATCCATCGTGCTTGCCACCAGCGCAATCGCCGGCGTCGCCGCCCGCGTCACTTTCTGCGCAAACAATTTGGCGAAGTTAATATCGCGATCTGAAAACATTCGCACCACAATCTTGCGCCCGCTTTTCTCCAACTGCTCACGCAACGCGGCCACGGCCATCAACCCCGCGAGCTCATCGAGCGCCTCATCTTTTTGTTTGCGCAGCAGCTTGCTCTCTCCGGCGTTTTTGCGAATCTGCTCCGGCACATCCCACAACTGCGCCGAAAATAGCGCCGCCGCTTCGCTGAGCGCACTGTAATCGCGACCCGCAATGCGCACGGAACGCTGCCCACAGACAAACTCCACGCGAGTTCCCTGCCGCACCCTCTCAGTTTTTCGCAGAAGAATCGAACCGATCTGCCCGCTTGCGCTGACATGAGTTCCACCGCATGCCGAGAGATCGAAATCCTCGACTTCGATGATGCGCAATTCGTCGCGCTCCGCCGGCGGCCATTGGCGCAAACCGAGCTTCTCCGCATCCGCCCGCGAAACGTACCGGATCCGCACCGGCCGATTTTCAAACACAATCTCATTCGCGCGCTTTTCCGCCCCAACAATCTGCTCCGAGGTCAGCAACGGCGTCGCCAGATCGATCGAGCAATAATCTTCTGCCATGTGAAACGAGACTGTCGGCATCTGATAAAGCTCAACCAACGCCGCCGAAAGAACATGCTGCCCCGAATGCTGCTGCATATGATCCTGCCGCCGTTCGCGATCGATGCTGCCCGATACGCGAACGCCCACGGCTGGCAATTTCGCCGGCGCTTGCAGGTAGTGGAGCACCCTGCCATCTTCCGCATCCGCAACTTCCGCAACCCGTAGTCGCTCCGCGCCCTCAAGCGTGAGCCATCCTGTATCGTGCACCTGCCCGCCGCTGCTTGGATAAAACGCGCTTTCGCGCAGAACGACGGCAGGACGCGGCTGCTCAGCCGAGGCGGGAATCACATCTTCAACGACTGAATCGAATTCGCGGGTGTCAGAACTGTCGTAGTAAAGGCGCTTGGTCATGACGGAACGGAGCGGGCAAAACAAAAAGCCAGGCACCGGCGATCCACTGCACACGAAAGAGCCCGTTACCGTTGCTTCCTTCCGGACCTGGCGGGGTTGGCGGGAAAACGTCGCGCGGAACCGATGCCTGACTCTACATCTTAGCAAGAGATCGCGGAAAACTGGAAAGGCCGTGGCGACTTTCTACTATCATCGATTCATGATGGAACCCGAATGCGCCAAATATAAAGAGCTGAAAACTCGTGAAGACCGCGCTCACGCGACGTGGACGTCTTTTCTCTATCGCAACGAGCACAAACCAAAGTTGTCGGAGAAGGCTAAGCGGAAGCATCAGAAACAAGAAATGGAGGCCTACCAGCAAGCTCACAAGGCGCGCCTGGCGCACGCAAAGACCTGTTCAATCTGCCAAGGGATGGTTAGACCTGAAACTCAAATACCCTAACCGGAAAACCGTCGGGTACCGGAGCCTGCCCGAGCACAGTCGAAGAGTGCCTTTTGTCGGTTAAGCCCTCAGCGCACCACCAGCACTTCCCGTATCGCATCCCGCGCCAGAAAAAATTTGATCGATGCGAAATCCCGAAATAGATTCTCAATGTGCCGGTTATTAAACACGCGCTGCAACCGCGGAGACTGCTTCTCCGACGAAGGACGCCCGGGCGGCGCGAACTTCACCTCCTGCATCTCCAGCATGTCAGTCCCGGTCACGTGATAGCGATAGCAGATCGAATCCGGCCCCGCGTCGCGAGTGTGAAAGAACGTCAGCAGAAAACCACCCGGCTTCATCACCGACCACAAACGATCGATAGTCGGCTTCACCAGGCTCTCTTCCATGTAATCGGGCAGATTCCATACCAGCACCACATCGAAGTGAGCCGCCGGATATACCAGGTTGTCGTCCAAGAATTTCTTGCTGTCGATAACCGAGTTTCCCGCGCTATCCTGAATGCGCAGCGCCGGATCAAGCGACGAGCACAATAGATCTTCGCTGTAATTTTTGTGTCCGTTGCTGGTGAAGAAGCGAATGTTGCTGGCCGAGGTCGCGCCCATGTCGAGCACGCACAGGCCTTCCTGTGAATTTAACAGCCGCGACACCTCTCCCATGCCGCTCGAACGCCGGGTAAGCTTCTGTGGAACTGCGGGACTCGCGACCTGGTTAGAGCTCCGAAAAAATTTCATTACGTTGCCAGAAACAGACGACATCGATGCGCGCACCTGGGGACGCGATCAGCTTGCCACTCCCCACTGAAGCCTCAGCACAAAACATTCAGCACGGAAATTCAGCACAAACACCGCCGAAAAATTCGCCCGCTGCAACCCGCGATCTTCTACAACGCAGCGGCCCGTCCGGCCTCTCTCTGCACGTCAACCTTCCCCTTCAGAAAAGCACCCTCTTCAATCGCGATGCGCTGCGTGATCACGTCGCCCGTCATCACCGCCGATTTGCGCAAATCCACCCGCTCCGAGGCATTCACGTTCCCATCCAGCTTGCCCTGAACCACCACCGCCTTGGCGCTGATGTCGGCCTTAACATTTCCGTTCGGTCCAATCGTCAGGCTGTGATTGCGCAGCTCAATCTTGCCTTCAACATTGCCATCCACGTATAAGTCCTCGGAGCCTGACAGCTCTCCCTTAATGACGACCGACTTGCCGATGTGGGCAAACTCTCCGGTCTTCGGAGCATCCATGCTTTGGCCTCCATCCTCGCTCGCGCTCTGTTCGCCGCGAATGAACCGATTGTAAATCATCCGTGCTATTGCGGCTCAGCCGCGCACCCGGAAATCGTTTTCGATCAGGCACTTGCCACGGTGGCTGAATGTTTCTCCAACCAGCGCCTCGTTTGCTAGGATCGTTGGGTGGCATGCTGTGAAGCTAATGAAGCCATTTTCCATCATGACGGCCGTCACTTCAATCCTGCGCGTCGTTCCATCTGTCGTTTGCCTCGTGCTTCTCGCAGTGTGGAGTTTTGCCGGACAAGCTCCATCTGCCTCCATTCATCCCGATCCTGCGGAGTTGATGCGCAAATCCGTCAATAACGAAATCAGCGCGGCCCAGGACGACACCGCTCATTTCCTTTTTCGCGGCATCAAGACCACGCCCAGGGGATCCACCACCCGACTCTATGTTGAAACTAACGAGGCAACCGCCGGCCTGGTGATCGGTTACAACGGCCAGTCCCTCAGCCCTGATCAGCGCCGCGACGAAGAGGCGCGCGTTGAGCGTTTCATCAACAATCCCGAAGAGATGAAAAAGAAACGCGAGCAGGAACGCCAGAATGCCGAGCGCACCCTGCGCATTATGCGCGCCATGCCCGATGCTTTTCTCTTCGAATACGCCGGCGAAGAGACGGCTCCAGAAGGCGCTGGCCGGGCCGGCGAGTCGCTGGTCAAATTAACCTATCGCCCCAACCCCCGCTACCAGCCGCCCTCACACGTGGAGGAGGTACTCGCCGGCATGCAGGGCTACGTATTGATCGACGCCGAGCGGCACCGCCTCGCCCGTATCGATGGCACCCTCTTCAAAGAAGTTGGTTTCGGTTGGGGAATTCTCGGCCACCTCGATCGCGGCGGCCGCTTCATCGTGCAGCAACAAGAGGTCGGTGACAATCTTTGGGAAATTTCCTGCATGACGTTAACCTTCACTGGCAGGATCCTGCTGTTCAAGCGTCTCGACCTCAATTCGACAGAAGTTTTCAGCCGCTTCAAGCGCGTTCCCGCCGACCTCACCTTCGCGCAGGCGCTCGACCTGCTAAAGAAAGAAGAGGCCAGCGCCGCCGCAGAAACCACTGACAAAACTGCCGCCAGCAAAGTCGACCACGAGTGATCAGCTAGTAGCGCGCTTATCACCTGCCGCAAAACTTCTGTTTCAGAAAAGCACCCTGTTGATGCCCTCGTCAAGGCGAGGGATAAATTGCCGCCGTCAAGTTTCGCTGGCTCCTTCGATCTGGCCACCCCCTCCTACCAGAATGGCCCAGCGCGACGGCGAATATCATCGGGTTTGAGGTGTACCTGGTCCGATATTTCCCCGGGACCGCGCTACCAAGAGCTAGAAACAAGTTGCACGGGGGGGATCATGCGCTCAATAAAATCGGACGGCAAACCCACAGACCGTCTGAAAATCTCCGATTTCCACTCGACGAAACTGGCCGCCGCGGCCATCCGCATCGTTCTGCCACTGCCCGTGCTTTGCACGCGAATCGTGATCGCCGCTCACTCAGCTCAGGCCCAGACGGAGACTGTGCTCTACAACTTCTGTCCGGTTGAGTCCTATGGCAATTTGCGTGGATGGCGCTAATCCCCAGTCCAGCCTCACCTCTTATGGTGGCAACTTCTATGGGACGACCCTGATTGGCGGGACGGGATATGAGGGAGTGGGGTTAGGAACCGTATTTCAGCTCTCGCCGAACGGCAGCGGCGGCTGGAACGAAACCGTCCTCTACAACTTCTGCTCTGAGGGTGAATGGAACTGCACCGACGGGGCGTTTCCCGATGGACCTGTGGTATTCGACAGGGCGGGCAACCTCTATGGAATAGTACCCGAGGGTGGCAACTCTAATTGCGGATTCAACCAGGGCTGCGGCGTCGCCTTCGAATTTAGTCCCGTCGGAGCAGGTTGGACGGAGACCGTCGTGTACGACTTTTGCTCGCAATTCGCCGGAGGCGTCTGCCATGACGGGGCCTATCCGGGGGCGGCGTGGCCATGGACGCGGCGGGTAATCTCTACGGCCAACTGGCTGCTGGCCCCTTCGAGCTGAGCCCGTCCCCTAGGGGATGGACGGAGGAAATTATTTCGCCCTACGTTCGCAATTCCAGATCCGGATTGACGATGGGTGCCGCCGGAAGCATTTACGGCACTACGATCCAGGGTGGCGCGAACGACATGGGGACTGTCTTTGAGCTAACCCCAGTGGGCAAGGGCAAATACCAGGAGAAGGTTCTCTGGAGTTTCAACGGCAAGGACGGAAGTGGGCCACAAAGCAGCCTGATTCTGGACGGCGCCGGCAACCTCTATGGCATGACTCCGACGGGCGGATTGTACGGAAATGGCGTCGTGTTCGAAGTTACGCCGTAGAACGCTCGTCAACTTCCTCACGTCAACATTGCAACACGCGCACGCCGAGGCTCGCATCGAACCGACTCAGGCGCGAAATGTCTCCTCCCGCACCGTAAACTTCCGCACCAGATCCTCGCGCACCTCATAACCCGTGCCCGATGCGTCACTGATGGCAATCATTCCATCAGCGCGGACCTCAACCGCAGGTTCGATGATGTCCTCCTTCCAATAGCGCTTCGAGGCCGACACATCTCCCGGCAGGCGAAAATTTTCCAGTGTCGACAGCGCAATGTTGTGCCCACGTCCCACACCCGATTCCAGCATCCCGCCGCACCAAACCGGAACGTTGTGCCGCAACGCAACATCGTGAATTTTCTTCGCCTCCGCGAAACCGCCCACGCGGCCGACTTTGATGTTAAGAATGCGGGCAGCGCCGATCTCCAACGCAAAATCGGCATCGCGTGCATTGAGAATCGACTCATCCAGGCAGATGGCCGTCTGAATAGACTTCTGCAGCCGCGCGTGCAGATAAATTTCGTCATTCCACAAGGGCTGCTCGATCATGAGCAATTTGAAGGCATCGAACTTACGCAAATGCTCGACCTGGTCAAGCGTGTACGCCGAATTGGCATCGACGCTAAGCACAATATCCGCCCATCGCGATCGAATCTTTTCCAGCACATTCAGATCCCATCCCGGCTTCACTTTGATCTTGATTCGCCGATATCCAGCCGCCAGCTCCGTTTCGATCTTCTGTAGAAGTTGTTCGGGCGAATCTTGAATGCCTATCGAAACGCCGCAAGCGATCTCGCGCCGCGTTCCTCCCAGCAACTTCCAAAGCGGTTGCTGTTTCTGCCGCGCCTCCGCGTCCCACACCGCGTTTTCGAGCGCCGCCTTCGCCATGCGGTGGCCGCGCACTCGCGCAAACCGAGCCTCACAATCGCGCCCGGCATCCAACTCGCCAGCCATCAATAGCGGCGCCAGATAATTCTTGATCGTCGGCCACGCCGTCTCAGTCCACTCCGAACTGTAATAAGGGTCTTCCGCCGCGACACATTCGCCCCACCCGCGCACTCCATCCGCCTCAACGCTCACCAGCAAAATGCGGCGGCCGTAAATCCGCCCAAAGCTCGTTTCAAAAAAATGCACGAGCGGCATATGAATTTCACGCAGCGTGATCGATTCGATTTTCATAACTTAGCCTTACGAAACTTTCTGGACCTCGAGAGCCGCGAAACATGCCACACGGAACACCTAATACTGCCAGCCCTCGTCCCACTCGCCCAACAAAAAATATCCGTTGCCGCGTGCATCGCGCTCATAACCAAGCACGCTCAGCCCATCGGCGAATGCCGCGCAAAACCGCTCGCGATTTCTCTTCTGCACCGCCAGCGCCTGCGCCCGCGTGGTCGCTGCGTCTTTCCATTGATAAATTTCAGCCGGCACATCGATCCGCGCGCGACCCTCGAAAGACGCGGGCGCTACGTCCGCCAATACCACCTCCACCCGCTTCGACTTCATCCACCACTCCGCAACCAGGCGGTCAGATGGCAAACCACCCTGCAGCGGCGACGATGTAATCCCGTACTGATTCACGCTGTAGCGCCGCGCAATCGCGCCCAGCTTTTCAATATTCAAATATGCGTTCTTGATTTCCAGCGGATCAAACGTCCACTCCATCAGCTCAAAACCGCGCGCCAGCGCATCTTCTCGCTGATAAAGTTTCATGCGCCGCCCCAGCCCGCCATTTCGATATTGCTCGCGCACCGCCAGCATCTGCGAATGTAAGTAAGCGTGCCCGTTCCGCACCCCCGGAATCGCCATCGCGAAGCCGATCAACTCCTCCGCGCCATCGTTATCAACGAACGCCCCAATCACCTGACCGCCGATTTTATTGGCTACAACAAACAACCGCACCGGAACCAACTCCGCGTCCGAGAACTTCCAGACTTCTCTCTGGAGCGCGAAGCACGCCTCCATCTCCTCCAGCGCTTCACACTTGCGGATCGTCACCTGCCCGGCGGACGCTTCCGTCACGCCGGTTCTTCCTGTTGCTTCGCCTCTTGCCATAGTGTTTCCAATTCATCCATCGACGCCTGCTGCGGCGCTCGCCCGCCGGCACGCAACTGCTCCTCCATCCATTGAAATCGCCATTTGAATTTGCGGTTCGTCTTGCGCAACGCCGACTCCGGATCGAGCGCAAGAAAACGCGCAATATTCACCAGCACAAAAAACATATCTCCAACTTCATCTTCCAGGCGGGCGCGCAGTTCCGCAGGAATCTCCGGCTTCCCCGACCCAGCAATTCCCTTCCCCACTGGCTTTCCGTCGCCCCGAACCGACGGCACATGCTTCAACTCGTCCTTCAGTTCCAGGGTCTCTTCTTCTAGCTTCGCGAAGAGTCCGTCGACCTCCGGCCAATCGAACCCCACGCGCGCCGCGCGCGAGCTGAGTTTGTAAGCCTCCATTAACGCAGGAATTTTCGACGACACGCCGGCCAGCACAGACTGCGCGTGGCGAGAGTGTGCGTCATCATTCGCGCCCAGCCGTTTCTTCTTTTCTTCTGCTTTCAGCGCCTCCCAATTGCGCAACACTTCGGCGGGAGTATCCGCCTTCACGTCGCCAAACACATGCGGATGCCGATCCACTAATTTCGTACACAGCCGGTCAAGCACATCATCCACCGAGAAGCGCCCTTCCTCGCTCGCCATCTGTGAATAAAAAAGCACCTGCAGTAGCAAGTCGCCCAATTCGCCCGTCAGTTCCGGCCAATCGCGATTGTCGATCGCTTCGAGAACCTCGTAAGCTTCTTCGAGCGTGTAGGGTTTGATGGTGTCGAAAGTTTGTTCGCGATCCCATGGGCAACCGCCTGGAGCCCGCAACCGCGCCATGATCTGAACCGCTCGCTCGAATCGTTCGCCGGTGGTAGACATTCTGTTCAATGTAAATGAGAGCGATTTTGCGAGCAATGGCGGCAAAGAAAGACTTTCAATTCCTTGCGATCTTAGGCTAACGAGCGCACCATCAATTGCGTCTCATCCGAAATAATCGCATCCACACTCCACTCTGCGAATTCCCGCATGCGGGCGGCACGGTTCACCGTCCACACCGTAATCTTCCTCCCCGCAGCGTGAACCTGCTCAACCAATTCCCTGTCCGCCAGTTTGAATTGCGGAACCACCCACTCCGCCGGCGTTTCGCGCCAACCTCGAAGCCGATCGCGGCTGTCGCAAAGAAATCCCAGCGGAATGGCCGAATCGAGACTACGAACAGCCGCAAGCACTCCGGGAAGAAACGAAGAAACCACATATCCCTTTTGCGGCGGATACTCCCGCAGCGCAGCAATCGTCTGCTGCTCCAGCCCCGCGACCTTCAACTCGATATCGAGAAACCCACGTCCCGCAAATTGCCGCAACACATCTTCGAGCGTAGGCAGCGCCAAACTCTCAGCCGCCGCGGTCGCAATCGGAATTCCACCACAGGTCGCATCGTGGCAGATCACGGCCTGCCCGTCGGCAGAGAGCCGCACATCGAATTCGAACCCGTCGCAACCATGCTGCAAACAACGTTCAAACGACGCCAAACTATTTTCGGGAATATCGCGGGAGGCCCGCGCTCCACGGTGCCCCAAGAGAAGAGGTCGACTCATTTATTCTTTTGCTTTTCTCGCCCGACTCGGCTTCCCGGCGATGAGCAAGCAGTCCGCGCTTCAATCCAGATCGAAATCCCGGAGTGGCCGCCCCGTATCCGGCGTTTCCTTGGCCTTTTTCACCGCCTCCTGGAATTTTTTCTCCAGCAGCTCCGAGGAATGCTTTTGCGCTTCCATTGACTGCCGGAAAATGGAATCGCGGCGGCTGTCCTGCTCTTTCATAGCGCGAGCCGCTTCTTCCATGTCATTGAAAGTTTTGGGCTTGACCGGAGCCGTATGCGCGATGATGCCGCGCGCCCCCGGATCGATTTTCAAGACCGCGCCGCAGCACGGGCAAGTCACGTCAAAACTACTCTCGCTAAATTTGGAGTCGCGCTTCGCCACACCGCGATCATACCGCAATCCGCGTCAGCGCGGCGTGAGATGAATGGGCAAGATGTGGAACACATACAGCATCTCCCACCCGAGCAGTACGATCGACACCAGTACCACCAGTACCGCCAGAATCTCACCAAAACTCAGACCAGATTTTTCCTCTTCGAACCGCCGCGCGCCCAGGCTCAAAATATTCAGCGTGGCAAAACCAAACACCAGCCCCCAGAGAATGTTGTAGATTTCCTCGCGCGTCGATCGCAAAAGGAACATCGCCGGCAAAGCCGCTGCCACCAATGCGTGCAGCGCGCGCCCAGGGAATTGCGCCCAGCCGCGCACCTGCCCAATCGCAAAAAATACCGATGCATAACTTCGAGATGCAGCTCTGAAGGGTCGAAGAAATTTCATGCGGGAATGTTGATAGTATCGTGTTTGCCTTCCCCAAGTCAGCCCAAACAAGACGATGCGAGCCTCATTAGTTCATGCGGTTGCTTTTATCAGGGCGGTCACGCAGGATAGTACTGAAGGAGTGGGCAAGAACTACGCAACAAAAGCCGCGGGACGCGTGCCAGACACAGCAAGCTAGCAAACCATGATCGTCAACTTCGCCGAGCGGGCGCACAATCACAACTGGGAGCTCGATCCGGTCACCCGTTCGCTGCTCGACACCGATTTCTACAAGCTGCTGATGCTCCAGTTCATCTGGAAGCATTATCCGAAAACTCAGGTATCGTTCTCACTCGTCAACCGCACGGCCTCGGTGCGCCTTGCCGAGATGTTTCCGCGCGAAGAACTCATCCACCAGATGGAACACGTTCGCCAACTCCAGTTTCGTCGATCGGAGCTCGTATGGCTCGCGGGCAATACCTTCTATGGACGCCGCGGAATTTTCGAACCCGCATTTCTCGAATGGCTGGAACGCGATTTTCGATTGTCAGACTATGAATTATCCGTTGCAGACGGACAGTTCGTTCTTACCTTCGACGGCCTCTGGACGGAAACGACCATGTGGGAACTCTATGTGCTCTCCATTCTCGACGAGCTCAAGACCCGCGCGGGACTGAAAAAACTGCGCGAATTCGGTCTCGACATCCTGTACGCCCGCGCGAAAACAAAGCTCTGGGGGAAAATCGAGCGGCTGCGCGGCGTCCCCCGACTGGCCGTGGCCGACTTCGGCACCCGCCGCCGCCACAGTTTCCTCTGGCAGGAATATGTGGTCAACGCTATGGCCGCAAATCTGGGCAACTCCTTCACCGGCACCTCGAATGCCTTCCTCGCGCACAAACACGATCTCGAAGCCATCGGCACTAACGCCCACGAGATCCCAATGGTTCTCGCCGCGCTCGCGCCCGATGACGATGCGCTCAAAGCTTCTCAATACGAAGTCCTCGAGTTGTGGCAGCGCACCTACGATGGCGAACTCCGCATCATGCTGCCCGACACTTTCGGCACCACTCAATTTCTGGAAAATGCTCCCGACTGGGTCGCCGCTTGGACCGGCCAGCGCATTGACAGCAAGGATCCATATATCGGCGGCGATGAATATATCGCATGGCTGAATGCTCGCGGCCGCAATCCACACGACAAGCGCCTGATCGTTTCCGACTCGCTCGACGTCGACGACATCCTCGGCCTGCACGCTTACTTTGGCGGTACACTGGCGAGCGGTGCCACCGTCAGCGACTTCCGAAGCGCCGCCGATTTCAACGATCCGAAAAAGTGGACAGCCGGACGCCGTATTCGTTTCAGCGCTGGCTGGGGAACCTTGCTGACCAACGACTTTCGGGGATGCGATCCCGCCGACGGCAGCGATTTCAATCCGGTCAGTCTGATCTGCAAAGTTTCGACCGCCGATGGCAAGCCCGCCGTGAAGCTCTCCGACAACTACGCTAAAGCTTTGGGCACGCCCTCTGAGATCGAACGCTATCGCCGCGTTTTCGGCAGCAAAGGGATGAGTAACACGCCTGTAATCACCTGAATAATCGACGGCGGAGAACAGAGGGTGCCCATTCATTCGCGTTCTGTGCGAATGGATGGGTCGCTAGACTGCAGACAATTCGGCAACCACAAACATGACAGAACTCTCGTTTCTCTACGGCACCGCGTGGAAAGAAGATCGCACGCCAGCCCTCGTCGAACTAGCGCTGCGGGCGGGCTTTCGCGCCATCGACACGGCCAACCAGCGCCGTCATTATTTCGAAGAAGGAGTCGGTCAAGGCTTGGCAGCTGCGTATCGCCTGAGCATAGTCACGCGCGACAATCTTTTTCTGCAAACGAAATTCACCTATCAGCGCGGACAAGACCAGCGCCTGCCCTACGATCCCGCCGCCACGCTTTCCGAGCAGGTCGCCCAGTCAATGGCCAGTTCGCTCTCGCATCTCGGAACCGATCACGTCGACAGCTACGTGCTTCACGGCCCCGCCTCTAACTACGACTGGACCGATGCCGACGCTGAGGTATGGGAAGCGATGCGCCGCGAGCGCGATGCCGGGCGCACTCGCCTGCTAGGTGTGAGCAATGTGTCTCTCGACCATCTCGAGCAGATGGCCGCTGGTGGCGCCGAAATACCCGCATTCGTCCAAAACCGCTGCTACGCGCGCCTGGGTTGGGATCACGGGGTGCGCCAGTTTTGCCGCGAACGCAAAATTATCTATCAGGGATTTTCGCTTCTCACCGCAAATCAGGAGGTGCTGCACCATCCTCGAATTGCAAGTCTCGCTGCAAGCGCCAGCGCAACCTCCGCTCAGATCGTTTTCAGTTTCGCGCGCGCCATCGGAATCCTCCCGCTGACCGGCACATCCAACCCCGAACACATGAAGCAGGATTTAGCCAGTCGCGACCTCGTGCTGCCATCCGAGATCCTGCAGGCAATCGAGTCGATGTGCGGCTGAGGCTCGGACAACTCCATCCCCAAGAGATTATTTGATTTGCCCCACCGCTTCGCGTTCGCCCACCTGCTGCCGCCACATGGCGTAGTACAAGCCCTTCTGGTCGAGTAGTTCAGAGTGCCGTCCATATTCGACGATGTGCCCCCGCTCCAACACATAAATCCTATCGGCGTGCATCACCGTCGACAGCCGATGTGCAATCAGAATCGTAACCGCCTCCTGATTCGTCGCAACATCGCGAATCGTGCGACTAATCTCTTCTTCTGTCAAAGAATCGAGGGAAGATGTGGCCTCATCAAAGACCAGCAGTTGCGGATGCCGCAACAGCGCCCGTGCAATCGACAGTCTCTGTTTCTCCCCTCCCGAAACCTTCACGCCGCCTTCGCCGATCAGGGTATCCAATCCGCGATCAGCGCGTGAAAGCAGGCTATGCGCCGCCGCTTGCTGCAAAACCTGCATGCATTCCGCGTCCGTCGCCTCCGGATTCACAAACAACAGGTTCTCGCGAATCGATCCCGAAAACAACTGCGTGTCCTGCGTAACAAACCCGATTTTTTCGCGCAGTAGATCGAGGTCCACGCGCTGCGACGGAATCCCGTTGTAAAGAATTTCTCCCGTCTTTGGCGCGTATAAGCCGACGAGAAGTTTCACCAGCGTCGACTTCCCCGCCCCGGACGGCCCAACGAACGCAATCGTATCGCCGCGCGCCGCGCTGAATCCGATCTCATCCAACGCAAGAACAGTAGAACTGTGATGCTGAAAACTAACGCGCTCAAACTGCAAAGTCATCAGCTCATTGACCGGTTCCGGATTACCAGGCTTCGGATCACGCGGTGTATCGAGAATCTGCTGAAAATTCTGCAGCGAGACTTCCGTCTCGCGATAAATGTTGATGACGTTGCCCAACTCCTGCAGCGGCCCAAAAATAAAGAACGAATAAATCCACAACGAGAAAAATTGCCCAATGGTAATCTCCTGCCGAAAGATCAGATAGAGCATCAAAAATAAAATGCTCGAGCGCAGCGCATTGACCGCCGTCCCCTGCACAAAACTCAAGCTGCGCAGGTATTTCACCTTCTTCAGTTCAAGTTTCAGAATCTTGTCCGTGATCCCGTTCAGCCGCCCAACTTCCTGATTCGCCAGCCCCAGGCTCTTCACCAATTCGATATTGCGCAGAGACTCGGTCGTCGAACCCGCCAGCGCGGTCGTCTCGGCGACAATGGTTTTCTGCATTTTCTTGATTCGCTTGCTGAGCACCGAGCTGATAATTCCGAGCAAAGGGACGGTGACGAAAAACGCCGGAGCGATCGACCAATGCACGCGGAAGGCATAGATCATCACGAAAATGATGCCGATCAGCGAAATAAAGAGGACGTTGATCGCAGAGGTGATGAAGCGCTCCACATCGCTGCGAACTTTTTGCAGTTTGCCGAGCGTCTCGCCGCTGCGCTGGTCTTCAAAAACCTGATAAGGCAAGTCGAGCGAATGCTGAATTCCGTCGGAATACATCTTCGCGCCCAGGCGCTGCACAATCACGTTCACGAAATAATCCTGAAAATTCTTCGCCACGCGCGAAACAAACGCCACTCCCATCGCCGCCAGCACCAGCAGCCCGGCGCCGCGAATGAACTGCGCCTGCGTGTACTGGTGATACTTGGTGGCGTAGCTGTCGATGACATGGCGAAAAATCAGCGGATCGAGCAGCGAAAATACCTGGTTGGTCGCGGCCAGCAAAAGCGCCGCCGCAAAGAGCTTCCAGTAGTTTTTGGAGTATTGAAAAAGAAGATTCATGGCATCAACGCGCGAGCATTGGGCAATGCGGTTTAGATGGCGCGCCGCTGATTTCGATTCAGGCCGTGCCGGTGTTGGCGAGCGCTTCGACCGCTTCCCACGTGGTTCCAAAGGTCACGAAGAATTCCGTCACCTTGGTGATTTCCATAATTCTGCGCACGCGCGGCTTCACTCCTGTCAGCACCAGACAGCGTCCTTTTTTCTGATGCGAAACATATGCCGCCACCAGCGACCCCAATCCCACCGAATCGATGTAGGGAACATCCGACAGGTCGAGAATCATCGTGTCCGCCTGCTCGTGATGCACCGCCCGGTCGAATTGCGGCGCGGTTTCCACCGTGATCGGACCGCGCAGCAACAGAATCCGCTGATCCTGCGCCACCCCTTCATAGCGCTCGACGGTTAGTTCCTGTAATGCCATGGCAAAAGATTGTAGGACTTTCGGCCGCCCCTGTCACCTCTATAAACGGTGCCTTTATAAACGGCGCCGGGCCGCTCGTTTGTTCCTTGTCTCCAAGACTGTCTCAAACTCCGCCGCTTACTGCGGCTTCTTGTCGTCCCCATGATTCTCGTAAGTCGAGTATTGATCGCCCGGGTGCTTCATCTTGACGGTGATTTGCATCTGCGGCTTGTTGATCTCGTAGTCTTCCCCGAACGTCTGAAAATGCGGCGCCATCACCTGCACCCGCAGCGGACCGTACGGAATCCCATCAACATTCGTCTTCCCGTCCGCATCCGTTTTCAGATCCATCTCTCCCTGCGCCTGTTTACCCTTGCGCTGCACTGGATGCAGCACCACCTGCGCGTTCCGCACCGGCTTGCCGTCCGTGTCGCGCACCACCACAAACTGCAAACTCGACATCGGACCCTCGTCATCCTGGCCCCACGCCAGCTGCCTCGACGCTAAGCCCAGCACGATGAAAGCAAGCACCATCGCCGCTGCCGCCACTTGTGAAAACTTTCTTTTCATAGGGGATCTCATCCAGCCTCCGCAGTGCGTTCGCTCATCATAACAATCGCAATCACTGTGGCTTCTGCTCCGGCGTTTTGGTGTTGTCCACTTTCTTAGTATCTCCGTTCCCTGTCGTGTATTGGCCCCTCGGACGCTTCAACTTCACCGTAATCTCCGTTTCCGGTTTGTTGATGTCATAATCTTCCCCATAAGTCTGAAAGCCCGGCGCCACCACCTGCACCCGCAGCTGACCGTAGGGAATCCCATCAATATTCGTTTTCCCGTCGTTGTCCGTCTTCAACTCCAGCCCGCCCAGTTCCTGTTTCCCATTCTTTTTCACCGGATGCAATACCACCGCCGCGTTCCTCACCGGCTTGCCGTTGTAGTCTTTCACCACCACAAACCGCAAGTCCGACATCGGCCCTTCATAATCATCCTGAGCCACAGCGTGGCCGACGATGCCTAGCCCGACGACAACGATCAGCGCGCTTATTGCTGCACTAGCGATCGAAAAACTCTTCTTCATAACCATCCATTCTAGCGTGTGACCTACTCACTTCATCCCTCTAATCACGAACACTTGCGACAACGTCTGCATGTAACCATAGGCGTACGCGCCCCCGTCCTCCAACAAATAAGAACCACCTATACTCATAGCGCCGGCCGTTAACCCCGTACCAATCGTGCTTACTAACTCCATCTTTCCCGTGGCCATATTCACCCGATAAACGTTTCCAGTCTTATCGCTTTGCCGGATCGGGAGCGCCAACATCGAGGTCCCATCGGGCGACCATCTCACGCGGTAGTTCGAGTCCAGCCCCGGGATTAAACGTTGACCATTACCCTCGCCTGAATTGGGCGGTTCAATCGGCCAGATACCCCATTTTCCGTCTGGATCCAGCACGGCGGCACTCCGACCGTCTGGCGACGACTCCACGCCCACCACGCCCTCCGGAGTAATCGGCTTCGAATCGCCATTGCTCACGGCAATCAAGTAATCGCGCGCGCCGTGTCCAGGCTCAACTCCGCTCGCCAGCAATTCCTTGCCGCCCGGCAACCATCGTGCCTTCTCATAACTCACTTTGTCATGTGTCAACTGCCTGGCTTCGCCTACTCCCGTCGGCACCAGGCTCAGCGGTCCGCCCTTCGCCGGCTGCGTGATCACCCACTTGCCGTCGGGAGAAATCGTGAGACCAACTCCTTCGCCAATTCGCACCGGCGGAGACCCATCGCTGTCACGCACAAACACTGTGTAATTCGCTCCGCCCCCGTCGCCCGCCTCTTCGAACAAGATCTTCCGCCCATCTCGGCTGAGGTCGCCCAGAATCGACCAATCGAGCCATCCCAATTCGCGCTCCTCTTTTCCACCAGGTGGAATTCCGCGAATGCCAATGCGCCGGCGATGAGTCACCACCAACACCGTTTCGTTGTGTCGATCTTGCAGCCACATGCCTCCCGGCACATTGGTAATGGTTCGAACTTTGCCCGACAGCGACACGGCACGCGGATTTGCGCCGCTCCCGACGCCGGTCGACGTGAACCAGATCTCATCGCCAGCAGGAGACCACAAAATCCCCTCGAGTGAGGTCCAAACCCCAGAAAGTATCTTCTCCTTATTATTGCTGCTATTTCCGCCGGAGCCGATCACTGCGACCGCACCCTCGTCATCGCCGACCGCGTTTTGATGATCGGCGAATGCTATCCATTTTCCATCCGGCGAAATCCTCGGATGACTGATCCAGTTCGTGCCGTCAAGAAGCGCCTTTCCAATCGGATACTCCAATCTCCAATGCTGATTCTCTGGCATGTAACGGACCACTGCCATACTCTCGCCGTCGGGCGCCCAGTCCGCGTCCTCCACATTGTCCAGCACTTCGCGCGGCGCTCCTCCGCTCATGGGAAGGCGGGCCAGCGTGCCGGTTTGCGCGAACCCCCCGCGAACTACGGAGCCGAGCCGCACCGCCAGTTCTCCGCTCTTCGAGATCGCGAGCAGCTCCGCATCCTTCACTCCAAGTTCACGCGCGCCGGGATCATCCGTGCGTCCCATATACAACTGGCTTTCCCCGCCATCCCACGACGCGCTATAGACGATGCTACCGTCCGGCGTAAAGCGCGCATTCCCGATCGATCCTGTGCGAAATGTAATCGGCTGATACTCCGGCAAAATAGTCCGCCGCGTGCCTCGACCCCACCACCAACCCACGCCGAGCATCAAGACCGCCAGCACAACCGCGCCCACCACTTCGCGCGCCACACTGCGCGATGCCGTTTCTTTTTCCCGCGCAGGCGTTTCTGCCACCGCCGGCCCTGCGATCCCAGTCGACGCAATCGCCGACTGCGTGCCGGTCTTCCCCACTACCGAACCATCCGTCAGCGCCTCCAGATTGAACGCCAGGTCTCCCGCTGACTGAAAGCGCTGCGCCGGATTCTTCTCCAGGCAATGCAACACCATTCGCTCCAGCGCGGGAGGAACGTTGCGCACGGTTTCCGATAGCTCGGCGGGCTCTTCTTTCAGAATCGCGCTCATGGTATCGGCGGGGCTCTCTCCGCGAAACGCCGGCTGCCCGGATAACATCTCGTAAAGGATCGAGCCAAAAGCAAAAATGTCTGATCGATGATCGGCTGGCTTGCCGCGAACCTGCTCCGGCGACATGTAGCCAACCGTCCCCATAATCTGGCCCGGTTCCGTGTTGACTTGCACCGTCGGCGCATCCTCGCCGACATCCCCTTCCGGCCGCGTCAGCTTCGCCAGGCCAAAGTCGAGAATCTTCACCCGCTCGTCGTTGGTGATAAACAAATTTTCCGGCTTCAGATCGCGATGGACGATTCCCTTTTCGTGTGCCGCCGCCAATCCCCGCGCAACTTGCAGCGCATAGTCGATCGCCTTGCGGCTTGAAAGCGGTCCGCTGCGTATACGTTCGCGCAACGTCTGCCCCTCCAACAATTCGGAAACGATATAAGGAGCGCCGCGATCTTCCCCAATATCGAAAATCGAAAGAATGTTGGGATGATTCAACGCCGCCGCTGAGCGCGCTTCCTGCATGAAGCGCTGCAAGCGCGCCGCATCCGCCGAGAACGTCGCCGGCAAAACCTTGATCGCCACGACGCGATTCAGCCGCGTGTCGCGAGCGCGATACACTTCCCCCATTCCTCCGGCACCCAGCAACGATTGGAGGTCGTAGGGACCGAGTTTGGTTCCCGAGGCGAGTGCCATCTGAGTTGTGGATTATATCGGACTGGCATGAACTCAGACAGAATTATGCCGAGACTTTACACGCTGCCGAAAATAAAAAGACCTGCCGGTATGGCACTCATACCGGCAGGTCTCGAGCGCGGAAAGATCAAACAACAACCTTACGATTACGGCGCGCAACCACCCGAATACGCGCAGTTAGAGTCCGCAAACCAGATGCTATATTTCCCCTGATTTCCGGCGGTACCGTACCAGAACGGATACGAAATGACCTGATAGTCAGCCGCCTCATCTGCCTGCATGGTGATGATCGCGGTCGCTGCGCCAGTATTGCCCGGATAGAACAGCGTGCCGTTGCCGTCATATGCGAAGCTGTAGTCAAAGAATTCGTAAACGTAGTTGCCGAGAGGATAGTAGTTGTCGCCATTGCAGCAGGGGCGCTCGACGATATACTCCGCACTTCCGCCGATCACTCCCGGTCCGCTCTGGTAGGTCAGTCCAAACGTCCCCGACCATTGTTGTGTGATGTCTTCAACAAACACAAATTGCTCGGCCTTTCCTTCTGCGCCATACGAAATCACCCAGAAGTCATCGCCCGGGCTTACAAAAGCATTGATTTCCAGAATTGAATAGCTCGGATACCACTCGATCCATCCGAACGTTTCAATCGAGCCATCGCAGCCACCACCGTCCCAATAGTTCGCGCTGCCGCCTTGCACCACATCCCCATTGGCGGCGCCGAAGAAACCGTCAATGCCGTTCCAGGTCACGTCAAACCACGGACCGTCCGCGCAGGGGATGTTTCCGAAGGGATGGTTCGAAACCGGCACGTTCCACACCGACTCGACTTCGGTGAAAGAGGTCTTTGCATTCCACGCCTTGAGCTTGTTGGTCTGTGCGATCCCGCTCCAGTTGAGGGAGGTGTAAGCAGTGGTGCCGTCGACGTTTGCCGTCGGGGCCCCGGACGATGCCATCGATCTGCTCGAGTACGGCTTCGCCGTCACATCGTTGGGCTGGCACGCCTGGCTTGCAGGCGAGGTCGATTTACCCTGTACTTGCACCCGCTGGCTGCAAGCCTGCAAAGCCATCATCCCTTTTTCCCAGTGTTCATAGGCCTTCTCATCGAGCGCTTTGTCGGGGCGCTGTGGCAAACCATAGCTGAGCAGTTCGCGATTGGTTGCAGTCAATGCGTTAAAGCCCTTCGGCGGACCCGCAACCACGCTCACTCCCTTGACACTCGTTTGAATTCTCGGAGCAGACGCGAAAACGGCGCTTCGCTCTTCTCCGCTTAGTCGCTGGGCTGCCGCCAAAGTTGTGAAGCTCGCTACCAACACTGTTACCGTCGCTACAGCGATTGCTCGATTGAACATTCGCCAATTCTGGTTCTGCATATAATTGTTCTCCTTCCCCTAGAGGGATGTTGAGCCAGAAAGGAATCCCGCGTTTAGAACGGGCGCCTCCCAAGCTGCCGG
>Ga0210391_10001319_pt1 | contig 22825 bp, 22 predicted proteins | sample IncBWC12OmetaG_FD_160573 | JGI IMG/M metagenome (GOLD analysis project Ga0210391, IMG submission 160573) | Forest soil microbial communities from Barre Woods Harvard Forest LTER site, Petersham, Massachusetts, United States - Inc-BW-C-12-O ...
GCGTCAGCCAGCTGGTTGACGCCGCGGAGAATCGCCTGGCGGGATGCTTCACCCGTCACGATTTGCTTTGCCATTTTCTCTTTCTCCTGTTCGATTCGTGCAATCTCGCCTAACGCGAGGTAATTGATCGAGGAATCTGATCCGTGCGAGGCCTATTACCGGCCACGCGCTTTGTTGTGGAACTTACTTCTTGCCCGCTGCTTTCACGGCCGGGGCAAACTTGGCGAGGATTTCGTCTTCCTTGAGGATCATGAACTCCTCGTTGTCGATCTTGATGTCGCTGCCGGAGTACTTCCCGAAAAGAATGCGGTCGCCGACCTTCACGTCCAAGGGAATCAATTCGCCCTTTTCGCGGCGGCCGGAACCCACGGCGACTACTTCACCCTCTTGCGGTTTCTCTTTCGCTGTGTCGGGAATGATGATTCCGCCAGCGGTTTTTTCCTGTTCTGCGATGCGCCGCACGAGCACGCGGTCGTGCAACGGCGTGATGTTCACTGCCATTTTTGACTTTCCTCCAATTCAGTTGTGGGGTGAGTCTGCCAGCTGGGAGGTGTTAGCGGCCTGGGCGGCCAATTAGCACTCCTCGTTGACGAGCGCTAATATAGCATTTACCGATTGGATGTCAAGGAAAAACCTATCAATGCAACGCTCACATCTATGAATTTCATCTACCTGTAACGCTAAGATATATAGACGCTTAGCCTGTCAGAAAATCCAGACACTTTCTGGTTGAGTTTCGCCTTGTCGAGGCCTTACTATCCCCTCACTTGGGAGGGGCATCTGCCCGCGCTCTTCTATTTCCGCTTAATCGTGCTCACGGTCGGCACACTGGTCTACCTCTTCCTTTTGGCGCTGATCGTCGGCCATCGCAAGCCGCGCCTGCTTGAACGCCTGTTATTCTTCGTCAGTCTCGCCGCGTTCCTCATCTACGCCGGCAAGCTACTCGAAATCAATTCGTTCATCCAGTACGGGACGCCGCCCCTCAGCACGCAGTTCTTTTACACCACGCTCGTCAACGTCGGGATCATCCTGCTGCCTGGTCTGCTCGTCGCTGTGCAGCTCGCCTACCTCCAGTCGATCGGGGGTCGCCACGCGCGCGCTTACGAGTGGGTGCTGATTGCCTTACTTGGTTTTTTTGTGCCGGTCGTTTGGGTGTTTTGGACTGGGCACCTCGGCGTCATTACAACCGGCGCCGGCACCTGGCTCGACTTTCAGACCATCGCCTTCCGCCTCGCCGTCAAAATCGCTGATTGGGTGATGATTCCGGCCATCGCGATTGCCGGAGGTTTTCAGCTTCGGACAGCTCGCACCGCGCGCGATCCGAACGAGCGCAGATTCTTTCGTGCGCTCTTTGGGATATCGTGCATATCCGTCGTCACGCTCATCGCCCTGCTTGGCTTCGGGCGCCGCTCGCCGGACCTCGCCGACGGCATCAACACCGTTCTCATTGTCCTCGGCACGCTGCCGGGTCTGCTGCTCTTGTACTTCGCCGTTCGGCGCAATTTTCTCGAGTACGGCGCGCAGCGCAACCTCGTCTACGCGCTGCCCGCTACGTTTCTCGCTCTCTTGTATCTCGCGCTCGTTCGCCGCGTGGGGCAATGGCTCGAGCCAGTCGTGCCTCCCGAAGCTACCGCCAGCGTCCTGTTGTTTGTCCTCCTTTTTCTTTTCGAGCCGCTCGAACGCGTGATTGGCCCATTTCTGCAGAAGCGCTTTCAGGAGCGCCTGGGCAGTGTGCAGAAACTCACCCTCGAACTTCACGGCGTCGCGCGTCAGGGCAATGTCGCCGAGTTGATCAATCAGGCCGAGCGCCGTATTCGCGACGCCTTTAGCCTCGCCGCCGTTCGCATTTCCGTCCCGCTCGATCCGGCACGCACGCCGCTGCAATCACCGGGGCGACTCGGCCACGTCGTCCAGATCCCGCTCAACAAGGGCAGCCAGGCCGTCGGGGCCCTTGAAGCTGCGTCGACCGGCTCCTATCTCACCGGAGAAACCACCGCGTCGCTGCAGATCGTCGCGGATCAATTTCCCGCGATGCTCGATCTCTCCCACCTCATCGAAGAAAAAATCAGCCTCGAGCGTGAACTCGCCGAACGCGAGCGACTCGCCTCGCTCGGCCAGATGGCCGCCAGTGTCTCGCACAATCTTCGCAATCCTCTCAGCTCGATGAAGACGGTGCTTCAGGTCCAACTCGAAAATCCCGACCTTCCCGTCGATCTCCGCCGCGACTGTGCTCTCGTGGTCGCCGAAATCGATCGCATGAGCGCCAAACTCACCCAGCTCCTCCGCTACGCCAAGCCTTCCGTCAACGGCGAGCGCGTCGCCGCAGTGAATCTCGCGCGCCAGACCGCCGTCCTCTTCCGTCATGACGCCGAGCGCCGCAACGTCCGCCTCGAATTCGAGCAACCGGCCGGCGAAGTTTACGCGCTCGCCTCTGAGGAATCGCTGAGCGAAATCCTGTCGAATCTGATGGTCAACGCGATTGAGGCGCAGCCCGACGGCGGCCGCGTGAGAGTCAGCCTTTCCGAGCGCGGTGAACGGATGGAAATCCTCGTTGAAGACGATGGCCCGGGCATCTCGCCCGATTTGCGCGCGAAAATTTTTCAGCCCTACTTCACCACCAAGCCGACCGGCACTGGCCTCGGCCTCTCAATCGTCGCGCGCCGCGTCGATGAAATCGGCGGCACGCTCGCTTGCGAGAGCCCACTGCGTAACGGGAAGGGGACTCGCTTCCGCCTCAGCCTGCCGCTGTCGCGAGACCCAGGTCCTGTCGTCGACGGTAATCGGCCGGCCGCCGTCACGTCTGTGAGGAAAACGTGAGTGCTCGCACCATTCTGCTGGTCGACGACGAGCCTACCGCGCGTTACGGCACGCGGCGCGCCCTCGAATCCAAATACAAAATTGTCGAAGCCGGATCCGCCGCCGAAGCTCGCGCCGGTCTCGATGCCGCGGATCTCGACTTGATTCTGCTCGACATGGTCATGCCCGATGAAGACGGCCTAACTTTCCTTCGCTCGCTCCGGGCGTCTGGAAACCAGACGCCCGTTCTTGTCGTCTCCGCTCTCGATACCGCTTCGACCGCTGTCGAAGCGCTCCGCGCCGGCGCGCAGGATTACATCGTCAAAGGCTTCGACATCGAAGAACTTCGCCACCGTGTGGCCGCGATTCTCCAGGCCCACTCGCTCGGCGAAGAAAACGCCCGCCTCCGCCGTGAACTCGTTGGCGACGGCCAATTCGGCCGTATGATCGGCGCCTCGCCAGAAATGCGCCGGGTCTTTGAGATGGCGGAGCGCGTGGCCGCAACTGACGCGACAGTTCTCATTCTCGGCGAAAGCGGAACAGGCAAGGACCTGCTCGCGCAGGAAATTCACAATCGATCGCCGCGCGCCGGAAAAGCCTTCGTCGCCGTCAATTGTGCCGCTCTTCCCGAAAATCTCATCGAGTCCGAGCTTTTCGGGTTCGAGCGTGGCGCCTTTACCGGTGCCGCCCAGCAGCGCAAAGGCAAGTTCGAGCTAGCGACAGGCGGCACGCTATTCCTCGACGAAATCGGCGACATGAATCCCGTCACGCAAGCAAAAGTCCTCCGCGCGCTCGAAAATCGGAAAATTGAGCGCCTCGGTGGCTCAGAGCCGATCGATGTCGATGTCCGCGTCATCAGCGCCACGCATCGCGACCTGCCTGCCGAAATCGCGGCCGGAAAATTTCGAGAGGACCTCTTCTACCGCATCCGCGTCGTTACGCTCGCACTTCCCGCGTTGCGCGAGCATCCGAGCGACATACCTCTCTTAGCCGCGAGTTTCGTCAAGCAGCTCGCCTCACGCCATGGACGCGACGCTCGCCTGACGCGCGACGCCACCGACGCGCTATCGAAATACTCCTGGCCGGGTAACGTTCGCGAGCTTCGCAACGCTCTCGAAACCACGCTCGTCCTATCGAGCGGCGCTGAGATCTCCCCTGCCGATCTTCCCGACGAAGTGCGCGAGGGCAAACCCGGACCGCATCCCACCGCGGCATCAGCGTCAAGCGGAAGTACCAACGGTGAAAGTGCGTTCCTCGCCGAAACCGACTTCCGCGAAGCCAAGCGCCAATTCGAAATCGCCTACCTCCGGCGCAAGCTCGAAGCTCACCGCTGGAACGTCTCCAAAACCGCGGAGGAAATCGGTCTCCACCGCCAAAGTCTTCAGGAAAAATTGCGCGAGCTGGGAATTCAGAGGCCCGTAAAATGAACGGCGTGCCGGGTGCGGACAGGGGCGTGGCGGCATTCGTCCTTGCGGGGGGCAAAAGTTCTCGCATGGCCAAGACAAAGCCCTTCTAGAAATTGCCGGCCAACCGCTGATCGAACGCACGGTCGATTTTGCCCGCGCCGTCGCTCACCCCGTTCGCGTTGTTGGTGGAGCGAGCCGGTTCGCCAGCCTCAATCTCGACGCGGTCGAAGACGACTTTCCTGGTCAAGGCCCGCTCGGTGGCATCGCCACGGCCCTTCGCGCGACGAATACCGAATGGAATCTCATCCTGGCCTGTGACCTTCCGTATCTCACGCGCGAATGGCTCGAATACCTCACCGACCGTTCGCAAAAATCCCCGGCCGACGCGGTCGTCCCGTCCAATCTCCGGCAAAACTACGAGCCGCTCTGCGCGTGCTATCGAAAGCGGTGCGCACTCGAGGCTGCAAACGCGGTCGGGGCCGGCCACCTGAAAGTCCAAGAATTCATCGCCGGGCTTGATACCGCCGGCCGCCTGGAATCTGTGGAACCCGCCGAATGGAAACGCTTTGATTCCACGGGCCGCCTATTCAAGAATATGAACCAGCCCCCCGATTACGAAGAAGCCAAACGGGCGCTGGGTGAGCGCGCGAAATCTTGAGCGAGCACTACTTCGAATTTCAAAGCGTTTTCAAATCCTTCGGCGATAACGCCGTGCTGAAGGACGTAAGCTTCTTCGTCAATCAAGGCGAAACGGCCGTGATCATGGGCCGCAGCGGTGTCGGCAAATCCGTCTCGCTGAAACTTCTTCTCGGTTTTCTCCAGCCTGACTCCGGGAAAATCATCGTCGCCGGAAACGACGTCACGAACTGGACCGAAGCTCAGTTCTCCGAAATTCGCCGCAAAGTCACCATGGTCTTTCAATCCGGCGCGCTTTTCGATTCGCTGACCATCTCCGAAAACGTCGCGTTTCCCCTCGAAGTTCGCGGCGATCATCACGAGCAGGAAGAAATCGACAAGATCGTCACCGACCTGATGAAAGACCTCGAAGTCTCCGACTTCGCCGACCGGCTTCCCGCCGAACTCAGTACTGGTTCCAAGCGCGCCGTTGCCATCGCGCGTGCACTCGCGGAAAATCCCGAAGCGATTCTTTATGATGAGCCCACCACGATGGTCGATCCGATGATGGCCGCTCACGTCGGCGACCTGATCGTGAAGCTCAAAGCCAAGCTGCACAAGACTTCGATCGTCGTCACGCACGATACGCACCTTGCCAAAAAACTAGCCGACCGCCTGATCTTTCTCCACGACGCAGGTGTCGCCTTCTTCGGCACATGGGTCGAACTCGAAAAATCACAGGACCCGTTCCTCAAAAATTTCCTCGCGCAAGATGAAATGATTCCCGCACTGGACGAATCCGAGTGAGCTACCCCGGCTCTCGCGAATCGGAAGGCGCCGACGCAAACCCGAAAAGTCAGCTTCGCCGTGTGATGGGTTTCTGGGATCTGCTGCTTTTCAACGTTGCTGCCGTCCTCGGCCCGCGTTGGATCGCCGCTGCGTCGCACAACGGCCCTTCTTCCGTTTCGCTCTGGATACTTGCGGCCATCGGATTTTTCCTACCTACGGCGCTCGTCATTGTCGAACTCACTTCGCGTTATCCCGAAGAGGGCGGCCTCTACGCTTGGACGAAGTTAGCGTTCGGCGATTTCCATGGTTTCGTCGCGGGCTGGACGTACTGGATCTACACGATCTTTTATTTCCCCGCGCTGCTGCTCGCGAGCGCCGCGATGAGCGCGTACGTGATTGGCCCTCGTGGCGCCGAACTCGCGCAGAACCGCTGGTTCCTTTTGACCGGTTCATTCATCCTGCTCATCGTCGCGGTCGTTTTGAATATCGTGGGATCGAACATCGGCAAGTGGCTTCAAAACGCTGGCGGCGTCTCCACTTATCTGCCGCTACTGATCCTCGCGGTGATCGCCTTCTTGTTTCTGCGCAGCACGGGCCAGCACTCTGTAACAATTTTTTCGCGTGACACAATCATTCCTCATTGGGATTGGGGCACGGTGAACTTCTGGCCGCAGCTTGCGTTCGGGCTTACAGGCCTCGAGATCGGCGCGATGATGAGCGAGGAAGTGAAGGACCCGCGCCGCACGTTTCCGCGCGCGATTTTCGCTTCCGGCGCGTTGATCGCTGTGATCTACGTGGTTGGAACGATTGCTGTTCTCTCGATGGTTCCCGCCGGGCAGGTTGATCCGAAGTCCGGCGTTTTTCAGGCCATCACCATGGGCTCGGTCGCGCTTAAAGTCGGTTTCATCGGGGTTCTTGCAGCCGTCTTGGTCTCGGTAGGAAATGCGGGAGGAGTGGGGACTACAGTCGCGGGCGTCTCGCGTCTTCCGTTCGTCGCGGGCATCGACCACTACATGCCCGCCGCATTCGGAAAGATTCATCCGAAGTGGCGCACCCCGTACGTCGCCATTCTCGTGCAGGCGTTTGTGTCGGCGTTTGTCCTGCTCGCTACGCAAATCAACGAAACCGCAAACAGCGCCTACCAGATTCTCGTGGATGCCACCACGATTGTGTATTTCATCTCGCTGATTTACATGTACGCTGCGGCGATTCGCCTCGCCTACCGGAAAGACCGCACGACGACGCCCAACGCGGTGCTGATTCCCGGTGGCGTTGTGGGCGTCTGGATCGCGAGCCTGCTTGGCTTGCTGGTGGTCATCGCCGGCATCGTGCTCTCGTTCATTCCGCCCGCCGAATCCGAGAACAAAATTCTCTTTGTCGCGAAGCTCGTCATCGGCACCGTCGCCTCGATCGCGTTCGGCTTGATCCTCTATTACCGCGGCGTCCGGTCCAAATCCCGCGCGGCTGCAAATCTCCAAAGCTGATCAACCAGCTGGAATTCGATCTGTAATTAGCAGTGAGACGAGCTTCTCAGTGCACCTCTATCGATAGCCATTCGCGGCCACAATCCGACACTCCCAATAGTCCGAGCCCGGCACAAAGTCGGAAGCCGTCTGCACTTCACCCGTCGCCGTGGGCTCCAACTTCGCGCGAAGACGAACTTGCCGATCGATCACCTTGTCGTATCCATCCGGCTTTGCCACCGGATCGAACGTGCACCAACTCGTCGCAATCTGCCATCCGCCGCTGTCCGTCGATTGCGATGCTGCTGCGCTGGGGCGAAGCGCCACAACGCGCACTGTTACATCTTGCAGCCGATTCTTCGACCCGTTGGTAACGTGTGCCTTGAGGGTGCCTGCTTCGGCCTCCAACTGCACTTCGATTTTTAGGAGTTGGTCCGCAGGCAGGGGTTGCGCTCGCAGCAGCCGGTAAGAAACAAAAACTCCGACACCCGCAATCACGGCCAGAACACCAGCCGCCAAGATTCCGATTGCCCGCCGGCGCGCCAATATAATTCCTCAAGATCCAGACATAGGGAGTAGCGTAGGCGATCCCGGCTACACGCTTTCGAACCCACGGTCCCGCGCTAGTGAACCGACCGCTGCTGCGTCTCTGCTTTCGTCGCGAGCGAAAACCGAGGGTCCGCAGCCGTCTCCGCCGTCACGCGTCCCAAGACGTGAGCCCCCACGTACTCGCCAACGCTCGGCCCGTGTTTGAATCCGTGTCCCGAACCGCCGCCAACCAGCCACACGTTCTCGATCTCTGGATGGCGGTCGATCAGAAAGTCCCCGTTCGACGTGTTTTCGTACTGGCAAACGCGCGTCTCGACGATCGGCGCATCCGCGAGAGCACGGAATCGCCGCGCCACAAACCCCCGCGCCGCCTCGATGGCCTCCGGCGTCGGGATGCGCGATTGCGTGTCCGGATCGACGCGCGATCCGTGCCGGTCGTTCGCGACCTTGAACCCGCGATGCTCGATGTCCGGCATTCCATAAAATTCATCCGCCAGATACAGCCACGTCGGCAAGTGTGCCTCGTCGAATTGCGTCACACCTGCAGGCAGTCCAAAAAAGAAAATCTCCTGCCGCGACGGAAAAATTCGTGGCCCGAGCAACTCCGGGAAAACTTTGCCGAGCCACGCGCCGCACGCGAACACAAACTGCCGTGCCGTAATCGTGTGACGGTCGGATGTTGTAATCGAATCGAGCGGCTTGTTGGCCGACGCGGACGCCGCCGGCGATTGCACCGCCGTCTGTCGACACTCACCACCCAGCTTCACAAACTCGTCCACAACAGCCTGCACCGCGCGTCGCGCCATCAGCACGCCGCTGGCCGGCTCGAGAATCCCCCACGCGTCATCTTCAAACGCAATCTGCGGATATCGATGCCGCAATTCCGTCGTTGAAAACTTCTCCGCCGCGATACCCAGCTTTTGCATCGCGGCGAGCGAATCGATTGCGTATTGATATCCCGGCGGCGCGATCCACAACACTCCAGTCTTGTGAAACAGTTCCGGCCGCTGCACTCGCGCAAAAAGCTGCTGCCATCGCGGGAGCGCCCGCGCCGACCATTGCGTGTAAATCTCATCCGCGCCGTAGCCCATGCGAATAATTCGCGATTCGCCGCCTGAGCTGGCCCTCGCGTGCGCCGGCCCGTAAGCATCGAGCAGGATCACTTCTGCACCCGCACGCCGCAATTCGTGCGCCGTCCACGCGCCAAACACACCAGCGCCAACAACCGCGACGTCGAAGTGATTTCGCGCGGCCATCGCGCCTAAAAGCCTTCCTCGACCAACTCTTTCACGGTGACGTGTGACGTCGCCGGTGCTCTGGTATTCGCCAACAAGCTCTCCACATATTTCGCCAGAATGTCGGTCTCGAGATTCACGGCGTCATTCACCGTCATGGCGCGAACATTCGTGTGCGCCTGCGTGAACGGAATGATCGCAATGTCGACGACGCCTTCATTCCAACGCGCTACCGTCAGGCTGATTCCATCGATCGCGATCGAACCTTTTTCCGCCACGTACCGCCGCAGATTTTCCGGCACGCGCACGGAGAGCCGGAAGTTGTCGCCTTCGGGCGCGAGCCGCGTCACGCGTCCAATCCCGTCGACGTGCCCTTGCATGAAGTGACCGCCCAGCCGTGCGCCCGCCGCAAGCGGCCGCTCCAGATTCACCAGGTCGCCCGCTTTCTTCTCGCCGAGGTTCGTCCGGCGCAGCGTCTCGCCCGAAAGATCGGCCACAAATCGCGCCGCGTCGAATTCCACGACCGTCAGGCAGCACCCATTTACCGCGATCGAATCGCCGAGCTTCGTCCCGCGCGCAATCTCTTGCGCCGTATCGCCCGTGCCAAACGCAACGACGAGCCGTCCACCGTCCGATCCGCGCTCCAACGACTCAATTTTTCCGACGTGTTCCGTGATTCCCGTAAACATCGCGCGTCCACCCTTCGATCACAGTGTCCGATCCATACTGCACGCTTCGCACGTCACGCAGTACCGGCAGCCGCAGCGCCACTTTCCCGCGCAACGCGGCGAACGGCACACCTTCTACTCCGATGACTCGCGGAGCGTAATACAGCACCAGCTTGTCCACAATTCCACTCTCGATCGCCGACGCGTTCATCTCCGCACCCGTTTCGAGTAGCAGATTCAAGATTTCGCGCCGCCCCAATTCCGCCACCAGCGCTTCGAGATCAACGCGCCCGCGCCCGGCTTTCACGCGCATGACTTCAACGCCCGCGCGCTGAAGCGCTCGCGCCTTCGTCGAGGTCAGGGGCTGGGTCGTCGCCAACAGCACATCGCCATCCGCCGACGTCACGATTTTCGATTTCAGCGGAATCCGCAGCTTCGAATCCGCGATCACGCGCAACAGTTTGCGTCTGCGTGGCTCGCCCGTCCGGTCCGTAAGCAACGGATCGTCCACCATCACCGTCCCCACACCCGTCAGGACGGCGTCTGCCTCGTGCCTCAGCCGTTGCACCGACGCTCGCGACTGCTCGTTCGAAATCGCCGTTGTCGCGCCGCGCTTCGCCGCGATCCGCCCGTCGAGGGTCAGCGCGCTCTTTAGCGTCACAAGCGGCCGCCGCGTCAAAATCCATCGCGCGAAGTCTGCGTTGGCTTCTCGCGCCGCGTTCTCGGCCACGCCAACGCTCACGTGCACGCCCGCGCGCCGCAATTCCTCCACGCCTTTGCCCGCCACGCGTGGATTCGGATCCAGCATAGCCACAATCACATGCGTGATTCCTGCCTCGATGATCGCGCGAGTGCAAGGGCCGGTTCGTCCCGTGTGGCAGCAAGGCTCAAGCGTGACGTACATCGTCGCGCCGCGCGCCTGCTCACCCGCCGCGTTCAGCGCGACGATCTCCGCGTGATCCAGTTGGTCGAATTGGTGGAAGCCTTCGCCGACGATGACTTCGTTTCGCTCAATCACTGCGCCGACGACGGGATTGGGGTGCGCCAGCGCTACGCCTTTAGAGGCGAGCCCAAGCGCGCGCAACATCCGCTCGCGATCTCGGTCGCGAACGCCGTCAGTCGAAGAGGGAATTGACATAGGTCTGCGCGTCGAACGGCACCAGATCGTCGATCTGTTCGCCTGTTCCGACGAATCGCACCGGCAAATTCAGCTCACGCGTAATCGCAATCACGATTCCGCCCTTCGCCGTGCCGTCCAGCTTGGTGAGAACGATGCCCGTAACTCCGGCCTGGCTCCAGAACTCGCGCGCTTGATTCAAACCGTTCTGCCCGGTTGTCGCGTCCAGCACCAGAAATACATCGTGCGGCGCGCCCGGCACCACTTTCGCCGCCGTGCGCTTCATCTTTTCAAGCTCCGCCATCAAGTTCGATTTCGTGTGGAGCCGCCCAGCCGTATCCACGAGCACGACGTCCGCCTTACGTGCCACCGCCGCCGCAAGCGCGTCATACACCACGGCCGATGGATCGGCTCCCGGCTTCTGCTTGATCATTTCCACGTCCGAGCGCCGCGCCCAGATCTCCAGCTGCTCGATTGCTGCCGCGCGAAACGTATCAGCCGCGCAAAGAACCACGCTCGCGCCTTCCTTGCGGAAACGATTCGTCAACTTACCTGTCGTCGTGGTTTTCCCCGTGCCATTCACGCCGACGATGAAAATCACGCGCGGCGACGCTTTCAGATTCGCACTCGGGTCGCCGTTGGTGAGCGGCGCATTCAAAATCCGCAGAATTTCGCTTTTCAACTCGCGCCGCAGATCCTTCGCCTCGACCAGCTTGTGCTCGTTCACCTTCTGCCGCATCGCCGCAAGGATTTCTTTCGTGGTCCGCACTCCGATGTCCGCGCTCAGCAGCGCGGTCTCGAGTTCCTTCAGCAGCGCCTGATCGACCGGCCGGTCGCCCGTCAAAATCTGTTCGACGCGCGCCGAAAGCTCGGTCTTCGTCTTCGCGACCGACTCTTTCAGGCGCTCCAGTAGCGTCGGCTCAGGTTTTCCAAAAAGTGAAATCATGCCGTGTCACATTCAGGCTAGCACAACCGTGGGGAATTTCTGAGGGAGGGGACCAGCGCCAAATCGCGGCGCCTTCGAGAAAACAAAGAGCGAAACTAAACTTCAACCAGCGTGGCCGACAGCCGTAGCTTGCCGGTTTCGATCGCCGTCACCAGCGCCTGCACCACTTCGGGATCGAATTTCGAGATCGCCAGCGATTTGATACGTTCCACAGCGAACTCTACTTCCATCGCCGTCTGATAGGGCCGGTTCGTCGTCATCGCGTCGAATGTATCCGCCACCGCGATGATGCGCGCCATCATCGGAATCTTCTCGGCCGTCAGCCCGAACGGGTAGCCCGCGCCATCCATGCGCTCGTGGTGCAGCTCGATGCCGGGCAGCATTTCCTTCAACTGCGGCACAGGACGCATGATGTTCGCGCCCTTCGTCGGGTGCTGTTTCATCAAGTCGAACTCTTCGTCGGTCAGCTTGCCCGGCTTCTTCAACACACGGTCATCCACGCCGATCTTGCCAACGTCGTGCAGCAACGCCGAAATCTTCAGCCGGTCGAGCTCGTCCGCGGGCAATCTGAGATTTTCGCCGATCAGCATCGAATACTTTGCCACGCGGCCGGAATGACCTCGCGTGTACGGATCCTTTTCGTCGACCGCTGCCGCGATCATGCGAATCGAGCCAAGGAACAGCTCGCGGTTTTCCTCCGCCGCTTGCTTCAAGCGTTCGATGTACCGCTCGATGTCGCCGGCCATTGTGTTGAACTGCTCGGCCAGCTCCGCGATTTCTGCGGCGCCTTCCACTTCCACGCGCTCGTGAAATTCCGCGCGGCTCATCGCACGCACAGACTTTGCCAGGCTGCTGATCGGCCGCGTGATTCGCAGCGCGAACAGATAACCAAACAGCAGCGCGATCAAGCTGACGCCGAGTACGAACCGTAGCGCCTCGCTCGTCAGTTCGGTCACGCCCGCATCGACGCGCGCGTCATCCAGGCTGCGCTGCGCGACCACCGCCCAGCGCAGTTCCGGAATCGTGCTGTACGTCCCGATCATCTCCACCGGGTGGCGCGGCGTTTTCCCCTGCACGTTGAAGTGCATCGTTTCGGTCGCGCGCAATTCCTGCGGCAACTCTTTCAGGTGAGTCACGACCGGCGAACTCGCCGTCACGTCGCGCCCCGGTACGAATTCCTTGTCTGGATGCGCCACGATGTGGCCGTGCCCGTCGACGATGAACACCACGCGGTCGCGCACGCTCGCATCGCGAATGCGCTCCAGGAGGCTGTCAATCGAGACCACAGCCGCGAGCATTCCCGTGAATTGCCCGTCCGAGGAGAGCGGCACCGAAACGATCAGCGCCGGCCGGTTGTCCTTGCCCAGCGCGATCGGCTCGCTCACAAAATTCAGGCCCTGAATGCTCGCCGTGAACGCGCGCTTCAGCGCCACCTGCACGAACGGATCGAGATCGGCCGCGAAGCTTCCCGCCGATTGTCCCTTCGCCTGCTGGTTCACTGCGGTCACGTACAAAATGTTCGGATTGTTTTCGACGAAGCTCTGTAGCAGTCGCGCGAGTTGCGGCGCGTGCTGCGGATCGTCAACGTCCTGAATCCAGCCGGTCAGCGCAAAAACCTGCCGCTCGCTGAGTAGTTGTTCGCGGAAATTTTGTTCGAATTGCAGCGTCTCGCTGGCCAGCGAACGCGTGATCTCGCTCTGTTGCAAGCGCTCGGTGTCTTGCAGCTTCTCTTCGCTCAGCCGCAACACCTGCCGGTGATACAGCCATAGCGGCGTCGCGCTCACGAGCAACAGCGCGCCCAGCACAATCCATAGGATGCGCCAGCGACGAAAGTCCCAGTGATGGTCGGGCCGGGTAGACACGGTTCTTCCTGAATAAAATCGTAGTCAAGGCGAAGGATCGGCACAACGGGACCAAAGTACTAGGGGTGGCGGATAAGCCACAGAGAACGCTAGGTTTAGGCCGTGGTACAGGTGGGCCGAAAGTACTGCAAATGCGGCACTTGCGGTGGATTTAGTGCGACTGGGATCGAGGTGTGTTCAGTGCGGAACTATTTGGAAAATTTAATCTTCGGCTCTTCGCCGGAGAGCAGTCTCTGAATATTTGGAATGTGTTTGATCAGCACCAGGCACACGATGAACGTCGTCCCGAACGTGACGATGTCCGGAGGCGCGAACCCTCGCTGGTAAAGCACATACATGAAAACCGGAAGTCCCGCCGCCGCTGCGATCGATCCCAGCGACGCGTAGTGCCAGAAGAAAACCACTACAATCCAGAGTGCAACGGCGAGCACTACGGCTTGCCATGAGATCGGCAGGAACACGCCGAGCCCGGTCGCAACGCCTTTTCCGCCGCGCAGTTTCAACCACACCGGGAAAATGTGTCCCGCTACCGCGCACATTGCCGCGATCATCATCCAGCGGATGTTTGAGTTGGTGAAATGCGCCGCGAGCCAAACAGCGAAGTATCCCTTCGCGGCATCGAGCAACAGTGTCAAGGCGCCTGCGAATTTTCCCGCGTTGCGCGCTACGTTCGCCGCTCCGATGTTGCCACTTCCGACGTCGCGGATGTCGCGCCCCGCCGTCAGCTTCACGATCAGTAGGCCGAAGGGAATCGAGCCCAACAGGTACGCGACAACCGGGATTAGGTAAACGAGATTCAATTCTTGCGATCCTCTGTGCTCGCTTCGCCGCTGGCAAAATGGAAAGTTCCGAGCGACGCGTACTCCGCGCCGGATGGCTTAAGTGTGCTCTGAAAGAGCTGGAACTCGCACGCTTGCATCGTCCCGAAATCATACGACGCGAATCCCGCCATCACACGCGCCAGATTCTCCAATCGCTCACGCGAGTTGATTCGCGCCAGGGTTATGTGTGGAGAAAAGTCGCGCTCCTCGCGCGGGAACCCCAGCGGCTCGAGGCGCGACTCCATCGATTCCGATAGGTCCGTCAGTTCCTTGTTCACGTCGATGCTTGTCCAAATCACGCGCGGCCGATCGTGCTTTGGAAAAGATCTTAGTCCTCGAAATCGCAATTCGATCGGTCGTAACGCGCGAATCTCCTTCAGCTCGGCCGCGATGCACGCCAGCTGCGGCTCCTTCACGTCGCCTAAAAACTTCAACGTGAGGTGTAGTCCCTCTGGCCGCACCCAGCGCGATGCACGCGAAAAAGGCTTCAATTCTTCCATTACACGCACAATTCGCTCGTGAACGTCCGCGGGCGGTATGATGGCGACAAACAGGCGCATGGCGGTAAGGCTAGCGAGCTGTTGCGACAGGGAAAAGAAAATGCCGGCGAATCGTATCGAGCGCCGTTTGCGTCGCGTAGGAACGAATCCGGTCGCGGTCGCCTGTAAATCGAAATGCTCGTTCGCGTGGCCCGCGCTCGTCGGCAATTCCAATGTGCACGAGGCCCACGGGCTTTTCTGGCGTACCACCGCCCGGTCCAGCGATACCCGTAATACCCACGCCGAGTGTCGCGCCTGTCCGCCGACGGATTCCATCTGCCAGCGCAAGCGCAACCTCTGAACTCACTGCGCCTTTCGCCTCGATCGTTTCCGCTGGCACGCCTACCAGCGACGTCTTCAGTTCGTTGCTGTAGCAAACCACGCCGCCCAGAAAATAGGCCGAACTTCCGGCAAGATTCGTCAACCGTTCGGCGAGCATCCCGCCGGTGCAACTCTCTGCCACGGCGACTGTGGTGCGATTCTCCGTTAACAGCCGCGCGACCACCTCTTCCAAAGTTTCGCCGTGCGTCGAGTAGAGATACTCTCCAAGCGCCAACGCCATGCGACTCGTAATCTCGTTCAGAATTGCTTCGGCGTGCGCCGCGTCGCTCGACCAGATTCGTGGATGCAACTGAATTCCCGTCGGCGCGGAAAGAATCGTAGTTTCTGTATCCGGATAAAGCGCGTAAAGCGGCCGAACGCGCGTTTCGACTTCCGATTCGGGCAGCCCCGAAATTCTCAATTCGCGCGTGTAAAGCCGTTCGGCGGGAGCGACCCTCCCGAGTCGTGGCCGCACTTCGTTCTCAAATAGCGTCTTCAATTCGTGCGGCACGCCGGGCAGCATCACGATGATGTGCCCGCCCGCTTCGAGCCACAGCCCCGGCGCGGTACCGCGTGAATTCGGCAAAATCGTCGCGCCCTCCGGCACCATCGCCTGGCGCGCGTTGATCTCCGGCATAGTCCGCGCGAAGCGCCGGAATCGTTCTTGAATCCCGCGCAGAATTTCTTCGTTGAGCTTCAATTTTCGCCCGAGCAGTTCGGCGACGGTTTCTCGCGTGCGGTCATCATCCGTTGGCCCCAACCCGCCGCACGAAATAATCACGTCCGCGCGGTCCATCGCGTAGCGAAAAGACGAACGCATCTCGTCCGGCGCATCGCCGACGATCGCCTTGTGCACCACGCGGATGCCGAGGCGGTTCAGCTCATTGGTAAGCCAGAGCGAGTTTGTATCTTGCCGGAAGGGAGTGAGGAGTTCGGAACCGACTGCGATGATCTCAGCGCGCATCCGGGCGTATTATCCGAAGAGGGAGACGCCCTCGACGTTCCAGTCGAGCGAATAGAGCGAATTCGTTGTGGTAATGTAAGCGCGCCGCGAAGGAAGCAGTGCCAGTCCCACGATGTTGCTGCCGCTGAGTGCTAGCTCAGCTTTGCCATCGGGTGAGATCTTTGCGATGCCGCGCTTTCCAGCTAGCGACCCCGCCACGTACAAATTTCCGTGCTTGTCGAATGCGAGACCTTGCGGCCGGCCTAGCCCGCGATAGAAAGTGCTCACTTCGCCCGCGGGGTTGATACGGTAAACGCGGTCGAAGCTCGACGTCGTCGGCCCGGTCACATACAACTCGCCCGCGGGGCTGAACGCCAAGTGGTACGCCGCCACCGATGGCTCGAGAGTCGCGAAAACAAAAATTTCGCGATTCGATCCGATCTTGAAAATCGTTCCGCTGCGATCACCGACGTACAAGTTACCGACGGCATCGAACGCAATGCCCGTCGCGATGCCCATTCCCTCGATCCATTGCATCGATTCGCCGCCGGGGGCTACGCGATGAATCGTCCCGTCGTTGCGCGACGAAACGAAAAGAAATCCCTCGCGATCGATCGCGAGGCCCGACGGATTCATCAACTCGGTGAGAAACGGCTTGATCGTCTGACCCGGCGTCACCTTGTAGAGCGACACCGGGACTTTCTGGCCACGCTGCCCGCTGAACGTGACGTAAATATTTCCGTCAGTGTCGACCGCCGGATTTGAAACCGGATGAAGGTTGTCTGCAATCTGCGTCGCGAGCGCGATTGGATACGGCGCGCTCTGCGCACCCGCGAGCGAAATTCTTACTGTGCCGCCCGCCGCACCTTCCGGCACGCGTGCGATCACGAAATCATCCGACGCGACCATCAGGCTCGCGTCCGCTGTTCCGAATTGCACCTGTGGCCGCGCGTGGTTTCGCGAGCTGAATCCAGCGCCGTGAATTGCTACTTCGCCAGTCGGAAGTGCGGCTGCGGGTCTTACGCTTTCAATTCGGGGATTGCCGTCGAGTTTCAACCTCAGAGTCCTCGGTACAAGTTTGATGCAGTGGACGCTGCGCGCCGGTCACAGGCCAGCCGACCGCGCCAGCCAAAGACCGATCGCCGCGTAAAGTCCGGCGACCCAATCGTCCGCCATGATGCCCCAGCCGCCGGGCAGCGATTCGGCTTGCCGCGCTGGGAACGGCTTCCAAATGTCAAACAGTCGAAAAAGTATAAAACCCACAAGCAAATATTTCCACCCAAGCGGCGCACCCGCGCCGAGCATTCCGAGCGTGATGCCGGGCCACCGCGGTGCGATGTGCGTCAACGTCGGCAGCGTGCCACCGACGAGCAGCGCGAGGTGCTGTCCCGAAACCTCGTCGATCACCACGCGCTGCGGATCCTTCAGTCCCCAGTAGATCGCTGCACGTTCCGAGGCCCACACTCCGATGAGCGCCAGCACTACCGTGAGCGCGACCTGCATGGTGAAAATTGGATCGACGTTTGGAAATGGCCACGCGAACGGCAGCGTCTCCGAATCGGACTTCCGAAACGCGAGAACGAACGACAGTCCAAATATCGACACCCACTGCGGCGCCATCGCCAGTACGACGCCCGCCAGCGCACCAAACGTTCCCGGCGCTTTCGCTGCGTAGCCGAGTCCCGCGGCCGTCGCTACAAAGAGCGCGAATCGTGGTTTCCTCGATGAATGCGAATTTGCTGCGGTCAAACCCTGAGGCGGCGTCGTGGGCGCGTCAGTTTTTCGGGTCATCTTTGTGATCGCGGTTTTCGGCGGTCGGCGTCTGCGAGCCCGAGTCGCTGAACAGTCCGTCGTCGAACGCCGGCTCGCTGATCGTGTATTTCTCGGTGGCCCAGTTGCCCAGGTCGCGCAGCTGGCATCGCTCGCTGCAGAACGGAAACTCCCGATGCGTCTCCGTCGCGGTCGGCTTCTTGCAGATCGGGCATCGATGCTTCATATGCGAAGAATACAGCAATTACGTCCCGCTCGCCTTTCGAACCGCTAAGGACGAATCACGCGAACCTTCGTCTCCGTCGCGATTACGAGACATTTCGTCCAAGTTGAGCAAGCTTCGGTTGCGAACAACTCCGTGAGCCGGTCAACCACAGCGGCCTGATTCGTCCCGGAGTCGCAGCAGCAGGATTCCAAAATGTGTTCCAGGTGCAAACCGTCTGGTATCCGCGAAACCGAAATCTTGCGTTATCAGAAACCTCTCTTCCGACTGCGTCGCAATCCAGACAACCTCATCGGATCGGCCCGACAAGCCCTCGCCGAACACCGTGTGGACATCGTGACCGGAGTCGCCGAGTTCGCGCGCCATTCGCGTCGTGATGTTCTCGTCCAGCTTGATTTTCATTTGAAGCGCGGAACTTCGTGCGCGGGCAAATCTTCCTCGGCCGAGGCGGCTGCGAACGCGATGGCCGCTTTCACGTCGTCGATGGTAAGCGACGGGTAGCCTGCGAGAATCTCTTCGGGCGTTTCGCCTGCTTTGAGACCGGCTCGTACGGACTTCAGCAACACTCTGGTGCCCTTGAACACCGGGGCACCGCCGCAGATGGCTGGATCCCGAACGATGTGGTCGTGGTAGTTCATGATCTTTTCGGCAGTATAGCATCGCGCCGCTAAGGCGACCCGTCGCTACTGCAGGATGAGGAAGGGTGAGTCGGGTGACGCGGCGGGGCGGCGTGGGACGCCGGGGCCCGGCTTTTCAAATTGAGTGACGCGGCCGATCAAGTCGTACGCTTTTGCTTCGGTTATCTCGATCGTCGCCATCGTGCCGGGCGCGGGCAACTCGGCTGCGTCGTTCACGCCTTCGAATTCGGTCACATAAACTTTGCCGTCGATGTCTGGCGCCATACCTTCAAGGCGCGCCTCCCACACCAGATCGGTTTCCTTCGACGGGCCGTCGAGCATCACCTGCAGAGCCTGGCCTACGCGCTTGTTCAGGTTCTGCGTGGAGATTTTCTTTTGCAGCGCCATCAACGCGTTGCGCCGGTGCTCGATCGTCTTCGCATCGACTTTTCCGTCGAGCGCGTAGCTCTTCGATGCATCCTCGTCCGAATACTTGAACACGCCTAACCAGTCGAATTGCGCGGCGCGCACGAAGTCGCACAGCTCGTCGAAATCCCTGTCCGTCTCGCCGGGAAACCCGACGATGAACGACGTGCGGATTGAAACGCCCGGGATCGCCTTTCGCGCGCGCTCCAGCATTTTTAGAAAGGCATCGCCGTGCGAGCCGCGCTTCATGCGCTTCAACACGTCTCGGCTTGCATGCTGCAGCGGCACGTCAAGGTACTTCGCGAGTCGCGGGTGTGCCGCAATCGTGTCGAGCAGCTTCGGCGTGATCCGGTTCGGGTAGCAGTACAAAAACCGCACCCAGTTCAAATCCTCGATGCCTGCTAGTCGCTCGAGCAGAGTCGCAAGCCCGTCGCGCAATCCGAGATCTTCGCCGTAGAACGTCGTGTCCTGCCCGATCAGCGAAATTTCCCGCACGCCCGCAGCCGCCAGGTTTTCCGCCTCGCGAATCACCGATTCGAATCGCCGGCTGCGGAATTTTCCGCGCAGCTGCGGAATCACGCAGAACGTACATGGGTGGTCGCAGCCTTCGTTGATCTTGATGTAAGCGGTGTGGCGCGGCGTCGCCAGGATGCGCGGCGTCGTGTCGTGGTAGAGATATTTCGGCAACTCACCGCCGCCCGGCGCGTCCTCGCGGACTTCACCTTCACAAACTTCCAGAATCTTCTCGATCTCGCCGGTGCCGATCACGGCGTCGACTTCCGGGATCTGCTCGCGAATTTCGTGCCGGAAGCGCTCGACCATGCAACCCGCGACGATCAGCTTCTGCGCGCGGCCGAATTTCTTGTACTCCGCCATTTCGAGGATCGAGTCGACCGATTCTTTCTGAGCCGGCTCAATGAAGCTGCATGTGTTCACAACCAGGACGTCGGCGTCGGCGGCGCGAGGCGTAAGCTCGTAGCCGGCCTGGTTCAAAATGCCCATCATCACCTCGCTATCGACGAGGTTCTTCGGGCATCCCAGGCTGACGAATCCGACTTTAGGCATGACGATACGGTTCCTTCGGCAAACAGCGCGGAAACGACAATTCTACCATGTTTAGGGCGCCTCCGCTGTCCGCATGGGAGTGCGCAGCTTCAGCATTCGAAGGATCCAATACGCGGCGAACGCAGCTGCGATGTGCTTGAGCGCGTGTCCGCTCATCGTGCCATGCGTCACATCGAACACCTTTCGATCACCCACCTCCAGCACTTTGGCAAGTACGTAGAAGCCGAGCGCGATCGTGAAATCGTAGCCGCGGGCGTAGCGGGGCCGGAAGAGCGCCAGCAGGAGCATTAGCACGAGCAGCGAACCGAACTGCGTGAGCGCATCGAGTCGAAGATCGCCGTGGCCACTAGACTGGGTCACGTCCCAATACAAAACGGTAAAAAGACCGAACGCGAGCAATGGTGCGAGACTTGCGATTCCGGCGCGGAGGTTGATGCGCTCGCCGATCATTGCTGCGAGAAGCGACATAAAGCCGAGTGTCATCGGCAACCGGTCCCACACCAGTGTCGAGTTGTTCGGATTCAAATGGTAGTACGACGAACCGAGAGCGGTGAGTGCGACACCGACGAAGAAGATCAGGTATGGCCAGCGTTCTACGGGACTCAAGAAACGGTGCGGATCGTCGAGATCGTGGCGACGAAGCGTGAAGCTTATGCCTGTCACGCCGAAGACGAGGAACAGCGCGTTTGAAACGACGTTCCAAAAGTTGGGAATTCCGGCGATTGTGCGCGTGTCTGCGAAGTGGTGGTAGGAGGGATTCTGCGCCACGGGCGGAAAATGGAACGCGATCGCGAAGCAGAGCAGGACGGCGACCGCGAGTGCTTGGACGCGAATGCGTGTCTGCACGTAGAGAGGCACATCGGCCCGTGGGCGTCCTCGCGACGCATCAGGGCCCTGCGCCTCGCCGCCGCTCATTTCGAGGCGCGGACGCCGCGCTTCACGGCGTCGCGAACGGAGGCGACCAGCGCGGACATTTGTTCGATCCTCGCCGGATGCTCGCCGAAGCGGGCGGCCTGATACATATTTGTGAGTTGCGCTACTGGGCCAGCCAGCTCGTTCGGCGCGAACTGGGCGGCGAATTCCTCGGCGGTGTGGGAAGGATGTTTGCGCCAGCCGGCTTTTTCGAGCAGCCGGAGCATCTCGCGATATTCAAACACGGCGAGCGACGTCTTCGCGTCTCCGCTTCGCGCGAGCAGCGCCCAGCGCGCCATCAAATGGGTGAGTAAGTCGCGCCCGCGCAGAATTATCAGCAGCACGATCAGCAAGACCAAAATTCCCGGCAGGAAATACGGCGAAGCCTCGGTCTTTTTGTCCAGCGTGATGATCTCGGCAAGCAACGCGTCGCGTTTCACCTGATACCATTTGCGAACGTTGTCGCCGAAATTGCGCGAGCTCTGCCCGACGTTGTGAGCCAGTGAAAGCTGGTGGACGAAATCGTAGTTGATCACCCACTCGCCCCAGGCGAACTGGAACCAGTCCCAATATTTTCCGAGCTCCGCGAAGAGGCTGTCGTGCTTGGGCGCACCGCCGGGCGTCGGGTCGAACGTCATCCATCCGTAGTTCGGAAAGAAAACTTCCACCCAGGTGTGCGCGTCACTGGCGCGAATGATCCAGTCGCCGGCCACGTCGTTGTATTCACCCGAGAGAAACCCGCCGACGTAGCGCGTGGGAACGCCGATCGACCGGAGCATCACCGTCATCGCCGCGGCGAAATACTCGCAGTTTCCGGATTTCCTCACGAAGAGAAAATTCGCGAGCGGGTCTTTCGTTGGAGGGCCGGAAAGATCGAGCGTGTAGTTCAGCCGCGTCTTTAAATAGCGTTCGATGTTCGCGGCTTTGTCGTAGTCGTTGGCTGAGCCGCGCGTGATTTCTTCAGCGAGCTGCTTGATGCGTGGATCGATCTGCGGCAGCTGAAGATACCGCACCGCGATGTCGTCGGGATAATTCGCGCCCGCCTCGCGCAACAGCGCCGGTGGAATCGCGGGAATTTCAGACCCGCCTTCGTAGCGCAGCTTCGCGTCATTGTGCGAAGGATTGGTGAGCGAGCCGGTGTGATCGATCACGATATAACCGTTTCGTCCCCGCTCACCGGGCCGTTCCGTTCCCGTGCCGAATCGGCCGCGAAGCGCCATGATGCGTGGGGCGACAAAAATCGCGTCCGAGGCGTTCGGCTCCATCAGCACTGTATACCGGATGTAGCGTGCCTGGTCAGGCGGCAGACGCTTGGTGGGGAAAAGATAGTCGCCGCCCGCGGTGGGCGTAACGATCACATCGTCACGCTGGGGAGTGAACCAACGCCGCCCGTCGAAATTCGTGAAGACGATTCCCCGCCAATGAACGTCGACGCCCTGGGTTGCACCGTCGCCGTCGAAACTGATCCGCATCACCACCGCGCTACTCTGTTTGATCACGCCGATCTGGCCAAGCGTCACCGAGTCGCCGAAGCCGGTCATGAGGCTCGGTTGCAGATTCAGCGCGCTCAGGTAGCCCGAGGTGTAGCGCGGAATCAGGAAGAAGATCATCGCGCCGATGACGAGCGCTCCAGCCGCGACGAGAACCGACGTGAGTCCAAGAGCGCGATTCAGGTCTTGTGCGAGCGGTGAGCCGGGATCGAGCGTGGGCGACACGGCGCCGGTGGCGCTGCGACGCATCTC
>Ga0210391_10001321_pt1 | contig 22819 bp, 13 predicted proteins | sample IncBWC12OmetaG_FD_160573 | JGI IMG/M metagenome (GOLD analysis project Ga0210391, IMG submission 160573) | Forest soil microbial communities from Barre Woods Harvard Forest LTER site, Petersham, Massachusetts, United States - Inc-BW-C-12-O ...
GCAAGGAGTATGGATTTCTGCTGGCGGGGTATGTGGTGATGCCGGAGCATGTGCATTTGCTGATGAGCGAGCCGAAGAAAGGGACGCCGTCGACGGTGCTGCAGATGTTGAAGCAGCGGGTATCGCGGAAGATGCGGAAAAAGCGGCGCGGTGGAGCGCCGGGGCAGTTGCGGCTGGCGTTTGCGGAGAGGGACGAGGAGTTGCGAAGTTTTTGGTCGGCGAGATATTACGGGTTCAATGTGTACGGTAGTAAGAAATTCCAAGAGAAATTGCTGTACATTCATCGGAATCCGGTGACGCGTGGCTTGGTGGAAGATCCAAAGGATTGGCCGTGGAGCAGTTGGTCGTTTTATGCCACGGGAGAAGTGGGATTGGTGGCGATCGATGTTGTTCCGAGTTGAGGTGGTGAGCCAAGGCGGTACCGATGATGGGGGAAAGAAACGGAGAAGGCCGTAAAAGCAAGACCCACCCTCAAAAACCCGAGGGTGGGCACGCCGAAAAAGCAAACCCTGAAAAAAGCAAACCCCGGAAAAGACGAAACCAAGAAAAACCAAAACGATAACTCCGATTCGATCGGGTGTGAGAATTTCAGGTTTTCGGTCCGGCCACCCGCCCGCTTGGGATGTGAAGCGGGCTTATGATTCGGTGCGTCCGGTGACGGCGATTGAGCTGCCACCCGCCTCCGCCACATTTCGAGTTGTTTGCAGGGCCGCAGTTCTCAGCTTATCGGTCCCGGGACTGAATCTCGTTCTTCAGAGAAGTAGCAAGTCTTTCCGCTTTAGTTGAAAGAGGGAGGTACGTCTGGAACTGAGGCGCCATAGCGTCTTGAGGGTGCTGCAAACGGAATGCCTGAATTGCCTGGGCCAGCTGCGCCAGAGTGTTTTTCAAATCCGTTTCTTGCGCCGGCGTCTTGCGTTCGATTCCGTCCGCCATGGCGTCGAGCATGTTGGCCGTCTGGCCGTCAAACGCGCGCTGCGCCAAGCGGACCGGCGCGGGCAACGCAAAGCCGGGGAGCTGGGCGCGATACTTCCACAGCACAACTTGAGTCAGAAACAACGTGCGCAGCAAGGGTTGCCACGCGAGGATTTCTCGGCGCAAGGCGAGGCCTTGCTCCCGCGTAGCGTCGAACTCCAATAAAACGCCATCCGCCAACGAACGCACCTTATCCACATCATCACTAATCGACTCGCGGAGGGAGAAATATGTATTGGTTGCAGTTCTCGTGTCCGTTGAAACGGGTTCTCTTGCCAACCTGGCCAGCGAACGCAGATTTGCAACGAAGGTCTTCTTCATCGCCACCAACGCGGGCGCGGCCCCTAGTTGGTCGAAAACAAACCACATCATAATAAGACCGAACAGAACGCCGACGACGCGGTCCCTGGCGATCGCCAGTGAAGTCTGGAACGCGAATTCCTGCAAATTGATGAGGTAGTAGGCCAGCGCCATTTGCAATCCAAAGTATGACAATCGTGTGCTGGAAGTCATGATCCAGGAGGACAAAGCCGTAACGACAATGAATAAGACCGTGAAACCGCCGATGGTATTGACGAAAGGAAGAATGAAGATTTGCGACCCCATCCCAAACACAAAACCGCCCACCGTTGCGCCGGCGAAACGTAAAACCTGCTTTTGCCGGGATGCGCCAATTGTCGAAAGCGCCGTCAGAAAGCAGGTGGTGACCGAAGTGCTGATGCCTTGCCAGTCGGCGAGGTTATAAAAAACGTAGCAGAGACTGGCCGTGAGGCAACCCTTCAACGCGAACTTAATGTGTTCGGCATTGGACCGCGTGTCCCACGCGAAAATCCTCTGCGGCGGGTCTTCGCCCGACGCCGGTGGCACATAGGCATTAAGCGGATGAGAGCCAATAAAGGTTTCCGGAATTAACGAGACCACCCTCTCCAACTCGGCCAGGATAGGCACCGCGCTCAATGCAATCCCGGCCGGCGGAGGTTCGCTCAGGCGTGGGGTCTTTCTAGCCAGCAAATCGGCGCAGATGGTGGCGAGGTTCTCCGCCAACCGTCGCATTCGCTTCCTATCGTCGTCAGAAAGAGGAGCGCTAGGAGGGGTCCAACTGGCAACGCTGTCGACAATTCTTCCCGTAAGCGCGGTAAGAGCGCCCATTTGCTCGACGAAATGCGGCGAGTAATTAGACCGCAGCAAAATGCGTCGCAATCTGGATGTACCCACAACGCCTTGGTGCGCAAGATTTGATGCTGTCTTGCCGTCAATAGGGCCGCCTTCTGCTAAGCACGCAAGAAATTTCCCGACCGCTTCTAGTCGCCGCACGATCGGCTCAACGATCTGATCCCCCGGCTTCCGGCGCACAAGAGTAAGTTCTACGGCCAAAGTGGCCGTGATTCCTAGCACGGTGATCAGCACGAGACGGAGAGTGTCCTCCACGTTTCTTTCCGCCGGGACGTAGCGGTCCCAGAAAGGGACTCCTACGGCGACGATGGCGGAAAATATGACAGCTGCGGAATAGTTGTTCAGGGCGCTGATCACAAAGAACGCCAGGAAGAAGGAAGCAAAGACCCAGAGCAAATGGAGCGCCGGGATGCTGATGATAAACCAGGCGGAAACCAGTAAATAGATAGCCGCTAGTCCTGTAAAAAGGACCAACGTATACGCTGACTGCAAAGTGGATCGAGCGCTCTCGCGTGATACGAGAAGCGCGATTACCGCGCCTTGAAAGGCAAAGGAGAGTTGAAAAGTCATCGAGACAATCATCACGATTGTGACTGCGAGGACCATTCGCGCGACCAAACCGAACCTGCCGGGATACGGCGTGAACTCCTCTTTTAGGAATTGTCCCACCCAGGAAAGAGAAGAGGCCCGTCCGGCGATGGGTTGCGCGACAGAGGACACGGTCAATTTCCACGAATAGTGATCACGGCTGATTCGCCGACACGGAACAGATCGGGAGGAGGATTTTCCACCCGAACGCGAACCGGGTAGCGGGAAGCCAGGTGCACCCAATTGAGCGTCCGCTGTACGTCCGGCAGGCCGGGCTGCAAGGTGCCAATCAAGTCGGGGTCGGGCGTAACACCAAAGCCAAGACTATCGACCACGCCGGCGAAGGGTTCGTTCGGGCGTGATAGAACGTAAACATCGGCGCGCATTCCCGGCTTGATATGCTGGAGCTGGCCTTCCCGGAAATTGCCGATCGCCCACCAAACGCGCGCATCAATAAGCGTGAATATTTTTTCGCCCACGTGCGCGTACGCCCCCTCAGAAATCGTGAGATTCGTCACGCGAGCATCAAAAGGGGCATAGACCCGGCAGTTATTGAAATTGTATCGGGCGTCTTCCACCGCCGCCTTTTTGGCGCCCCGCTGATTGATAAGGGGTTCCAGCGTTGTGACCGCATGCTGGGATTGCTCGTGTTGAGCCGTAGCCGATTTCAAGCGCGACTGAGAGAGCTGGAGTTGCGATTCCGCCTGACTGAGCGCTTGGGCGTCCACCTCTTCCAGGGACTTGGCCTTGTCCACCTGGTCCTCAGTGACAAACTGTTTCGCCAGCAAGGGCTCCAGGCGGTGCAAATTATCGTTGGCGTAGCTCCATTCCGCGCGAGCTCGCTTAACGCCTTGCTCCGCGTTCGTTACGTCGGCCTGAGCGCTGTGGATGTTTGCTTGTGTCACGTCCACGGCGCTTACCAGCGCGTTGATCCTTCGTTGCTCGTCTGAGATTTGACCCTCGAGAGCAGCTTGGTCGGAAATCGCCCGTTCCAGAGCGTATTGGTACGGCCGATCGTCGATCTCAAAAAGGAGGTCCCCTTTTTTTGCAAAATCGTTGTCGCGAACATTTAAATGGATGATCGGACCTTCCACCTGAGGAGCGATGCCGATGAAGTTAGCGAAGACTTCGGCGTCATCGGTACGCGGATTGTGGCTTGTACGGTAGAGCACAACGAGTCCGAGAGCCATTGCGGCGAGCACTATGCCGACACTCAACCAGCGACTAAGTTGTTTTTCCGAACTGGGCTTGTCGATGTCCACCGCCGCAGCCTCCTGCTAATGAAAAAAGATGAGCCACAGGGCAAGGGTCACGAGTGTGGCAAGACTAGGAAAGAAAAGAACGGGATAGGCGACTCTCATCCGAAAACGCGATAGCAACAACTGGACGAAAGCGCTGAGGACCACGGCGATTGCGAGGCAGAGCAGCCACGCCGGGAAAAACGATCCCAAGACGTCCACGGAAGGCGCCCGCGAACAACTCGCGAGACCCCACGTGGCGAGAAGAAAGAAGCAAGTACGTCCGCTGAACTGTCTTGCTTTGGTCGGAATCATGCTCAGGGCACCGTAGGCTTCGGTTGAACCGAATCTCCCGTGCGGAACGCCAGGTCCACTAAAGCGGTTAGCACTTGGGTCCGCGCAAGAACGTCCGCGGAGCGCGCTTGCGCCAGCGTGCGTTGCGCCGCGGTCACATCAAGGAGATTACGCAAACCGTAATTGTAGGATTCCAGAGCGGCGTCGTAAGACTTGCTGCTGGCTTCCAAGAGCGCTTCGGCGGACAGATGCTGACGAAACGCGGTATGCAAATTTGAGTAGGCGGCCCACACTTCGTTGGCGATTTGATCGCTCGTGGCGTTGGCTTGCGCTTCCGCCGCATGTTCGTCGGCCTTTGCGCGCGCCAGATTGTCGCGTCGCGCACCGCCGTCGAATATCGTCCAAGTCAAGTCGAAGGCCACTCCGCCGGTCAGGTCGGCAGTGTATGCCCAAGGAAAAGTTTGCTGCAGGCCAAACAACGCTTCCCCTGTCGGCGCGGCTGTGACGTGCAGCGAAGGATAAAAAGCGGCGGTTGCCTCCTTGATCCTGGCGTTCGCGGAACGTATTTGCGCCACCTGCTGCAAAAGATCGGGGCGCTGCGCCAATGCGCGATCGATCGCCGCGTCCACCGTGTCGCCAACCGAATCCGGAATGGTCAGGTCTTTGAGGGCTTGGACGTGAATGGCGGTGGTGGGAGAGGTGCCCAGCGAGGTTGCCAAATCTCCCAGGGCTATCTCTTCCGCGCCCAGTACAGTCTGCAATTCGTATTCTGCCTGGGCCGTGGCGCTACGCGCTTCCAAAACGTCGGGCAACGTTGCCAGCCCATTGTTCAGACGCTCTTCCGCTGATTGCTGCACGGCCTGCGCATTTGCCAGGTCCGCACGTGCGGCATCCTCCTGGCCGGAGGCGTTTAACAATTGATAGTAGGCCCGTTGGACCTGGAAAATGATATTGCGGTGTACATCATTGAAGGCAAGATTGGCCGCGAGAGTTTCGGCTTTCGCCGCATCGATTCGGCCTCTGCGGGCGCCAAAATCGAAGATGGTGTAGTCGAGCTCAACGGCCACGGCAAAATCCTGTATGGTCTGCCGAACAAACTTGTTATTGAATAAGATTTCCTGACGATTGGTTTGCGATAAGGCCACGGCCACCAGCGTCGGATAAAGTTCGCTCCGCGCGATTCCCAAGGCGGCGGCTTGCGCACGTGCGCGCTCCCACGCAAAACGCGTCTGGGGATTGTGCGATTCCGCCAGATCCACCAGTTCGGCCAGCGAATAAGTCTTGGCCGGATCCACGGCGAATCCGGGATTGCGCACGCCTTTCATTCCCGTTTGAAGCTGCTGCTCCGCCGATGTGTGCCACGGATGATCTGGCGAACCAGGCGCGATCTGGCCAAACGTAGAGCGCGCGCAAAGCAAAAAGACAACCAGGGCTCCCGTACAAGATAAGAATCTCACCGCAATTTGCCGGACCAGCGGCACCATCAAATCTCACCCGTGACAATCGAGATTGCGGTTCCTGCACGCCCCGGGGCCCCAGGAACTTCGGCCGTAAAGGTAACTCAATCTTAGCGGCCGTGCTAGTTCTAGTTTCCTTAGGGAAAATGCTGGCGGCCAAACGTCGTGAAGAAGGCCACGGACCGGGCCGTCCGCTGGCGCGGCGGGCACGACATGGCGTGCCCCTAGGGAGGAGCCGATGCGGGTCCGAAGACCCAGGCCACGAACGGCGAGGTGTGTGGTTAACGGCGGGTTAGTTGGACTTCGTCTCGTGGACCTTTTCTGAGACTTGGGCGGGAGTGGGGAGTTGGGTGCGGTCCCAGCCGCCGCCGAGGGCTTCGATTAGGGCGACGGAGGCGGTCATGGCTTGGGTGTGGAGAGTGGCAAGGGTTTGCTGATCGGAGAGCAGGGTGGTTTGCGCGACCAGAACGTTGAGGTATTGATCGACGCCGGTGTCATAGCGGGCTTGCGCTAATTCCACATAACGTTGCGCGGACTGCACGGCTTGCTGCTGCTCCTGAATTTCTTTGGACAGGATGCGCACGGCGGCGAGATTGTCTTCCACTTGTTGGAAAGCGGTGAGAACGGTTTGGCGATAGCTGGCAAGGTCGGCGTTGTAGGTGGCGACGAACTGCTTCACGGTGGCGCTGCGCAGGCCGGCGTCAAAAATGGTTTCGGAGATGGTGGGGCCGACGCTCCAAAAGTGGCTGGGCCAGTTGAGAAGTTTTGAGAGGAGCGAACTTTCAAAGCCAGCGGTTCCGCCGAGGGTGAGAGTGGGATAGTAGGCGGCGGTAGCGATGCCGATCTGGGCGTTGGCGGCGGCCATGCTGCGTTCGGAGGCGGCAACGTCCGGGCGGCGCTCGAGCAGTTGCGAGGGCACGCCGAGGGGAATGGCTGGAGGAGCGGCGTCGAGCGGCTTGAACGGAATAGAAAAGCTGGAGGGAACCGTGCCGATGAGCACGGCGATGGCGTGTTCGTATTGCGCGCGCAAAATGCCGAGATTGGTGGCTTGGGCGATGGCGTTATCCAAAACGTTTTGTGCCTCGACGAGAGAGATTTCGTCGTCGACGCCGGTTTCAAAGCGGGAGCGGGTGAGATCGACGGATTGCTTATCGACTTCAACGGTGGCGTCGAGGACTTTCTGCAAAGCGTCCTGGCCGCGAAGCTCGAACAAGAAAACGGCGAGGCTGGCTTGTTCGGTGAGTTTTTCGTTTTCCAAATCGGCGGCGCTAAGTTGCGCGTCGTATTGCTGTTCGTGAATAGTGTTGCGAACCTTGCCCCAGAGATCCGGCTCCCACGAAGCGGAAAAGGGCAGAGTGGCGAGTTCGCTGTTTGGCGGGGAACCCGTGGTCGGAGTGCCCGCCGCACCGGTGGTGCCGGTGGTGTTCTTGAGATTTGCTGAGGGATGCGAATACGTGTAGGTAGGACCCACGCTTAACGTGGGATAAAGCTGCGAACGAGCCTGAGCGATCAGGGTGCGCGCTTCCATGAAATTCTCGAAAGCTTGCTTGATGTTTTGATTGTTGATGTTCAGCTGATCTTCCAGTGAATTCAATTCCGCGTCGTTGTAGATTTCCCACCACTTGCCGTGCAGCATGGCGTCTTGCGGCTGGGCAATTTTCCAGTCGCCAGAATCCTGCTGTTGCGTGGGAATTTCTTTGTACGCGACGGGCGGCGCCTGAACGGTGGCGGCGGGCTGATGGTATTTCGGGCCCACGGTGCAGCCAGCCAGGAAGAGCGCTGCAATCACGGAGCTGAATAAAAGTCTCGGTCTAGAGTTGTCCATAAATTTCACCATACTTTTCACCCACGGGTTAACTACCCGGCGGCGGACGGGGCTGCGGCGTCCTCGGGATTAAATGTGTCGTGCTCCTTGCGCAAAACCCACAAGCGAATGCGATCGAAAAAGAGATAGACCACCGGGGTGGTGTACAGCGTGAGCATTTGGCTGACGATCAGTCCACCGACGATGGTGATGCCGAGTGGGCGACGCAGCTCGGAACCAGTGCCGGTGCCGAAGGCGAGAGGGATGGCGCCAAAGAGCGCGGCCATGGTGGTCATCAGGATGGGTCGGAAACGCAGCATGCAAGCTTGGAAGATGGAGTCTTCGGTGTTCAGCCCGCCTTCGCGTTCGGCTTGCAGAGCGAAATCCACCATCATGATGGCGTTCTTTTTTACGATGCCGATAAGCAAGACGATACCGATGATGGAAATTACGTTGAGGTCCAGATGAAAAAGCATCAGCGCCAGAACGGCGCCGAGGCTGGCAGACGGCAACGTCGAGAGAATGGTGATCGGATGGACGAGGCTTTCGTACAAAATGCCGAGCACGATGTACACAGCGAAGACCGCGGTGATGACCAGGTATTTCTCGCTGGCCAGGGATTGTTGATAGGCCTGCGCTGTGCCAGCAAAAAAGCCGCGTAGCGTGGAAGGGGCTCCGATGCGCTGCTTCATCTGGTCTATGGCTACGGTGGCATCACCCAAAGCAACGTTGTTGGCCAGGTTGAAAGAAATGGTGACGGAGGGAAACAGGCCGGTGTGGTTTAGCGCGAGCGGCGTGGTGTTGGCCTGGCCCTTGGCCATGGTGATGAGCGGGACGTTCCCGGTGGCGGTGACGCTGCTGCTGCCCACAGGGTGAAAATAGATATTGCGCAATCCCCCGGGATCTTGCGAGTAGCGCGGATCGACTTCCAGCACCACATAGTATTGGTTCAGCTGTGTATAGATGATGGAGACTTCAGACTGCCCGAAGGCGCTGTAGATGCCGGAATCGAGCGACTGGGCGGTTTGACCCAGCTTGGCGGCGGTGACGCGGTCGTAAGTCAATAGTTCATCGAGGCCGCCATTTTGCTGGTCCGAGTTTACATCTTGGAGCTGCGGAAGTTTTTTCATCTCCGCGAAAACCCTCGGACCCCACGTGGCGAGGTCGGGGATATTGTCTGTCTGGATGGTGTACTGGTAGAGGGCGTTGCTGGAGCGGCCGCCGATGCGCAGATCCTGCGAGGCCTGAAGAAAGGCGGAAGCCACCGGCAATTTATTCAATTGCGGGCGCAGGCGGTTGATGATGTCCGGCGCGCCAACTTTTCGTTCGTTCAGCGGCTTGAGAGCGATAAAAATATTTCCGGTGTTGGTGGCACCGCCGCCACCGGTGAAGGCGATCACGTTTTGCACGGATGGATCGTTTTGAATGACGGCTTCCAGGCGCTGAATGGAATCGTTCATGGCGGGGAAGGAAGAGTCCTGCGGGCCCTGAACGCCGCCGCCGAGCGAGCCGGTGTCCTGCTGGGGAAAAAAGCCGGTGGGAATCTTGAGAATCAGCGCGATGTTGAGCGCGAAGGTGAGAACGAAAATCACGAGTATCAGAATGTAATTATGCAGCGCCCATTTGAGGCTGGAGCTGTACCACGACAGGATGCGTTCGAAGACGCGTTCCGAAGCCATGTACAGCCGGCCATGGCTCCTGGCGTGCTCATTGCGCAAAAGGTGGGCACACATCATCGGCGTGGTGCTGAGCGAAATCATCATGGAAACGACGATGGCGGTAGAAAGAGTGATGGCGAACTCGCGGAACAATCGGCCGACAATGCCGCCCATTAGCAAGAGCGGGATGAACACGGCGATCAGCGAGATGCTGATGGATAAAACCGTGAAGCCAATTTCTTGCGCGCCCTTCAGCGCTGCAGCGAAAGGGTCCATGCCGGCTTCGAGATGGCGAGTGATGTTTTCCATTACCACGATGGCGTCGTCAACGACAAAGCCGGTGGAGATGGTGAGGGCCATCAGGGAGAGATTGTCCAGGCTGTAGCCGCAGAGATACATCACCGCGAAAGTGCCAATGAGCGAAACGGGCACGGCCACGGCGGGAATGAGCGTGGCGCGGCCATTCCGCAAAAAAATGAACACTACGATGATGACCAGGATGATGGAAAGCACCAGAGTTCGCTCCACGTCGCTAACCGAGGCGCGAATGGTGGTGGTGCGATCCAGAACGATGGTGGTGTCCATGCCTTGAGGAATCGAAGCTTTGATGGATGGCAATTCCTGGCGAATGCGATCGACGGTGTCGATAATGTTAGCGCCGGGCTGGCGGAAAATGATCAGTACGACGGCGCGTTTGCCGTTGAGATAGCCGGCGGTGCGGATGTTTTGCGTGGAGTCGATGACGTCGGCAACATCGGAGAGGCGGATGGCCGAACCGTTGTTGTAACCGACGATGACACCCTTGAAATCGGCGGCGTGAGAAATCTGATCGTTGTCGATAATGTCGGCACTAACGTCGCCATTGGTAATTTGCCCCTTAGCGAGGTCGGAATTTTGCAAGCGCAGGACGGACTGGACATCCGTCATGGCCAAGCCGAAACTTCCCAGCTTGGTGGGATTCACTTCCACGCGCACGGAGGGCAAAGCGCCGCCACCAACGGTGACCTGGCCTACACCCTGAATTTGCGAGAGCTTTTGCTGAATGACGGTGGAGGCTTCGTCGTAGAGCTGGTCCGGGCCGTATTTGCTGGAGGTCAGGCCAACAATCATGATGGGCGAATCGGCCGGGTTGACCTTGCGGTAAGTGGGATTCGCTGGAAGGTTGGCGGGGAGATATGTTCGCGCGGAATTGATGGCGGCCTCGACGTCACGCGCCGCGCCGTCAATGTTGCGGCTGAGATCGAATTGAATGGTTACGGATGAAGTTCCGAGGGTGCTGCTGGAAGTCATTTCCGTAACGCCGGCGATGTGACCGAACTGGCGTTCCAGAGGCGTGGCCACCGAGGAGGCCATAATTTCCGCGCTGGCTCCTGGCAAACTCGCGGCCACGGAGATGGTGGGGAAGTCCACCTGTGGCAGCGGGGAGACGGGAAGCACTTGAAAAGCGATGGCGCCCGCGATGGCAATGGCGATCGTCAGCAGTGTGGTCGCTACTGGCCGATGGATGAATGGGGCGGAGACGTTCATGACGCTCCCGCCGGCCCTAAGTTTTGCCGCGCGGCGCTTGGATGCGGTCTCTTGGGTTCCCGAGAGAAGCGCTGGGCCAGGCCGTCAAAGAAAATGTAAATCACCGGCGTGGTATAGAGCGTAAGGATCTGGCTGACCAACAAACCACCGACCATGGCGATACCCAGCGGTCGCCGCAATTCCGAACCGATGCCCCTGCCGAGCGCGAGCGGCAAGCCGCCGAGGAGCGCGGCCATAGTGGTCATCATGATCGGGCGAAAACGCAACAGGCAGGCTTCATAGATGGCGTCTGTGGCGCTCTTGCCGTGATTGCGTTCGGCATCGAGTGCAAAATCGACCATCATAATGCCGTTTTTCTTAACGATACCGATGAGCAGCACGAGGCCGATGATGGCGACGACGCTCAAATCCTGGCGAAAAAGAATCAGCGCCAGGAAAGCGCCGACACCAGCGGAGGGCAGCGTGGAAAGAATGGTGACCGGATGGATAAAGCTTTCGTACAAAACGCCCAGAACGATATAGACGGTGACCAGCGCCGCCAGAATGAGCAGCGGCATGTTCGAGAGCGAATTGCGAAACGACGCCGCGGTACCTTGAAAATCGGCCTGCAGACTCGCCGGCATGTGCATGTCTTTTTGCACTTTGGTGATGGAGGAAATGGCGCCGCCAAGCGCGGCGTTGGGCGCGAGATTGAAAGAGACGGTGATGGCGGGAAATTGTCCCTGATGGTTGATGGAGAGCGGCTCGGTTACGGTTTCAAAGTGCGAGAAAGCCCCGAGCGGCACAGCGTTGCTCACGGTGGAGCTGGTGTTGCCCGCAGAGGTTGCGCCCTTGCTCGAAGACGCGGTGGAGGTGCTGGGCGTGAGGGCATTTGGCGGAGGCGTCAGCGTGTTGGCCGACGGCGTAAACAGCGGCGAAGTGGTCAGCGCGTTGGAGCCCGCGGAGGTGGAACCATTCCCGGTCGAGCTGGCGGCCGCGCCGGAGGTGCCCGCGGCGGAATTCGACTGAATATAGAGTTTATTCAGTTTGTTGGGATCCAGCTGAAACTGCGGCTGAGCCTCCAGAATCACGTGATACTGATTCAACTGGGTATACATGGTGTTGATTTGGCGCTGCCCGAAGGCGTCGTAAAGCGTGTTGTCGATGGTGGTGGGTGCGATGCCCAGCCGCGAGGCAGTAGGACGGTCAATCACCAACGAGACGGCGAGCCCGCCGGGTTGCTGATCCGTGGCGACATCTTCCAGCTCCGGCAACTGCTTCAACTTGGTGACGAAGCGATTGGTCCAGTCGTTCAGCTCGTTCGCGTCGGGATCTTCGAGCGTGTATTGGTATTGCGTGCGGCTGACGCGGTCGTCCACGGTAATGTTCTGCACCGGCTGCATGAACAGTTGAATGCCTTGCACATCGCTTAGCTTGCCCTGAAGGCGGCGGATCACGTCGGAAGCGTTGAGGTCGCGCTGGTCCAGTGGTTTCAGATTGATGGACATTCTGCCGCTGTTGGTGGTGATGTTGGTGCCATCGGCGCCGATGAAGGAGGAGAGACTTTCAACCGCCGGGTCGGCAAGGACAACGTTCGCGACCTCTTGCTGCTTTTGCGACATGGCCTTGGCGCCGATGGTCGGCGGGGCCTGTGAAATTCCCTGAATCACTCCGGTGTCCTGGACGGGAAAGAAGCCCTTGGGAATGATGATGTACAGGAAGATGGTTAACATCAGCGTGGCCAGAGCAATAAACAACGTGATGGTCTGATAGCGCAGCACGAACTTTAGCGTGCGCCCGTAGAAGGCGATCATGCTTTCAAAAGCGTGCTCGGAAACTCTGTAGAAGCGGGTTTGTTGCGATTCCGGATTGTGCCGCAAGATGCGCGACGCCATCATCGGCGTGAGCGTCAAAGAAACCACCGCGGAAACGACGATGGTAACCGCCAGAGTAACTGCGAACTCGCGGAACAAACGGCCCACAACGTCGCCCAGGAAGAGCAGGGGAATAAGCACGGCGATCAACGAAACGGTTAGAGACAAAATGGTGAAGCCGATTTGCTCGGCACCCTTCAGGGCCGCTTGCATCGGAGGCTCGCCTTCTTCGATGTAGCGCGAAATGTTTTCGACCATTACGATGGCGTCGTCCACGACGAAGCCGGTAGAAATGGTGAGCGCCATCAGCGAGAGGTTGTCGAGGCTGTACCCCAGGGCATACATCGCGCCGAACGTGCCCACCAAGGACAGCGGAACGGCCACGCTGGGGATGATCGTGGCGTAGAGACTGCGCAGAAAAAGAAACATCACCAGCACGACCAGCACGATGGTCAAGCCCAGTTCAAACTCCACATCCGAAACCGATGCCTCGATCGGCGTGGTGAGGTCGGTGAGCGTGGTGACATCGATGCCTTTCGGCAAGTTGGCTTCCAGTTGCGGCAGCAGCGCCTTGATGCGCTTTACCACGCTGATGGTATTGCCACCCGGCTGCCGTTGTACGTTGACGATCACCGCCGGGGTCTTATTCATCCACGCGGCCAGGTTGGTGTTTTCCACGCCGTCAATTATTTTCGCCACGTCGGTGAGCATTACCGGCGCGCCGTTGCGGTATGCGACGACCACGGTGCGGTAATCCGCGCTGGTCACGAGCTGATCGTTGGCGTCGATCTGGTAGTCCTGGCGGATGCCATCAAAGTTGCCCTTGGCGGCGTTCACGCTGGCGCTGGTGACCGCGGTGCGCAGGTCTTCCAGATTGATGCCATAGGAAGAGAGCGCCGCGGGATTGGCCTGAATGCGCACCGCGGGTTTTTGTCCGCCACTGATGGTTACCAGTCCTACGCCGCTCAACTGCGAAATTTTCGGCGCCAGCCGCGTATCCACCAAATCTTCTACTTGCGAGAGCGGAATAGAACTGGAGGTTACCGCCAGCGTAATTACTGGAGCATCGGCGGGATTGGTCTTGCTGTAAATCGGCGGCGATGGCAAGTTAGCCGGCAGGAAATTTTGTGAAGCGTTGATGGCCGATTGCACTTCCTCTTCAGCGATATCAATGTTCAGGCTAAGGTTGAATTCCATCACGATGACGGAAGTGCCGCCGGAACTGCTGGAGGTCATCTGGCTCAGGCCCTGTAGCTGGCCGAACTGGCGCTCGAGTGGGGCGGTCACCGTGGTGGCTACGACGTCAGGGCTGGCCCCCGGATAAAACGTCAACACTTGGATGGTGGGATAGTCCACTTGCGGCAACGCCGAGACGGGCAGCTGCGTGTAGCTCACAATCCCGACGAGCATGATGGCGGCCATCAGCAGCGATGTCGCCACCGGCCGCAAAATAAAAGGACGTGATGGACTCAAGGAGCGCTGCTCCCCTGGGTGTTGCCGGGCGGAGGTGTCTTGGAGATGACGACCTTGGAGTTGTCCTGCAGCTTATCGAAGCTGCTGGTGGCCAGCACATCCCCGGGGTTGATGCCCGTCACCTGCGCCGTTCCGCTGTCGGTTACGCCCGTCTTAATCGTGCGCATATGCGCGGTGTTGTCCTGCACCACATAGACGAACGCGGTTTGCCCGTTGTGTTGAATGGCCGAGGTGGGAATCAGCGTTGCGTCATGCAGCGTGTCGACCAGCAGTTTCGTGTTTACGAACTCATTTGGAAAAAGTCCGAAGTCCTTATTGTCGAACGATGCGCGGGCCTTCACCGTTCCCGTGGTGGTGTCAATTTGGTTGTCGAGAGTCAGCAATTTCCCCGAGGCAATTTTCTTCAGGCCGGCGCGGTCATAAGCGTCCACGGCGAGCCTGGCGTTCTTGCGAAGCTGCTGTTGTACTTGACCCAGATTGTCTTCGGAAATGGTGAAGATTACGGTGATGGGCTGCAGTTGCGTGATCACCGCCAGCGTGGTGGTGCCGGAAGACTGCACCACGTTGCCGGGATCGATCAGCCGCAAACCGACCGTGCCGCTGATGGGAGAGGTGATGCGGCAGAAGTCCAATTGCACTTGATCGAACTGCACCAGGCCCTGATCTAGTTTCACCAAGCCTTGATCTTGCAGGACTAGTTTTTCCTGGTCGTCCAGAGTCTGTTTCGGAATGGCTTTGCGTGCCCACGCGTCGCGGTAGCGCTCCAAGTCCATCTGGGCTTGCGCCAGAACGTTTTGGTCCCGCTCCAGCGTGCCTTGCGCCTGCAGCAGCGTGGCCGCAAAGGGCCGCTCATCAATCTGCACCAGCGGGTCGCCCTTGTGCACCGTTTGCCCTTCACGGTACTGCACGGCGGTAACGATCCCCGTCACTTGGCTGGTCAGCGAGGTGGTGTAAACGGGCGTCACCGTTCCGATGGAATCGAGATACGCGCCGATGTCGCCCTTCTGCGCCGTCGCCGTGGTGATGGTGACTGGCCCGCCCCCGCCTCTGGGCGCTTTGGCGCTTTGCGCTTGATCGTGCTTGCGCAACACCAGCCAGAAGCCCAACGCGAAAACTAGGAGAACTACGATCCAAACGATGATCCCGCCGGCTTTACTTTTTCGCGGCGCGGGAGCGGGCAGTTGATGATCCGGCCCAATGGCCGGGTGTTCAGTATGATCAGCAGGCAATTCGAATCCTCGTTGTACCTGTTAGGTCGGACCGTCATAGCAATGGACCGTACGTTATGGACGGATTTTAGCCCGGTTCTGGATACACGCTAGAAAAAGATTCGCGGTCCTACAGGATAGACCGTATAGACGCAGTGTTTAGCCGAGGTCGTGGACACGCACGTCACGCTTTTCCAAGCGCTCGATTGGATGTAAGTTTCACGTAAAACGGACCGCGCCTGCATCCATTTCGCGCCGTCGAGATGTGTTGCACGAAAAGCGCCAACGCGATTCCTCTTGTCTGATCATTCTCCCCGATCGATCTCGTTTTGGGAAAATTCTCGCGAATGCGCATGGCTTTCTGGGAGATCATTCGGGTCCTCTTAGAGCACGTATCAGTATGAGACTGTCGAGGCGTTCGTCAGGATTTCGCTCTTTGCGCGCGGCGAGACCGTGAATGCTCCGAGAGGGTTTGGAGGGCCATTAGACATCTCCTCGGATATGAGCAGCATCACACAAGATGTAAGGTTTGTATTTTGTTTGGCTTACAGCGCATCAGGCGGCTAAATCGGTTCTAGTACCATCAGAACGGAAAGGCTAGGGCTTCTCCAGCACTCGCTCTATTGGTTCCTAGCACCAGGATCTATAAAATTGTCCCATGATGAATAAGGTGACCCAGCATGAAACTGCTCTCTAGATTTGTTGTCCTGTCTACCGCGGTTCTGTTCCTTGGCGTCGGTGCGGCCAAGGCCGATAGCTCCCAACCGCTGTTCTTCGATTTGACTGGCCCACAGGGCTTGAATATGACGTTCGAACTCGCCAGTAAGCCGACCATCGCCCCTGGCAATAGCGACTCCTGCGGTTTCACGGTCACGCCGACTGACCTGACGATTGACGGCGCGGCGTCCAGCGATTTCTTGGTCTTTTATAGCAATTCGTGTGGGGGTGCCTTCGCCGCCATGATCGATGACGACGATTTCTTTTTGTCGCTGTTCGGCCCTAAGTTGTATTCGGGTAGCAGCAGCAATCCCACTTTCTCGCCGACGTCGCCTTCGGGGATAAACCTGAACGATGGCACGAACGACGGAACGGTGTACAACCTCACGATCTCGCCGACGGCCACGCCAGAGCCGTCGTCGCTACTACTTCTGGGCATGGTTTTGCTACCGCTGGGTATCGCGGCAAAGCGACTCCTGTAAAAACGTCTATTCAACTAGCGCAGTGAAACCGCAACCGTTCCGGTTGCGGTTTTTTCATTTTTGGAGCGCACCCATGCGGTAGAGTCGGCGTGACGCGGCAGCGCACAGCGCTAATCGAACGAAGCCACTGCGAGTTGCGGATCTTCAAACACTTCGAAGAGATTCAGCATGCGGACGAGTTTCAGCGTTTGGATGGTGAATTTTGAAGGATTTAGCAGCTTGACGGCGCCACCGTTTTGCTTCGCCGTAGTGTAGTAGCGCACCAGCAGCCCGATGCCGCTGGAATCGATCATGGGCATTTCGGCAAGGTCCAGAACGAAGCGCGAATCGCCAGCAGCAAACAGGTCCGTGAAGGTGGCGTTCAGTTGGTCCAGCGGGGGGCCGTTGCTCAATTTTCCGCGCAGCTTGATGACCTTAACATGCCCCTGCGTCCGGACTTCGATTTCCAAGTGTTTCTCCCTCGGCCCGCCGGCGAAACGCGAAGTTCGTCGGCAGGGCGCGTTGACAGTGGTAAATAGCTCTGCTAGAGTCCCGCACAACTTAAAAGAAGCACAGCTAATATGCAATAGAAGAGGGTGGCTTTACCAGTTCCGTCCCGCTGTGCCAACCCATCGCGATGTTTCTGGTAAGCCAGGGCTGAGATTTGAAAATCGACATAGGCGACGTAGCGGTCCGATTGCTGGCGGATCAGGGGCTTGCGTCCCGAGCGCGAAGCGCCGCGCGAATCATTGCGCAACTCCTGCCTGGAACGGCCGTCAACATTTATACGTTCGTGAACGATGACGAGAGCCCCGCGTGGCGGCCGGTAGCTACGGCCGGCGAAGTGTCCGTGCGCGCCGCCGTACCCGCGAAGACCGGCACGCTGGGTCAACTATTTTCCGAGAAAATCACGCTGTTATTTTCCGGACCGGACTTACTGCGCGAACATTACGCCCACGTGGACATTCGTCGCACGGTGCGCGCGCTGGCGTATTTGCCGCTGGCCGCGGGCGAGGAGCTGACCGGCGCGATCGAGATTCTCAGCTTTGATCAGGATCTTTCCGACGAGGAAATATCCGCGCTGGAGCCGCTGTCACGTCTTATCGGCGCTGCGCTCGTGGCCGCCCATCATTATGAAGTCGAGCGCGGCGACGCGCTGGCCTCCATCAATCGCGTTACCCAGCTCTACGATATGGAGAAGATTTTCTCCTCCACGCTTGAAATGGATGTGCTGTTGCCCATCATCGGTTCGAAACTCCGCGAGGTGATGGAGTGCCAGGCCGTGAATATCTGGCTGCTGCAGCCGGATGAATCCGTGGAGCTAATGCATCAATCTGGTTTTGATCCGACCAAGGCGGAGAAAAGTTCCGAGAAAGCCGGCGAGGGATTGGCGGGCGCGGTATCGGACACCGGCGAGCCGCTACTCATCGACGACTCGGAGGATCCGCGGCTGGTGGCGCGCAACGGCGCGATTACCGAGGGGCGCATCGTTTCACTGATCATAGCGCCAATCATGGATCAGGGGTCGCTGGTTGGCGTGATCGAGGCGATCAACAAGCTCGACGGAACATTGCTGGATGACGACGATCTGTTCGCTCTGGGCAGTCTCGCCGATACCGCGTCCACCGCGCTGCACAACGCCAGCCTGCTGCTCGCGGAACGCAAGGTGGAGATTCTCGAAACGCTGGTGACGGTCAGCCAGGAAATCACCTCCACGCTAAATTTGGAACGCATGCTGCAGACGATAGTCGACGCCCCGCAAGCGGTGATTCCGTATGAACGCGCAGCCATCGTCTTGGCCCAGCGCGGCCGCTTCAAGCTCAGCGCGGTGACTGGGCAGCCGCAGTTGAACCCGGATGCCGCGGATATCGTGCCGCTGGACAGCGTGTTGCAGTGGGCCGTGCTTTCCGAAGAAATCATCAACGTGCGGCAGCATGGCGACGTCATCGACGCTCCCCGCGAAGAAACGCGCGCGAAGTTTGCAAAATATTTTGCGGAAAGCGGTGCGCGGGCCTTCTACGCCATGCCGCTCGGCGACGACACCGGGCGCGTGGGCATGCTCGCGTTGGAAAGCAGTGACCCGGATTTTCTCTCCGCAGCGCATATCGAGATTCTGCAAGTGCTCGCGGGGCAAGCCACCGTGGCGTTGCGCAACGCGCAAATGTACAAAGAAGTGCCGTTCATCTCCGTGCTGGAGCCGGTCCTCGAACGCAAGCGCAAGTTCATGGCTATGGAGAAAAAACGCCGCGCGCTAATTTTGGCGTCGGTGGCTGCCGCGATTATTTTTCTGGCCATTGTTCCGCTGCCCTTGCGCGTTGATGGCGATGCCGTGGTGGCACCGGTGCACCGCGCGCAAGTTCAGCCGGAGATCGAGGGCGTGGTCGGTGCGGTTTACGTGCATGAAGGCCAGAGCGTAAAGCAAGGTCAGGTGCTCGCGGAGTTGAATGCCTGGGACTACCGTTCCGCGCTGGCCGGCGCGGAAGCCAAATATCAGACCGCGCTGCTGCACGTGAATCATTCGCTGGCCGGCAACGACACCGGCGAAGCGGGCGTGGAACGCGTGCAGGCCGATTATTGGAAGGGTGAAGTGGACCGCGCCAGGAATCTGCTGGACAAGACACAGTTGCGCGCGCCCATCGATGGCGTGATTGCCACGCCTCACGTGGAAAACTTGGTGGGCCGCCGGTTGCAATACGGCGATACTTTCGCGGAGGTCATGGACACCAGCCGCGCCATCGTTGACGTTGCCGTGGACGATGCCGACGCTGGCATGCTGCGCGCAGGCCAAGCCGCGGTGATCAAGCTGAATAGCTACGCCATGCGCACCTTTCGCGGAAATGTACTGGTGGTGAGCCCCAAGGGTGAGACGGAGCACGAAAGCCGTGTGTTCTTCGCGCGCGTCTTGCTTCCCAACTCCGATGGGGCCATTCGCTCCGGCATGGAAGGCCTCGGAAAAGTGCGGGTGATGCCGCAGTCCTTACCCTGGTATCCCGCGGGCTACGTGATTTTTCGCCGGCCGGTGATTTGGATTTACTCGCACCTGTGGTCCTGGTTCGGTTGGTAATGCGCATTTTTGTTTTTTGTAGTGGCGCAGCATGCTGCGCGCGGTGTAGCCGGCTGAGGCATCGTTGAAATACTTTGATTTGTGGTCGAGTCGGTTTCTGCAGCGGAGAACGTTGATGGCCAAACATTTGTGGGTGTTGGCGCTGACGGCGGGATTGATCGCCGGCTGCGGCGACGTGAAATCGGATAGCTCCGCGGCGACCCCAGCCGTCTCGCCGGCTCCGGCTCCTGCCGCAGCCACGCCTCCGCCTGCCGCCCCGGCCGACGAAAGTTTTGCCGCCTCCGGTCCCTTAATCGTCGAACATCAAGTCGAAATCACCGCGCAACGCGAAGGCGTGATTTCCAAAATCTATGTCGAAGCCGGCACACGCGTAAAAGCGAAAACTCTTTTGGCGCAACTCGACGACCGCCAGGTAAACGCCAACCTCGAAGCGGCGCGCGCCAAAACGCGCAGCATTGAGAACGATCTGAAAAATTGGCAAGCCGAAGCTGAAGTGATGAAGTCCGACTACGCGCGTGCGCAAAAAGCCTGGAAAGAGGGGCTCATTCCCGAGGAGCAGTTGGAGCACGCAAAATACAAGGCCGAGTCTGAGCAGTGGGACATCAAGCGCGTAACGGAATTACTCAATACCTCGCGGCAGGAAGAGCTGTCCCTCGAGCTGGAAATGGAAAAGAATCGCATCATCGCGCCTTTCGACAGCTTGGTGGCGCGCCGCTACGCGCGCGAAGGGCAATCCGTAGCCCGCGGCGAACGCCTGTTTTGGGTAACTGAGGAATCGCCGCTGCTGCTGCGCTTCACGCTGCCGGAGAAATTTCTCGGCCGCGTCAAGATCGGTCAATCGCTTCCGCTGACCTCTCCCGACGTGCCGAACGAAACTCATAGCGCCAGGATTAAAGAAGTCAGCCCCGTCGTCGATCCCTCCAGCGGCACCTTCGACGTTCTGGTGGAACTGCAGGGTCCGCACGGCGAATTGCGCCCAGGGATGACCGCCAGCGTGCGCGTCGACGCGCCGCACTGACCGCCCCATGAACCTGAACCGCGCCCTCGACGTAGCTTTGCCGGAAATCCCCGCGCGCACCATGGCGCAGCGCTTTCCTCGGCTGGACCCCAACTTCACTTTCAAAAAGCATCTCGAAGACAACGTGGTCATGGTGCGCCTGTATGTTCCCAGTACCGGGCTGATGTATTCCTTTCCCGAGCAGAATTGGAATTTGATACGACTCTTCGACGGCAAGCGCACCTATGAAGAGATTGCCGCGGTCTATTCCGCCGAGAACGGCACGCAATATGGCGCCGACGCCGTTCGCGAGTTTGCCGGTGAACTGGAATCTGCGGACTTCTGGTACAGGACCGCGCAGGAAAAAAACATTCTGCTGATGCAGCAGAACCGGGAAGACCGGCAGAAGAAGCTCAAGGTAAAGGGCCGCTACTCCGACTTGTCGATAATCCTTTTTCCGGCCTTTAACCCGGATAAATTTCTCACCAAGTTATACGGCTGGACGTCCTGGATCTACACCACCTGGTTCACGCTCATCACCCTGTGTTTTTTCGCCTTTGCGTTCGGCATCACGGTCGTGCACTGGCCGGAAATTGGGCGCGACACCATCCAGTTTTACAATTTCACCTCTAAATCGTGGGGCGATATCGCCATCTTGTATGTGCTCGGCATGTTCGTCGTGGCCGCGCATGAATACGCCCATGCGCATGCCTGCAAACATTACGGCGGCCGCGTGCCGGCCATGGGCTTCGCGCTGATCTATCTGACGCCGGCGTTTTTTACCGACACCACCGAAGGCGCGGTGAAAGGCACGCGTTACCAGCGCCTGGTTATCTCCCTTGCGGGCATCTGGATTGAACTGATTATCTGCGCAATCGCCACGCCCATCTGGTGGAACACCCCGCCCGACACCGTGATCCACGATGGCGCGTACTTCTTGATGCTGCTCACCGGCATCACCTCACTACTGGTCAATTGGAACCCGCTGATCAAGCTCGACGGGTACCACATGTTGTGCGAGATTCTCGGCATCGTAGACCTTAAGGAAAATTCCACGGCTTACGTCTCGGCATGGGTGAAACACTACGTCTGGCGGCTGCCGGTAGAAGTGCCGTATGTTCCGAAGAGCCGCCGCTTCGGCTTTGCCGTTTATGCGTTGCTTTCCGGCGCTTACAGTTACACCGTGCTGTACCTCGTGGCCGGATTCGTCGGCAATGTGTTCCGTAACTTTGATCCGCTGTGGTCGTTTATTCCGGAAGTGGGGACGGCTTTGCTCATTTTTCGTTCGCGCATCCGCCTCTTGGTGAACTTTATGAAATTCGTCTATCTGGATAAGAAGGACCGCATTCTAGCGTGGTTTACTCCGCAACGCCGCCTCGTTACCGCGGCGGTGGCGGCGATTCTACTTTTCGTGCCGGTTTTTCGCGATTCCGTGCAAGGCCGCTTTGTGCTGGAGCCGGGCAGGGAAGCTGTGGTACGCGCCGAGGTGCCGGGAATGGTGGACGCGGTCTATGCCGCAGAGGGGCAGCACGTTTCGGCGGGCGCTCCGCTGCTGCAGTTGCGCAATCTGCCGCTGCAATCCCAAGTTTCGCTGGCGGATGCCGACTACGCCCTAGCCACCAAACGCGCCACCGCCGCCGTACTGCACTACGGTGATATGGGCGCCGCCGCCGTAGACCGCGACCGCGCCGGCACCGAGCGCGGCGAACTGGCCAAGGCCGCCGCAAATCTCGAGGTCGTAAGCCCCATCTCCGGCACGGTGCTTACGCCGCGCCTGGCGGATCGACTCGGCAGCTACATCAAGGAGGGCTCGGAACTGGTTGAGGTGGCGGATTTAAGCCGCATGCGCGCGCGCATTTATGTTTCTGAATACGACTTATACAAATGCCAGGTCGGCGCAGCGGCGCGCGTGCAAATCGACGGCATGCTGAAAATTCAGGACGCCCAGGCACAGGACATTACCCAAGCCTCTCGCGAGCTCGATCCGTCGCTCTCCGGAGACAACAAATTGAAGGGGCTGAATCCCCCCAATTTCTACTTGGTGGATCTGGTACTGAACAATCCCGACGGGCGTATGAAGCCGGGAATGACGGGGTTGGCGCGTATTTACGGCCGCCGAAGAAGGAGTATTGCAGGATTGTGTTGGGAGGCTATCGCGCACTTTGCGGGACGCAAGCTTTGGTGAACAGAAAAAGGGGCCGCCCCCAGGCCAGGGCTGTCCCAATTAGACGGAGTTTGCCCTTGCGAAGGTCGAAAGCGTTGGGTTTGTGGCGGTTTTTGTAGCATGCGGCGATGCAGGTTGGGTTGCTGCTGTCCCAACCAGGAACTAAAATTC
>Ga0210391_10001322_pt1 | contig 22818 bp, 18 predicted proteins | sample IncBWC12OmetaG_FD_160573 | JGI IMG/M metagenome (GOLD analysis project Ga0210391, IMG submission 160573) | Forest soil microbial communities from Barre Woods Harvard Forest LTER site, Petersham, Massachusetts, United States - Inc-BW-C-12-O ...
GGCTGGTCTCCTTTTGCACCTCGAGTGCGTTCCGGAAAGCTTAGCTCTTCCGCCAGACCAGCCGTCTCATCCCATCTAAAGCCGTCAATAGCAGTGTCATTTATGGCACGGCTGAAGCCGTGCCCTTCCTCCAGAGACTCATTTCCAAGTAGAAGTGGAAATGTCTTCGGTGGCTAAACAGGCTGCGGCAAAACGCCCTGTCCGCCCCAGCCTTCAAGGACCGAAGATTTGGGTTTGGGGCGGCCGGGCCATAAACGATTGACCTACGTTGGACTTTAGAGTCTGAGTGAGAACTTCATTTCGGAAGAGCAGGGTTTTACGGGCTGCGCTAAAGATCTGTTTTGTATCAGGGCAGAACTTTAGTCGTGCCGTAACAGCTTGAAAAAATCCCGGACTACCTCGCCGCAGCGAGCATTAGCCCATGCAACTCCTGCACGTGCGGCCATTTGCCGGTCGCGAATTTCTCCGCAGCCTGTTATCACTGCGAAGAAGCGACAAGCATCATCGAGTCGGGAGTAACGCTGCAGGCTTCTGCCGAAGGGGCGTTCCAGGTGTTGCCATCGGCATAAGTAATCGACTTTAAGTCGATAGATGTTACAGCGGTGAAACGGCTCAGCGAAAGATCGCTGGATGCCTCGCTCTTCCCTTTCACATCCAGTACGACATCCACGGTCTTGGCAAGATCAGGTTCTGAGGACGAGTTCGCCAAATTCATCGCTCTCCCCTTGTTACTGTAGCCATGAACGACGAATTGTACGCTCACGATTTCGCGAGATAGCAAGTTGGTCATGGTCAGATGAATTCTCTGCGTGCGGGTGTGCGTGAATGCTGGAGAATTGGGAGCTATCGGGCTCCCATTGATAGAAGGTCCCGCATTCATTGAAACGGGAACCCCGGCTCCATGGCGTGCCTGCATGCCGACAGGACAACTTGCTTCGGGTTTGCGCGGGCGGTGCAACACGGTACTCTTTGTGTTACCTGGCGGGACGGACTGTTGCGCGAACATGGTGGGGGCTGCGAACAGCAAGACGAGTGGGAGAATAACGGCACGAATCATAACTATCCTTCTAAGTTCCACTAGGAAAACGGTACCCCTTTTTCGACTTGTAGGCAACGCCGGACTTGCAGACGCAAAAAAGGCCGGGGCTTTTTGGCCCCGGCCTTTAGCTCACTTAGTTTAGGCGCTGAAGAGCAGGATGCCCGTCGACTTGTCTTCTCCCACTTCGCTTACCGGGCGGTAGAAGAGCTGGTTGTTTTCCAGGTAAACCTCGAGGAAGGCGGGACGCTCGGCAATGCCGCCGGCGATCAATGCTTCCGATAGTGGATCCTCGACGTAGCGCTGCAGGGCACGGCGCAACGGACGCGCGCCGTACGTGCGGTCGACTAACGTCTTTTCCAGAATCCACTTCTTGGCATCTTCGGTCACCGACAAGGTGATCGCCTTCTGAATCAGATTAGAGTTCAGTTGCTGTACCAGCAACTCCAGAATCTGAATGAGATCCTGATCGGAGAGCGACATGAAGATGATGACTTCGTCCAGACGGTTTAAGAACTCTGGATTGAAGGTCCGCTTCACCTCGTTCTTGACCAGTTCCTCCATCTTGTCCATCAGCAGGTCTTCGCGATCGGACTGGAAGCCCAGACCCTGCTTGCGCTGCAAATGCCGCGCGCCGATGTTCGAGGTCATGATAATGATCGAGTTCTTGAAGTCCACCGTGTTGCCCAAACCATCGGTGAGCTGACCATCCTCAAACACCTGCAACAGGATGTTGAAGACATCAGGATGCGCCTTCTCGATTTCGTCCAGCAGGACCACAGAGTAGGGCGAGCGCTTCACCCGTTCGGTGAGCTGTCCACCTTCCTCGTAGCCCACGTAGCCCGGAGGCGAACCGATGAGCTTCGAGACCGAGTGCTTCTCCATGAACTCCGACATATCGAAGCGAATCAAAGCCTTCTCACTGCCGAAGAGGAACTGGGCCAGCGTGCGCGCCATTTCCGTCTTGCCTACACCGGTCGGCCCCAGGAACAGGAACGAACCGATGGGACGGTTAGGAGATTTGAGACCCGCACGGGATCGGCGAATCGCGCGCGACAAAGCAGAGATCGCCTTGTCCTGTGAGATGACCCGCTTATGCAGCTCTTCTTCGACGCGCAGCAGCTTCTGGGTTTCTTCTTCCTTGATCGACGTAATCGGTACGCCGGTCCAGCGGCTCACCACGTCTTCAATATCCTCGCGGCCTACAATGCCGGCGGTCGAATCGTCCAGATGATACTTGTCGCGCAGGGCGCGCAGGTTCTCGCGCTCCTTACGCTCCTCGTCGGAGTAGAACCGGGCTTTCTCAAATTCATGGTTGGCAATCGCATTCTCCATGCGATGAACAATGAACTTGATGCGTTTCTGCACTTCGGTAATCTCCTCTGGCAGCGAGGTCTGGCGCAGCTTCACGCGAGCTCCGGCTTCGTCGATCAGATCAATTGCCTTGTCCGGAAGGAACCGATCCGGAATGTAGCGGTTGGAGTGAGAGACCGCGAAGTGAATGGAGTCATCGGTGTAGCTGACCGCATGGAACTTCTCATAGCGGTCTTTGATACCCATGATGATCTTGATGGCGTCTTCTTCATTCGGAGGCGGTACTTTGACTGCCTGGAAGCGACGCTCGAGCGAGCGGTCTTTCTCGATCGACTTGCGATATTCGGCCGGCGTGGTTGCACCGATGCACTGAATTTCACCGCGCGAGAGAGCCGGCTTGAGGATGTTGGCGGCGTCGAGCGAACCCTCCGCGGAGCCTGCGCCTACCAGGGTGTGCAGTTCGTCGATGAAGATGATGGAGTTTTGGTTCTCCATCAACTCCTTCATGATGGTCTTGAGCCGCTCTTCAAACTGGCCGCGATACTTGGTTCCGGCGACGATGAGTGAAAGATCGAGCGCCAGGACGCGCTTGTCGGCCAGGAAGCTGGGCACCTCGCCGTCAGAGATGCGCTGGGCAAGCCCTTCAACGATGGCGGTCTTGCCAACGCCAGGCTCGCCGATCAGTACAGGATTGTTCTTGGTGCGACGGCACAAAATCTGAACCACGCGCTCGAGTTCCTGATCGCGGCCGACCAGCGGATCGAGCTGATTATCCATGGCTGCCTGGGTCAGGTCGCGCGAGAACTCTACCAGCAGGCTTGATTCGCGGTTGCGCTGCGATGGCGGCGCCTTTTCTTGCGTGGCGCGCGCGAGTTCCTCACGGATGGCGAGCAGACGCAGCCCGCGCTCGTGCAATATTTCTGCGGCAAAGCACTTTTCTTCCCGCAGTAATCCTAAGAGCAGGTGTTCGGTGCCAATATGTTTGTGCGACAGGCGCTCTGCTTCTTCTGCCGCGTAGGCCAGAACCCGCTTGCATTCGTTCGACAAAGGCAGATCGACAGAAGTGGAAACCTTCTCTCGAATCGTAGTATGACCTTCAATTTGCTTGCGAATGGATTCAACCGAAGCATGAGAGCGGAGAAAGCGATTCGTTAGCGCCTTATCCTCACGCAGCAGACCAAGCAGCAAGTGCTCTGTCTCGATATATGGGGAACCAAACTGGCTGGCCTCATACCGTGCGAAGAAGATGACGCGCCGCGCCTTTTCTGTATACCGTTCGAACATGTTCCCCCTTAAAAACTGCCCTCCCACGATCCAAGGCAGCTTTCGTCCTGTTCCATCTTCCCGAATCCATTGGAACCGGGAAAACCACTCGGCTGGGCGGAGATAAGCTCTTTCTAAATCTTATATCGACCCAACCACTGTCACGAGTCACCCTTTTGGGTAACCCGGCTTACAAGCTCCGCTCAAAGATCCAGCGGAGACAACTCTTCCATCCGGCCCTGGGCTAGTCGCATTACCCGCTCACAACGCCTCGCCAGAGGCAGATTGTGGGTCACCAGGATCGAGGTCAAACCATAGCTTGCGTGCAGGCGCTCAATCAGTCCAAATAGGGCATCCGCGGTCTGGTCATCCAGATCTCCTGTAGGCTCATCAGCCAGAAGGAGTTTCGGGGTGGTCACCAACGCTCGCGCCAGGGAAACGCGCTGCTGCTCCCCACCGGAAAGCTCACCTGCGCGATGGGATGACCGATCCGCCAGCCCCACCTCTTCGAGCCAATGAACGGCTTCCTGCAATGCCTCTCTTTTGGACTTGCCTCGCGCCAGAAGGGGGAGCGCGACGTTCTCAGCGGCAGTAAATTCCGGCAGTAAATAGTGAAACTGCCAAACATAGCCAATTTCGCGATTGCGAAACTCTGCAGCTTCCGCGGGGGATAGGGATCTCAATATTGTTGAGGCAAAGTATACGTCACCTGCGGAGGGTGTATCAAGAGCCCCAAGGATATGCAGCAGGGTGCTCTTGCCGGTGCCGGACTGGCCTACGATGGCCAGCAACTCCTGCCGTCTCACTTGAAAATTGATTGCCTCAAAAAGGACCAATCGTCCGTACTGCTTACGCAAATTGCGAACTTCGACCAGGGCAGGACCTTCCGGGCTCCCAAGCGCGCCCAGGCGGCCTTTTTGGGCTTCGTCTGTGGCGGCGGCCGGCTCCATTATGTGCCTCTGAGGTCGGTAATCAATTTGTACCTACCTTCATGTATCACTAATGCACCCCTCTACGGAAGAGGGTTTGTGGGGTGGGTTGCTTCAAACTACATCAGTTCCCCTGCACCTCGCCTGATTCTGGAATCACCTGTCGCGCTATAGTGCGGGACCAACCATATACTTTTGATGCGAGATGTGCTGCTTATGATTCGACCGCCGTTCATTCGTAGCGTAGAGCTTCAGCAGGCAGAACCCTGGCGGCGGACCCAGAGGGATAGAGGGTGGCCAATAGGGATACGGCAAGCGAAACCGCACCCACAATCAGCCCATAGGTCCAGCGGGCGGCAAAGGGCAGGTAGTCGATCGAGTACACCTCGGCAGAGAGAGGAAAACGATAGTGGCCGCCGAGCCAGGAAAGACCATAGCCGGCGATCAGGCCGAGGATTGTGCCGGTCAAGCCGATGAGCAGGCCCTGCAGAAGAAAGATCATTCTCACCTGGCGCGGCTGTACCCCGAAGGACATCATGACTGCAATATCGCGCGTTTTCTCCATGACCATCATGGTCAAAGCAGTGAGGATGTTCAGGGCCGCGACGCAGACGATCAGACCGATGACGACGACGGTAACAATCCGCTCCAACATCAGGGCGTGGAAGAGGGGCCGGTTCTGTTCCATCCAGTTGTTGGTCAGGAAGCCTGGCCCGGCGGCCTGCTCGATGGAGCGGCCAATCTGGTCGGCGCGATAGAGGTCATCCACCTTGAAGGAGAGAACCGAGACCACATCTGGTTCTCCAAAGAGGCGCTGCGCGTCCGCCAGGCTGGTGAATGCCATGCCTGAGTCGTACTGATAAAAGCCGGAGTGGAAGATGCCGACGACGCGAAATCGCTGAAATTTGGGAATCAGACCCAGTGGAGTAAGTTCCCCTTGTGGACTGGTCACCAGGACGGTTGTGCCTACCCGGGCATCGATAGTATCTGCAAGGTCGTGTCCGATGACAATGGGCGGAGGGGTTTGGGCTTGATTGCTGGTGGCTGCGGCCCCGGTATCGAGCGCTGCGGTGCTGCCCATGGTGACGGTCGAGAGCAAGTCGCTGACGGTTCGCTCCTGCGCGGGAACGATGCCCTCGATGAGAGCTCCCCCAGAGCGAGCGCCGTTGGAGATGAGTACCTGCTCGTACAGGCCGGGCGCCACTGCCTTGACATGGGGCAACTGTTGCAGCCGCGCAGTCAGCCCGCGCCAGTCGCGAATGCCATCGCTGGCTACGCGCATGAGCTGCACATGCGCAGTTGAGCCCAGCAGACGGTCCTGCAGGTCACGGCGCATGCCGTTGGTGATGGCCATTGCAATGATCAAGGACGCCACTCCGGCCGCCACTCCGGCTATCGAAATGATCGTGATGATGCCGACCACCGCCTGACGGCGCTTGGCGCGGAGATAACGCACGGCGACAAACAGCTCGAAGCGCATCGTGACTAGCGGATCACGGTCTTCGCCGCGCTTACGTTTTCGTACCGGTCGTAGACGCGAACGGTAAGAATATGCTCCTGCGGGTCAGCAGAGGGCGCAGGGGCACTCTCGGGCTCTTCTGCAGGAGTGCGGGTGGTGGGAATGGCGGCGAGTGGAACGGTGAAGTCGTAGTGCTCGGTGAGCGAGTCAGAGAGCTTGCCTACCGGCTCCAGAAACTGCCATCGGCCGGCGTCGATCGAGTACTCGGCGCGAGCAATGGGCGAGGTTTGATCCGTGGCCACGAAGCCGGCATGAATCACACCGGATTGCAGGCTGCCCTGGAGCGCGGTAAGCACCGGAGGGGTGGTGTCGATGATGAAGTGGTCGCTCTCCCGCGCGCTGGTCAGCGCATCGCCCAGCATGTGCGCGGGCGCATCGCTGGCCACCACCCGTATGCGGTAACCACCATCGGGAATGCGGATCGAATCAAAAGAGTAGAAGCGTTCGGTTATGTGAGACCGGAGCAGGCGCCAGTTCTTCTCTCCATCGCCGCGGACATAGACGTCGAAGACAAGCTCGTCTCCATTTTCATCGTGGGCCGCCCAGCGGACGGTCACGGCGCTGCGGTCGCGGACGGCTGCCAGGGGCGCAGTGGACGGATCCTGGTTGTAGCTCAGATTGTTCTGCGCCGAGGGCAGGTTGATGGTGATCTGCTGCGGCTGGCCGGGCTGCGGCGCACTCTGGTTCGCCCTGGCGCCTGGCTCGACGGCAATCTCATCGATCACCGGCGCGATGTTCACCGGCAGGTAATTGATGCCCACCGAGTCAACCTGCGCCCCAGGCTCAATGACGGCTTTCCATTGAACAAAACGTGCGGCGGGAACTCCGGACGTGCCAGTGTTGGGCGTTATTTTGCGCCAGTCACTCCAATTTCGCTCGGGGTTCTCCACATTGCCGGAGCGAGCGAAGATTTCGTAAGCGCCTCCGTCGGCATTCACCTCCATGCGGCCGAATCGCGAGAACACGCCCGAGTCAAGAACGTCGCTGAGGTAAGTGCCCTGGGCGGCGGCCTGGTTGTTCAGCTTGTAGAGTCTCCCGGTATTGCTGGTGGCTACGTAAAATCCGTCGGGGGCATCGGCGAAAGCGGTTGCCTGGCCGGTCTCGGCGCGGGCTAAGTCAAGATAGGAACCGTCCTCAGCGATGCGATAAATCCGGCCCCGATTGCCGGTGGCGGCGAGCAGACCCTGTGGCGTGGCTCGCAAGGCGTACACCACGTCATCGCGCGTCGACCAGAGTTTGCGCGGAGCTCCTTGCGGACTTAGCTCGTCTACTTCGGAGCCGTCAGGAATGAGGCCGTTGCTACTGGAGGCTTGTACTGAGCCAGGGGTCACGATGGTGATGGTTGCGGTGGCCACGGCGACTCCCTGCACCGGGAGGGGCGGCAAGGGGCTCCTGGTCTTTTCCCCTACGGCCGCTACGTACAGGCGCCCGTCTGCAGACCGGGCCAGGGCGGTTACTTCGCGCTTGGGCGCGTCGTAGATGACCAGGCCTTTGCGGTCTTTGCCGATACGGTAGACCAGGCCGCCACCGTCACTGCCGGCAATTAAATCTCCGTTGGGCTCGAAGAGGAGGCAACGAATGTGCTGCTCGTCACTTTGAAAGAAGAGTTCTGCTTGAGGTGTTTCTTTGGATAGGTCGACGCGGTAGATCGCCGCCGGGCCGCCGGTTGCGAGGTATAAGGCACCCTGAGCGTCAAAGGCCAGATCCCAGATGTATCGCGCGGGGTCGCCGCCTGGCTTGGCTGCATCCGCGTTATGGACGGTGGAAGCGTCGAACACCACTGTGGCGGTGGTCTCGTCAAGGCCGGATTGGCCTGGCTTGATGCGGTACACCTTGCCGCCCGGCACGGTGGCTGCGTAGACCGAACCGTCAGGGCCAACACGAACCGTTTGCACGGTTAGTTCTTTGGTCGTGAATAATTTGGTCGAGGTGCCCGAGGGCGTTACTTTGAGCACGGTTGCCGGCGAACCGGTGCCGATGTAGGCATTGCCCTGGCTGTCAGAAGCGGCGGCCCAGATGTAGGTAGACGGGGTTAACAGTACCGACCGCAGCGCGGGCCCGGATTCCAGATACCCGCGGCTCGAAATCGCGGTACTTTGCGGTTGTCCTTTTTCGAAGTCTTCATAGCGGGATTGAACCCAGAAGCGGGTTCCCTGGGCTGGAAGGACGTGGGGATAAATGATCAGAGCTAATAAACTTGCGGTTACGACACGAGGCATCATGCTGAACCGAGTCTACTAGGCTGCATTTGTCACCACAAATGAAGGGGGGCGAGCCTCCAAGAAAGAGCATCCACACAGAGATCTCTACACTGCGCTGCGCTGCGGTCGAGATGACAAAAGGGAGAGGGGCGCTTCCAGCGAGAGTAGTTGCAAAATGGAAACCGGAGAAATCATGGGCTGGGGCTTACCCAAGGTGATGAAAAGCAGCTTCTGTTCAGCAAATACTCTCCCTGGAAACGCTCCTCTCCCCTTTGTCATCTCGACCGGAGCGCAGCGCAGTGGAGAGATCTCTGTGTGGATGCTCCTTCTTGGAAATGTTTAGTTGGCTAGGACCGCTCGGTAGCGGACCTGGTTCTTCTTTACCTTGGTCACCGCGTCGTTGGCTTTGGCCATCGCAAAGCGTTCGGTGATGGCCTGGACTTTGTGGCGCTCGGCCACGTGCAGCATTTCCCGGATCATGCGCGGACTTCCTCCTGGACTTCCGGTCACCACCTTCTGTCCTGTCACCAGCGGAGAGACCGACAAACCGAGGACGCCGGGCGGGATGCCAACGAAACATAGTTTGCCGTGGGGACGCAGAGCCCGGACATAGGCACCCCAGTCCTGATCTGCTTCTACGGTCGATAGAATGAAGTCGAAATGGCCAACCAACTTCTTGAGGGTCTTGGTCTCGCGGGTGTTCACGAAGTGCTCCGCGCCCAGAGCGCGAGCATCCGCCTCTTTTGCCGGAGAGCTGGAAAAGGCCGTGACCTCGGCTCCAAAAGCATGGGCAAACTGTACCGCCATGTGCCCCAGGCCTCCGATGCCGACAATGCCCACGCGGGATGCGGGGTTAACGCCATGGCTGCGAATGGGAGAGTAAACCGTGATGCCGCCACACAACAGGGGTGCGGCCCGCTCGCTTTCCAGACCGTCCGGGATCGGCACAACGAAACGAGCGTTGACCCGCACCCGGTCAGCATAACCGCCATTGCGCTGAACACAGGTGCCCTGGCCGTCCGCACATAAATTCTCTTCGCCCTGGAGACACCACTCACAGTGGCCGCAGGAATTCGCTTGCCAGCCCACACCTACCCGATCGCCGGAAAGCAGCCCGAGGACAGCGCTTCCAGTGGTGATGACTTTGCCCACAATCTCATGGCCCGGGATCAGGGGATAGTGGCTGATGCCCCAGTCGTTGTCGACCATGTGGATGTCGCTGCGGCAGACGCCACAGTGTGAGATGGCAATTTCGACCTCGTTGGCCTTGATGTCCCCCGGATCGTACTTGTAAGGCAGTAGTTCGGCGCCGGCGGCATGAGTGGCAAAACCTTGAAACAGAGGCATGAGCGTTGCCCTTGGCAGTGGAATGTAGTGCAAGGAGTTCCAGAGGGCCCGCGTAAGTCTACATTATTCGATTTCTACCGAGACCACCTGCATACCACTGAGCATCGCCTCCACCGGGATGGAGGTCACGGGAACTACCGATTCGCCGTTGAGGGAGATTCCACGATTGGTCCGCAGGGGCTCCAGTACATTGGCCATGGAGATGGGGATCGATGCCAGGGTACGCCCATCGACCACGGCTTGAGCATTGGGCAACAGCAGCGTTACGTACAAGCGGTCGTCTCCGTGGACGGAGTTCATCTGGTGAATGATACTGCTCAGTTCCAGAGGACCTTCGTTGGAGGACGAAGCGGTGGTCAGCCGGTCAAGCGTAGCGCCATCGCTGAGCAGAATACGGAGTGGTCCAGGATTCAACGTTAAGGGGAGGGGGATGGGAATGCGGATGTTTTTGGGTTCGCCGCGGAAAGGCCGCAGGGTCGCTTCGACCATAACGGTGTCGCCGGGGTGGGCAGCCGGCTGAGTAGCCTGGGCGCGCTCCAACTGGATGCTACGCCGGCCGGGCAGCGAATCGATGTTGAGTTCGATGCTCTGGATATTGCGAACGCGGGCGGAATTGCCATAGACGGTCTGAAAACGCTGGCCCACGGTCAGAGCGGCTCGGAGAGCTGAAGGCAATTGCTCGGTAGGAGCAATGAACGAGTCCAGATGCAGGGGCGGGTACCCATCGATCGCGACCGTACCCTTTAGCTCGTAGGTGAGCTCTTCACTGTAGCTGTTGGTTTCAAGCAGAGATTCGTAAAGAGAAACCATCACCGCCCCGGGTGTGATGTCGGGGTTATCGATGACTTCCATGTGGAGGGTGCGATCGCGCAGGCCGCCATGGGTGCGGATGGTCACCGGGATCATGCGGGCAGATTCGCCGGGAACGCCGCGTATGGCCGAGGAACGATCTTCCGTAAAGGCGCCGATGGTCTGTGTGGTGTTGACGATTTTGAAGGAATTCAAAGGCGAGGCCAGGGTGGCCACCACATCCGCCTTGGTCATGGGGATGGAAACATCGCCGTAGCGGGTGATGGGGTGGCCGCAGGCCAGTACCTGCTTGGGATCAACATAGGTCACGGTGCAGGTGGCGGCGATTTCAAGGTCTCCGCGGACCAGAAGGGCGCTTACCGCTGAGCCTGGCAGTAGGGGAGCGGAGGAGGAATCGATATGCCCGTCGTCTGAGGAGCTGCCTCCCAGGCCGGCAACCGGCGTTAAGCCCATCACCGAAACGTGTTCCTGGAAGAACCTGACTGCCTCCGGGCTAAAACCGGAAAGTACGAGCGGCGTTTCGATGGGATGGATGTCGGTCGAATCAGCTACCGGTGCAGGCCCAGGCGAGGAAAATGACGCGGTCGTCGATTGGGTAGTGTTTCCGGCCGTCCACATGGCTGCATTCGGGCTGCCATTGACGGCCAGCATTTCAGCAATTGGCGTGATACCAGCAATCGGTTCTTTACTGAATTGTCCTATTCTGTAGGAGAGAGCGCCCAGTAACTTGCCGTCGATGTAAACCGGGCTGCCACTCATGCCGGCGACGACTCCGGTGTACTCTGGTTTGGAACCGTGGAGACGCGCCAGGATCATATCCTGGTCGGGGCCGAGGACGTTTTTGAGCACTCCAAGTATTTCCACGTCCATGGTTTCCGGCTGCGTGCCTTCAAAGACGGTGTAGGCCACGCCATGGAGGCCGCGGTGCACTTCGGACAAGGGGAAGATTCCAGCCGTGGCAGACGGAGGCGGAGTAACCGAATTAGCCTGGACAGAGAGGCTACCCGCAAGGACAAAAACTGCGGTTAAAACCGAAAAACAGGTTGATATACGGCTGATAGACACGTCTACAGATTAGACGTTCCAATCGTTCGAGCATAGGGGTTGAGGTAATTAGATGAAGTTAGAAGGGAAAAAATTCTTTGTTGCCGCCGTGGCTTTGCTGCTGGCCGTTGCAACCGGGGACCAGCTGGCTAAGGGCCAAGCGCCAACCACCACACCTCCTGCGAATGGCCAGCAGCAAGAGCAGCAGCCTGATCAGTCGGGACCCGATTCCGGTGGTCCGGGTGGGGATAATGGCGCCATTGCTATTCCAAAAAAGGGAGAGAAGGCGGATGTGCCTCCGCCGCCCCCCGAGCCCAAGGTCAAAAATCCTGCCGGCCTGACAAACTTCTCGCTCCGCGTGGATGTTCCCGAAGTAACCCTGGATGTTGGCGTCATCTTGCAGAAAACGCACGAGTTCGTGCCTAACCTGCAGGCTGCGAACTTTCGTGTTTATGAAGACGGCATACCGCAAAAGGTGAACGGGTTTCAACGCACCAGAGCGCCGATCACCGCGGTGCTGCTGTGTGAGTTTGCCTCCACGAATTACTATTTCGTGCATGACATGAGGAATGCAGCCTATGCCTTTGCCCAGCAATTACAGCCGGACGATTACATAGCGGTCGTGACTTATGACCTTAAGACCCAGATCCTGACCGACTTTACCCAGGACAAGCGGCTGGTGTACGAGTCCTTGAATATGTTGACGATCCCCGGGTTTAAGGAGACGGACATGTTCGATGCGGTTTACTCCACGCTTGATCGCCTTAGCCGTATTGAGGGACGCAAGTATGTGGTGCTGATTGGCTCCGGGTATGACTCCTTTAGCAAAATCAATTTGGACAAGGTGCTGGCGAAGATTAAGGCGACGCCGAATGTCACGATCTTTAGCGTGGGAACGGGACAGGCAGCCAGGATCACCGGCAATGCGCGCACCGGTATGTTCGGTCCTAAGGAAATTGACTACCTGCAGGCAGATAACCAGATGTCCACGTTTGCGCGGATGACCGGCGGCATGTCGTTTTTCCCGCGGTTTGCGGGGGAGATGCCGGATATTTTCCATTCCATCAATGACTCCATTCGGAATCAGTACGTTTTGAATTACACGCCGACGAATGCCAAGCAGGACGGGTCCTATCGCAAGATCCGAGTGGAACTGGTGGACAACGAAGGCCAGCCGCTCAAGATGCAGGACGAGAAGCATCATCCTTTGAAGTACGACATCATTGCGCGCGACGGCTACAAGGCCAAACAGCAGGTGGATTAGGCTCCACTTCGCAACTTCCAGCCATGAGTGGGTGGCCCGGGTCTCGCTTTTGAGACCTGGGTTTCTCTGGTGGAATAGGTCCTACCCGTAACACCCAGGGTCTCAAAAGCGAGACCTGGGCCACCCACTCAAAATTCGTCCGCGTCCTCTACAATCTAAAAAAAACAATTTCATTGGGTCCCGGGACGAGGCATTGGCTACAACGACACTAGCTCCGCAGCGCAAGCCTGTTCCCAAGCCGGTACATCACTCCTCAGTCGAGGGGTGGCATCCCAAACATAATCCCTGGTTGATCGCGCTCACCGTGACGCTGGCGACGTTTATGGAGGTGCTGGATACATCCATTGCGAACGTCGCCCTACCCCATATGGCCGGGACCCTGGGCGCCAGCCAGGAAGAAGCTACCTGGGTCCTGACCAGCTACCTGGTTTCCAGTGCCATCGTGTTGCCTATCTCGGGGTGGCTCTCTACCCGATACGGCCGCAAACGGTTTTACATGACCTGCGTCGCTCTGTTTACCGTGTGCTCGTTGCTTTGCGGGCTTGCGCCTACCTTACCGATACTCATCCTGGCCAGGATCCTGCAGGGCCTCGGCGGTGGAGGACTGGCCCCCAGCGAACAAGCCATCCTGGCGGATACGTTTCCGGTGGAACAAAGAGGCCAGGCATTCGCCCTCTATGGCATGGCGGTGGTAGCCGCGCCCGCGATCGGGCCGACGCTGGGCGGCTGGATCACCGACAACTTCAATTGGCATTGGATCTTCTTCATTAACCTCCCCATCGGCATCATTTCCCTGCTCCTCAGCAACCGGATGGTGGAGGATCCTCCTTACCTGGTAACCGAGAGAGCGAAAGCCAACCCCATCGATCGAGTTGGGCTGGGCCTGGTGGCAGTCGGAGTCGGCTGCCTGGAATTCGTCCTCGATAAGGGGCAGGAAAAGGACTGGTTCGGCGATCGAAACATCACCATGACCTTCGTGCTGGCCCTGGTCACGCTGGCATTCTTTGTTTGGTGGGAATGGGGGCACCCGGATCCGATCGTGGATTTGAAACTGCTGAAGAATCGCAACTTCGGCACCGCGGTAGGCTTTCAGTTCATCCTCGGTTCGGTGCTTTTCAGCACCACGGTCCTGATTCCCCAGTTTCTGCAGAGCTTGATGGGCTACACGGCCGAGCGCGCCGGGATGGCGCTTTCGGCGGGCGCGCTGGTGCTGATGGTAATGATGCCGGTGGCAGGAAAGCTAGTGTCGAGGATGGATGCGCGGCTCATGGTCTCGATCGGGTTTCTGGCAACTGCGCTCGGACTCTACAACATGACCCGGCTCGATTTGAATGTGAGTTTCGGCAACATCGTGTTGTGGCGCGTGTTCCAGGTACTGGGATTGTCGTTCATTTTTATTCCCATCAGTACGCTCAATTATGTGGGCGTGCCCAAGGGCAAGAACAATCAGATTTCCAGCTTTTCAAATTTCGCCCGCAACTTTGGCGGCAGCATGGGCACGGCGCTGCTGACAACCTTTCTTGTCCGCACACAGCAGACCCACCAGTCAGCACTGACCGCCAAACTTATTCCTGGAAGTTACGCGTACGAGAATTTTCTCGCCCAGATGCGCGGCACCCTGATGGCGGCGGGACAGTCTGCCGCGCAGGCCAAAGCTGCAGCTACCGGGTACGCGTACCAGATGTTGCTTCGACAGTCGTCGATGCTGAGCTATCAAAATGCGTTTTGGGTGCTGAGCGTGGTGGCGGCATTTCTGGTCCCGTGGCCCTTTATCATGCGCCGGCCTCCCAAGCGCAAGAAGGCACCGCCGGAGGAGGCGATGGGACACTGATCTTAATTGCGCCCCTCGATCACTTCTTCGACCCGATGTAAGGCCCCTGGCGATGGAAGCGCGGATCGGTGAGCTGTTGCAGCATAAAGTCGGCGACGTCGGCACGATTGACGCGCAGAGCGCCAGACGGAAGAGCGTCGGGCAGGACGTGATAGTTGCCGGTGAAGGGGCCATCCATCAGACGGGGCGCCCGGACGATGGTGTAATCGACATCGCTGGCTGCCAGCAAACGTTCCTGCGCGGCCTGGTCGATGAAAGGGTGCTTCAGCGCTGTCTTCCTGGCCATCCAAAGTCCCATCGCTGTGAGCGCGTTTTGGTACTTGCTCCAATCGGGGTGAAGTCCCGCGGCGCCCAGTACGATGAGCCGGGTGACGTATTCCTGACGCATTCCTTCGAGGATATGAGGGATTGCCCTGACCAGCACGTCGGACTTCTTGGTGGTGCGGGCGCCGAGTGCGGAAAGGACGGCGCGGTGGCCGCGCATGGCGTCTACGACTGCGGCAAAATCGAACACATCCCCCTTAATGACTCGCAAGTGCGGGTCCGCCGGCATCCCTTCGGGATTACGGGCGAATGCGGTGACCGTGTGCCCCTTCGCCAGCGCCTGCGTAACGATCAGCTTGCCCGTACCTCCGGTGGCGCCGAAGACAATGATCTTCATGTAAACCCAGTTGCTTCCTTCCCACTAGTTTGCAACCACCACACTATACAAGGCACAACCCTTCTGCAATGCACACATCTGAGCAGTGAGAGGATAAGTGCAACATGTCAGAAAACCTTAAACAGACGGAAGATACACTGCGCGATTTGATCGAAACCCTGCGCGATGGGCACCAGGGGTTCACGGAACTGGAAAAGAACTTGAAAGACCCGGAAGCACGCCAGCTTTTTCGCGAACAAACACTGGAGCGGGCGGGGTTCGCTGCGGAACTGGAGAATGAACTGCACCACTTCGGGGTGAAGGATGTGAAGGTGCACAGTTCTACCGCGGGTAAGGTGCATCGCGCCTGGGGTGAACTGAAGGCTCGGCTCGGGGGCGGAGACCATGCCTTGCTGGCTACGGCCGAGAAGGGTGAAGACGAGGCCAAGCATGCTTATGAAGAGGCGCTGGCGAGCGAAGATTTTCCCCTCCCATTGCGGGAGATGCTCCTCCGTCAGCAGCGCCATATCCTTGCGTCGCATGACCGCGTAAAGGCCTTGCGCGATAGGTTGGCGAATTAGATTCCGCTAAATTCTGCGTGACACCGAACGCAGGACTTAGCGAAGGAATCCGTCGGCCAGGAATTTGGTGATGAGGAACGCAGCGACTCCACCGAAGAACACCAATGCCATGCGAATCCCGGGTTCGCGGTTTACTTCCGGCACCAGGTCGGTGGCGGTCACGTAAATCGCGACTCCCGCGGCCAGTGGAAGACCAACACGGACCCAGCCAGGGAAAAAATTAATGACTAAGACACCGGCCATCGTGGCAGCCGCCACGATGACAGCTGAGGTGAGCGCGGCGGTGCGGGTGTGGCCACTGGCCAGCATGACGGAAGCGACCGTAAAACCTTCGGGCAATTTGTGCAGAAGGATGGCGACGAAAATGACCCAGCCGAGCCAGGAGGAAAGCACGAACCCGGAGGCGATGGCCACGCCGTCGAAGAGCGAATGCGCGGCCAGGCCCGCTACCACCGAATTGCTGGTGTGCCTGGAGAGAAGTTCGTCAGGACAATTCTCTTCGCCGAAATGAAAATGCGGCGTTATGGTGTGCTCCAGCAGATGAATGAGAGAGTAGCCGCCCAGGACCAGGAGCGGAGTCCAGCGGAAGGAAAGACGAAAGCTCTCCGGAATCATCTCCAGCAATGCGGCGGCAAGCATGAAGCCTGCGCCGAGGGCTACGAAGTAGCGCAGGTAGCGCTTTTCCCACTGGGTCCGGACCAGGATCAGCGCGCCGAAAACGTCGGCCAGCGCAGCCACCAGGCCCAGGAGCAGCGAAAGTGAGAAATTGGACATGAATGCGCGCGCTAGCCGCTATGCCGAATATGCATCACATCCCCGTCCTCAACCCGGTAGTCCTTACCTTCCAGGCGTAGAGTTCCCTGCGAGCGGGCGGCGGCTTCGGAGCCTGCGCTGAGCAGGGTATCCCAATGGATGGTTTCGGCGCGGATGAAATGCTTTTCGAGATCGGAATGAATGGCCCCGGCGGCCTCCTGGGCTCGGGAATTTACCGGGATGGTCCAGGCACGGCACTCGTCTTCGCCTACGGTGAAGAAGGCGACCAGGCCGAGCAGTTCGTAGCTCTTGCGGATGAGACGGCGCAGGCCGCTCTCAACTAATCCGTAGGAGGACAGAAACTCAGCCGCTTCCTCATCGCTCATTTCCGCGAGTTCGGCCTCGACCTTGCCGCAGATGGCGGTGGCGCCCGCGTTTGGCCGTGAGGCTACTTCTTCCAGCTTGTAGCGCGCAACCGCGTTTTCGAGGTCAGCGCCCAGGGTCGTGCTCTCGGCAATGTTCAGCACAAAGAGCATTGGCTTTTGCGATAGGAACATGAAGCCGCGGATCAGCTTCTTTTCTTCGGCGGACATTTCCATCTCGCGCAGCGGTTTCTCCTGCTCCAGCTGCTGCTTGCACCGCAAGAGGAGCGCGTTTTCCTTTTCGAGATCGGCGGTGCGCTGCTTCTTCAAATCTTTTTCCAGGCGCTCCAGACGTTTTTCTACCTGGGCAAGGTCAGAGAAGATCAGGTCGAAATCGACGTTTTTGATATCGCGCAGGGGGTCGATGCCGCCAACGCGGGGGATGGAGTCGTCTTCAAACGCGCACAACACGTGGATCAGGGCATCGTTGTCGCGAAGATGGGTAAGGAAGGCACTCTCCTTGAGCGCTTCCTGGCCTACGGCCGCCACATCGGCGTATTCCACCGTGGCGTAGACGATCTTTTTAGGGTTGTAGAGGGCGGCTAGTTTGTCCAGCCGATCGTCGGGGACTTTCGCCACGCCAATATGGGCCTCGCGAGGATTGGAATAGGCGGCGGTTTCAACCTTGGCCCGGGTGAGGATTTTGAACAGGGATGTCTTACCTACTTGAGGTAGACCGATAATGCCAGTTTTCATGGGAGTGTATTCCGGCCTTGCGGCGTAAGTGGTTAGTATACCTTCCCGTGCCCGGAACGCGGTTCGGACAGAAGCCTAATCCCTCAAGTCGTCGATACCAGGGTTCGGGACCAGTGGGCGGTGGCGACTAACGCGCCTATCGCGCAGAGCAGGACCAGGCCTTCCACGTGAGTGGAGGTCTCATGCAGACTGTCGAAAATCTGCCGGCCGGGATTGTTGACAGGCACCGCATCAACGTTGCCGCCGATGGATGCGCGCGCCGTATCCATGCGCGGGATGATGGAGAATTGCGAGTAGGCGGTGAGCAGCAGCATCAGCAGCACCAAAACGCTCTGCGGAATGATGCTGCGGTAATGTGCCCGCCCCAGCACCATCGCAACGAGGAAAATCAACCCGCAGAACATGCCTATCCAGTGCAGACGTACCAGCGAACCGCCAACGACGAGACCGGCGGCGTGTATACCCTGCTCCCCAAAGAGCCGTGGAAGCTCAGTAAACGCAATGGGGGCGAGCACGGCGCCAAAAAAGATGAGCGCTCCCAGCCAGACGCCGAGCGCAAGATAGACCACAGAATGAAAGAGAGTTCTCACAGTGGCGGCCGGCCGGTAAGCCGCTCAATCCGCTTGGCCATCGGAGGGTGAGTAGCGAACAAATTAGCGAAGCTGGCCCCGCTGATCAGGGGAGCCACGATAAATAAGTGGGCCGTCGATGGCGAAGCCTGCATGGGCAGGCGCTTGGAATAGGCGTCAAGCTTCTGCAAAGCACTGGCCAGCGCATAGGGATTTCCGGTGGTGTGCGCCCCGGTAGCGTCGGCCTCATATTCCCTGGACCGGGACACAGCCAGTTGGATCAGGGTCGCTGCCAGGGGAGCCAGAAAGAACATCAGGATACCGCCGCCACCCAAACCGCGGTTGCGACTGTCGCGGCCGCCGCCAAACATGCCGGAAAAATGCGCCAGCAGGGTGATAGCCCCAGCGAGTGTGGCAGCGATGGAGCTGGTGAGGATGTCGCGATTCTTCACATGACCAAGCTCGTGCGCCAACACACCTTCCAATTCCTCATCGTTGAGAAGATTGAGGATCCCCTGGGTTACGGCGACGGCAGCATGGCTGGGATTGCGCCCGGTCGCGAAGGCGTTGGGTGACTCGGTGGGGATAACGTAGATCCTCGGCATGGGTATCCCCATTCGAGGCAAGATCCGTTCCACGATCTGGTACACGCGGGGCAGCTGCTCGCGGGTCACCGGCTGCGCGCGGTACATCGATAACGCCAACTTGTCAGAATAGAAATAGCTGAAGAAGTTCATTCCGGCGGCGATGAAGAAGGCCAGAATCATTCCATCCCGGCCGCCAACCCAGGCGCCGATAAGGATGAGGAAAAGGGTGAGAGCAGTCAGTAGAAAGGCAGTCTTTAAGGTATTCATGGCGCGGCACCTCCCGCACTCAATCCATCTGTCTCTATTGTGTCACGTTGACAAACCTGGGCGAAGCGATTTGAATCTGATTTGAATTTGGCAGCAGCGGAGTACGAAACCGTGGCGTCCGGCGCTTCGATCTCGTTCTCCCCCACCAACTATGCCTCGAGCCCGAGCATCCATCCTATGAGAGCAATCGTTTATACAGTCATGACCCTGTTAACCTCTTTGTCCGCCCTGGGAGCCTCCGCTCCCCCGCAAGCCGAGATCGCTAACTCTCAATTGAAGGTGAAGCTTTATCTACCAGACCCAGCGGATGGTTTTTATCGCGGCACCAGGTTTGATTGGAGCGGTGTGGTTGGGGATCTCGAATACGCAGGTCATAGCTACTATGGCGACTGGTTCACCCAGACGGATCCCAAGATACCTGACTTTATTTATCAAGGCTCGGAGATCGTAGCCGGCCCCTGCAGTGCAATTACCGGCCCGGTGGAGGAGTTCAGGGTTGTGGGATACGACGAGGCCAAGCCCGGCGGGGCCTTCCTGAAAATCGGAGTGGGCGTATTGCGCAAGCCGGATGAAGCGCCCTATACCCAATACCGCCTGTACGAGATTGTGAACGGGGGCAAGTGGAGCGTCAAGAAAAGCAAGGACGCGGTGGAATTCACCCAAGAACTTCACGATGAAGCTTCAGGGTACGGCTACGTCTATCACAAAAAGCTAAGCCTGGTTCCAGGCAAGCCGGAGATGGTGATCGAACATAGTTTTAAAAACACAGGGAGTCGAGCAATCGATACCGACGTGTACGATCATAACTTTCTGGTGCTGGATAAGAGGCCGACCGGGGACTACACCATCAGCGTTCCGTTCACGATCACGAATAACTCGCTTGCGACCAAGGAACTGGCAGAATTCCGCAAGAACCAGATTGTGTACTTGAAGACTCTGACCGGGCAGGACACTGTCGCCACTCCGATTGAGGGTTTCAGCAAAAGCCCGGACGATTACAAGATTCGCATCGAAAATACCACTGCAAAAGCTGGGATGACGATCAGCGGGGATCGCCCCCTTGCCAAGTTGAGCCTCTGGTCCATTCGCTCGGTCCTCGCCGTCGAACCGTTCATCGATGTATCGGTTGTGCCCGGAGGCGAGACTACCTGGAAGTACCATTATGAGTACTACATTCGTTAGCGCTTAGAAAGCACGCACTATTTGCAGCTGAGAATTAATGTTCGGGTGCCCCATCCTTCGCGCTTTTTGCGAAGGGTGGGATACTACTGCTCTGCACCCGAGACCCTTGCCCCGCACCTTCTGCTTATCCCACCCTTCGCAAAAAAGCGCGAAGGATGGGGCACCCGAACATTAATTCAGGCTGCTTGCTAATCGGTTAGCACGGGGCTTATCCTGCCACAGGATCCGCAACATGAAAGCTCTGGTCAAGTACGCAAGCGGCGAAGGCAACGTTGACATAGTAGAGGTCGACGAGCCTCCTTGCGGAGAAGACCAGGTAAAGCTGGAGATCGCCTATTGCGGAATCTGCGGAACGGATCTCCATGTTCTCCACGACACCTTTCGCAACTACCCGCCGGTGATCCTCGGGCATGAGTTTTCAGGGACGGTCGTCGAAGTGGGGCGCAAGGTCACTAACGCCACCGTGGGTGAACGAGTCGCTGGTCTGGGCGCTACCGCCGTTACCTGTGGCCAATGCGAGTACTGCCGCTCTGGATATTTCATTTTCTGTGCGAGTCGCAGGGGCATGGGGCACGGAGTCAATGGGGCGTTTACCCGCTACGTGGTCATGCGTCCTGACCAGCTGTACCGAATTCCCGAAAATTTTTCGCTGGATGAAGCAGCGATGAGCGAACCCTTTGCGGCTGTGGTACAAGCGGTCACCGAGATTGCCAAGGTACGCATTGGCGAAACTGCCCTGGTCTCGGGGCCGGGCCCAATGGGATTGCTTTGTCTCAAGTTGCTGGTGGCCGAAGGAATCAAAACGATCGTCGCCGGTACCAGTGCAGATCAGGAACGCCTGAGTGCGGCGCTCCGTATTGGCGCGGCAGCGGTGATCAATGTTGGCCAGCAGAACCTCAACGAAGCGATTCGGGAGCACACCGGCGGCGTGGGTGTGGATGTAGCCTTCGAGTGCGCCGGGCACCCCGGCTCAGTGCGGGGATGTCTTGAATCGCTGCGGCCGATGGGGCGTTACACACAGGTGGCTATTTGCGGTCAGGATATCCAATTCCCTATCGATCTGATTTTCTATAAGCAACTCACGATGTCGGGTTCTGTCTGCTATACGGCGCGAACCTGGGAACGCATGATGAAGATCTACGCGGAGGGTCGCGTGCGGTTGAATGATCTTATTTCCACTAAGCTCCCTCTTTCGGAGTGGCAAACCGCCTTTCGCCTATGCGACGAGAGAAAAGTTATTAAGGTGTTGATGTATCCGGAAGAGTAATTGTTTCCGAGAGCGGAGGAGTTCATGAGCAAGACGCTGGAGAAGCCGGCTGCCTACAAAAGCCCTTTGCATGAGATGACGCAGACCACGCCCACTTGCCTATGGAACGACTCGGCAGCGTTGTCTGAGTTGACCTATTCGATTGAGCACGGCGCGGTGGGCGCTACCTGCAATCCCGTTATCGTTCTCGACGTGCTCAAGAAAGAAGCTCATCTCTGGAATGATCGCATCCGGGCCCTGGCGATCGAGCTACCGGTGGCAACAGAAGAAGAAATTGGCTGGAGGCTGGTGGAGGAGATCTCGGCCAAGCGGTCAGAATTGCTGCGGCCGGCTTTCGACAAGTACCAGGGCAGAAACGGCCGGCTCTCGATTCAAACTGACCCGCATTACTATCGCGATGCAACCGCTCTGCTGGAGCAGGCGCTGCGATTCGATGCGCTGGCGCCGAACATGATTGTGAAGATTCCCGCGACCCATGCCGGCATCGCTGCGATCGAGGAGGCGACCTACCGCGGCATCAGCATCAATGCGACGGTCTCCTTCGCTCTGCCGCAATGCGTTGCGGTGGCCGAAGCGATAGAGCGTGGTTTCACACGGCGAGAGAAGGAAGGACTGGATATTTCCAGGATGGGCCCGGTTTGTACGATCATGGGGGGCAGGCTGGACGATTGGCTGAAAGTGGTTGCTGAAAAGCAGGATATTATCCTCGAGCCCGGATATCTGGAGTGGGCTGGAGTCGCCGTATTCAAGAAGGCTTATCAGATTTATCGCCAACGCGGCTATCGTGTCCGTCTGCTGTCCGCGGCATTCCGCAACCACATGCAGTGGAGCGAGCTGGTAGGTGGGGATGTGGTAATTTCTCCTCCGTATAAGTGGCAGCTCCGTTTCAATGGCAGCGACGTAAGTGTCGCCCCACAGATTGACAAGCCGGTGGACCCTGAAATCGTAGATGAGTTGTTGCGAAAGTTTCCCGACTTCCGGCGCGCCTACAACGAGGATGGTCTTTCGATGAACGAGTTTGACACTTATGGGCCCACGGTGCGCACGCTCCGCCAGTTCCTCGAAGCCACGCATGAATTAGCGGTGCGTGTGCGGGACTTGCTGCTCCCCAATCCGGATGGTTCTGCGTCCTAGCCAGGAGCTCGGGTTTTGTGCCAGCCCCGGACTTTAGTCCGGGGCTACACCAAGGGCTTGCACCAACGACTTGGCTCGGATCAAGGTGTAGCCTGCTTGGCTAAAGAATCTGCCTGAGAAATCGGTCCTGGAAGGACACGGCTGCTTCGCCGTGCCGAAATG
>Ga0210391_10001324_pt1 | contig 22777 bp, 15 predicted proteins | sample IncBWC12OmetaG_FD_160573 | JGI IMG/M metagenome (GOLD analysis project Ga0210391, IMG submission 160573) | Forest soil microbial communities from Barre Woods Harvard Forest LTER site, Petersham, Massachusetts, United States - Inc-BW-C-12-O ...
CTTCACCCAGCGTTGGAGCTCCGCGTCGAAGCCGCCCATGTCGATCGCCTTCGCCCAATCGAGCGAGAGGCCCGCGGCGACCGCGCTCTCGCGCGCGCTGGCAGGCCACGGCGCGATCCAAACGAGCCGCCCGCCGGGGCGAAGAACCCTCGCGGCGTGCGCCACGAACCGATCGAGCCGGTCCGTCAGCCCCGGTGCGCGCGCGGCGCGCCGGCCCATCGGCGGGTTCGTGATGACGAGCGTCACGTCCCTCGGCGCGTAGGACCAGGCATCCGCCACGTCGAGGCGCGCCTCGAGGCCCGCGGCGCGGAGGTTCTCCTCCGCGGCCGCGATCGCGCGCGCGTCGATATCGCTGCCGAGCAGAGCGCGGTAAGGCCCAAGGAGCGCGCGCTCCACGAGCTCGGCGCCCGAACCCACGAACGGATCCCACACGACGTCGTCCGAGCGGGTCGAAGCGACGCGTGCCAGAGCCGCGGCCAGCGTCGGGTGGGATGCCGCCGGGACGTCGCGCCGCCGCCAGGCAAAGCGAGGGTCTGGGAGCGCCCGCGGCACGAGGGCCACATGGGTCGCGCCTTCGCGGATGCTCGCTGCAAACTCCCACAACGACGCGGTCGGATCGTTGACGAAATCGGGCGCGCTCGCGGCGATCGCGCTTGCCGTGTCCCACGTCGCCGCGCGCTGGTGACCGCCCTCGGCCCATGCGATCCGGTAGCGAACCGCCCCCACCGTGAACGCGTCCAGGATCGCGCGCGCCTCCGGCCCGGCGGCGGCGCGCGCAACGGCCGCCGCGGGCGTTTCCCCGGAGCCGATCGGCTCGGGGGCCAGCGGAAACGCGAAGGCCAGCGCCGTGCGCGCCGCGAAGAGCGCGTCGAGCCGTCCCGTGAGGCGGGCCTCGACGCGGCCCGGTCCCACTTCGCGCACGTCCGACACGGCGGCGATGCGTGACAGCTCGCCTGCGACGAGCTCTTCGAGGCCCCACCGCGCGAGGAAGGCGACTCGCACGGGCGCGGAAGGCGCGCGAGAGCCCTCGATGCCGCCCCGGCCGGCGCGCGACGCGGTTCGCGCGACCATGATCGCGGCGCGGTGCGCGATGCGGGCCATCTCGGTGTCGTCGGAAGCGGCTTGCCCGCGGAGGAGATCGAGCGATTCGGCGGTCCCCACCTTCCCGAGCGACGCGGCGATCGACCGTCGCATTTCGGGCCGCGGGTCCGCGTGCCATGCGCCGTGCAGCGCAGCCGACGCGCGCGCTTTCTCGCCGGCAGGCACATGCCCCAACGCGATCGCCGCATTGCGGCGCGCCTTGGGGTCCGCATCCTCGATCGCCGCGAGGAGCACCGACACCGCCTCGCCGGCGCGCGCTTCGTCCCGCTCTTCTTGCGCGATCCGTCCGACGACGCGGACGAGCCGGGCGCGCACCGGTGTTCCCGCCGATTCGAGCTGCGCGCGAACACCCGCCAGCGCCGGAGACCCGACGCGCGCGAGCGCCCGCTCCGCGGGCTTCGCCGTGTCATCGTCCGCGAGAAGCTCCACGAGCGCGTCGACGTCCCGGACGCTGGGCGTGAAGCCCGGGTCGTCGAGCCGCGCGCGCACATCGCGCGGGCGCCGCGCACGAGCCGCTGAATCGGAGGGGTCCGGCACGCCGTGACCGTAGCGCGAGCGCCGTCCCGGGCGTAATCTTTGGCCTCGGTGCAGCCCCTCGATCTGCGCGCCTTCCTGGCCATCTATGGCGGCAGCGGTGGCCCCTGGGGCCCTGCGATGCTCGCCCTCACCATCCTCGGGGCCGGATACACGGCGTGGGCGCTTCTGCCGTTTGCCTTGTGGCGGCGGACGAGGCGCCTCGCGCTCGCGCTGGCCGTGCCGGTCGCGACGCAAGCCGTCCTGGTCTGGGCCCTGAAGGCACTGCTCGGTCGCGTGCGCCCGTGGCTCGTCCTCGGGCTGCCCGCGCCGTGGGGTCATCCGCACGACGGATCCTTTCCGAGCGGCCACGCCGCGGGGAGCTTCTGCGTCGCGGCGTTTTTCGTCGCCGCCTTCCCTGCGCTCCCCGCGCTCAGCCGGCGACCCGCCTTCGCCCGCGCCCTCTCGGTCGCCCTGATCGCGATGGCGGGGCTCGTCGCCCTGTCCCGTGTCTATCTCGGCGCCCACTTCCCGAGCGACGTCCTCGCCGGCGCGATTCTCGGCGGCGCGATCGGCGCGCGGGCGGGGGCCCGGTACGCGAACAACGACGCGAACAACGCCCCGCAAAGCGGCGTCCATCCCTGGTGACTGCGGACGCAAACAAAGCTACACGTGCACTCGCTTTGCGGACCGCCTTTCGCGTCGGCAGCTCCTTGGCCTTCGGACTTTGCGTCGCAGCCGCTTCCGCGTGCCACGACTCCAACGCCACGAGTGCTTCCGCGAGCGCGTCCACGAGCCCTGGCGCGAGCACCGAGGGGACGGCAGCGGTCGCTGACGTGGTGCTTCCCGGCGTCGACATCAGTCCGATGACACCGCGCGAGCGCCACGAATGGAGCGCGCTCGCGACGGAGCTCTCCTCGCCCTGTCCGAACGTGCCCGTTTCCGTGGCGCAGTGCGTGCTGGAAAAGCGGCCGTGCGGGATGTGCTTGCAGTCGGCCAAGTGGCTCGCGCAGGTCGTGCGCGACGGCGTCTCGCAGGACCAGGTGGAGCGCGCGTACAAGGCCCGGTTCGATCCGAGCGCCGTCAAAGTGATTCCCATCGACGGATCGCCGACGAAGGGTCCGGACAACGCCCCCGTCACGGTGTTCGAGTTCGCCGACTTCGAGTGCCCGCACTGCCGCGATGCGGTGCCCAAGATCGACGCCGTCCTGGCGGCACACCCGAAGCAGGTGCGCCTCATCTACAAGACCTACACGCTGCCCTTTCACGTGCACGGCGAGCCCGCGGCCAAAGCGGCGTTCGCAGCGGGCAACCAGGGCAAATTCTGGGAGATGGAGCACCTCCTCTTCGAGCGGCAGCAGAACCTCGAGATGAGCGATCTCGAGCATTACGCGCAGATGTTGAAGCTCGACCTCCCCAAGTGGAAGTCCGACATGGACTCGCCCGAAGTGGCGGCCCGCATCGCGCACGATCACGAGCTTGGCGAGTCGCTCAAGCTGCAGGGAACGCCGACGATTTACATCAACGGGCGCGAGTTCGAGTCCGAGAGCGACGAGACGCTCGACGCCCGCGTGGCGGGTGAGCTCGGGCTCCTGGGCGAGGGCGCGGGGGAAACCAAGGCGACGGATGCCGGAGCCGGCCCCGCCGTCGGTGCTGTCGGTACCGCGCGCGCCGACGCCGGCGCCAGGGGCCACTGATGGGCGCGCGCGTGCAAGCGTGGCGAGCGGCGCTGGCGGCGCTGGTGCTCCACGGTTGCGCGGGGGCCGCCACGCCGGAGCCCGCATCGGCGAACGGCGCGAACGGCGACGTCGCGGTCGTCGGTGTCGACACGAGCGAATTCACTCCGCGCGAGAAGCGTGAATTCGCCCACTATGCGACCGAGCTCGGGGCGCCTTGCCCCAACGTGGCGCTGTCGGTTGCGCGGTGCGTGAACGAGAAAGCTGCATGCCCCACCTGCTTCGACGCCGCGCAGATGATCGCGAAGGCCGTGCGCGAGGGGATGGCCGCGGAACAAATCGAAGGCCTGTACAAAGACCGGTTCGATCCGGCATCCGCCAAGGTGATTCCCGTCGACGGCTCGCCTTCGCGCGGTCCGGAGTCGGCGCCCGTCACGTTGGTCGAGTTCGCCGACTTCGAGTGCCCCTTTTGCCAGAAGGTGGCTCCCGAGCTCGATGCTCTTTGGGAGAAGCGGAAGGACTCGCTTCGTTTCGTCTACAAGTTCATGCCGCTGTCGATGCATCCGCACGGCGAGATCTCGGCGCGCGCCGCGATTGCCGCGAGCGACCAGGGCAAGTTCTGGGAGATGCACCACAAGCTCTTCGAGGCGGCCGGCCGGCTGGATCAGACCGATCTCGAGGAGTACGCGAAGGCCATCGGGCTCGACCTCCCGCGGTTTCGGATCGACATGCAGTCCGCCGCGACGACCGCGCGCATCCAGCAGGACCACGCGCTCGCCGACACCCTCGGTGTCAAAGGCACGCCGACTCTCTACGTGGACGGGCGCGAGTACGATCCGAAGGTCGATCTCGAAGCCTGGCTCGACGAGGAAATCGCGGCACGAACGGCCAAGCGATGAGGGCCGTCTCGCTCGAGGCGTGCGGATGCTTCCCGACGGGCCGGCACTACGCGGGCATCGCGCACCTCCTGCGCGCGGTCGTTCGCGGGCTCGTCGACGGCATCGCGGCCGAAGAGCGCTGGCGGGATCTGCGCATCGCGCTGATCGACGTGGAGACGACGGGGCGCGACGCGTCCGTCGATCGGGTCGTCGAAGTGGGGATTGCGATCGCGCGCGGTGGAGAGATCGTCGAGCGGAAGAACTGGCTCGTCAACCCCGGGCGCCCGATCCCGAAAGAGGCCTCGGACGTCCACAAGATCACGGACGCGGACGTGGCCGAGGCCCCGCCCTTCGCGGCCATCGCCGCCGAGATTTCCGCCGTGCTGCGCGACTGCGTACCGGCGGCGTACAACGCGGCTTTCGATCGCGCCTTTCTGACGAACGAAATCGCGCGCGCGGCCATCGCCCTGGACAGCCCGCCGCCGGCGTTCCGCCGCGACGTCGAATGGCTCGACCCCCTCGTGTGGGCGCGCGAGATCCAGCAAGAGGAGAAGTCGCGCGCCCTCGGGGACGTCGCCGCGCGCCTCGGAATCACGCTCGAAAACGCGCACCGCGCGAGCGACGACGCGGAAGCGGCGCTCCGCGTGCTGCTCATTCTCGGGTCCGATGCGCGCGTCCCGCAATCCTACGCGGCGCTCGTCCAGGAGCAGCGCCGCCATGCCCTCGACCAGGCGGACGAGCGGCGTATGAAGTGGCGCGGCGGGTTCGGCTAAAGCAGCCACCCGATCCGCTCGTGGATCCAATCGCCCGCGAGCATCCACTCCAGGATCGCAAGGCACAGAAACGGACCGAAGGGCATCCGGGCAGCCATGAATCCCTCGCCGGGCGGGAGCGCCAGCGGGTCGTCCTCGAGGGCCTGCTTGGCCTCTTCGTCGCCCGCCGCTGCGGCCTCCTGAAGGAGCAACCGATCGGCCAGCACCGCCTCGGGCTCGTCGATTCGGCCGCGAGCGAGAAGCACGGCGGCCGCCGCGAGCGTCGCCTGGAGCGCGCCGGCGAATAGCGCGAAGACCGCTCCTCTCCATCCGAACCATGCTCCCGCGAGCATGACGAGCTTCGCGTCGCCCATACCCATCCCGGGCCGTCCGCGCACGGCCTTGTAACCCACGATGAAGAGTAGCCAGATCCCCGCAAACCCGAGGACCGCCGCCGGAACGACGTCGGCCCACCCGAGTTCGCGGAGCCCCGGCGTGAGCAGCCCGAAGGCGGTGCCGCCGAGCGTGATCGGGTCGGGCAAGTACATGTGCTCGAGGTCGATGAACGCGGCGGCGACGAGCGCCATCGACAGCGCGAAGTCCGCCCCGAACGCCGCCAGCGCATGGCCGAGCGCCGTATCGCCGGAAACCGAGAGAATCGTCCGCTCCGCGACGGCGACCGCCAGCAGGCCCCCCGTGAGCTCGATGACGGCGTAGCGCGGCGAGATCCGGGTGCCGCAGCAGCGTGCCTTCCCGCGCAGGACGAGCCACGACACGATGGGGACGTTGTCCCAGGGCCGGACGGGCGATCCGCAGCCCGGGCAATGGGACGGCGGATGCACGACGCTCATGCTGCGCGGAAGCCGGTAGACGACGACGTTCACGAAGCTCCCCCAGAGGCAGCCCCACACGAACGCGAACGCCCGCCAAGCCCAGGGCGACAGGTCGAGCTCGAACAGCGTCATGCGTACCGAGTCAGGCGTCCCGTCATCTGCCCGCGAGCGTAGCAAACGCTGCATCCGGCGATCGCGCGTGACAGACGGCATCGTTCGCGGTATCCGCGCCCGCCCTCCATGTTGCTCGCGATCAACGCCCAGCACCCCGAACCGCGCAAAGTGCGCCGTGCGGTCGATCTCCTCGAGGGCGGCGCCGTCATCGCGTACCCGACCGACACGGTCTACGGCCTCGGCTGCGACCTCACGAACAAGCACGCGATTGACCGGCTCTACGAGATCAAGCGGATGGAACGCTCGCACCCGCTCGCGTTCGTATGCCCCGACCTCGGCGACATCGCCCGCTACGCGATCGTCGACAACCAGGTCTACCGCGTTCTGCGCCGCTTCTTGCCGGGGCCCTACACGTTCATCCTGGCCGCGACGCGGGAGGTCCCCAAACTGGTCCAGATGAAGCGCAAGACCGTCGGCATTCGCGTTCCGGCGTGCGAGGCGACGCGGGCCCTCGCCCGTGAGCTCGGGCGCCCCATCATCTCCTCCACCGCCGCACTTCCGGGCGGGGACCCGTTCATCGATCCGAACGAAATCGACGACGCCTTCCATGGTCTGGCGCTCGTCCTCGACGCGGGTGCAGGGGGGTCGGTTCCGACCAGCGTGATCGATCTGACGACATCGCCTCCGGTCGTCGTTCGCGAGGGTGCCGGATCGACAGAAGAATTTCGCTGACGCGCGCAAGAATCCGCTTGGCGCACATCGGTCGCGCCGGCCCGCAGGTTGGTCGCGGGCGCTCGGGGGCATTTCTTCTCTTACAGCCCTTGCGATTCGGGCCGTTCGTTCAAAGGTGGAGGCTCCTGGTATGAGCGCCGCCTCATTGCCCAATTCCCCTGGATCCGAGACTCGCCGCGTCGTCCGTCCCCGAATTCTCGTCGTCGACGACGACGAAGTCCTGGTTCGCTCGTACGCGCGGATGCTCACGGCCGAGGGGTACGACGTCGAAGTCCGGTTCGACGGGGAGTCGGCGGTCAGTGCGGTCAAGTCGATGCCGCTCGACGTCGTCCTCAGCGACATCGACATGCCTCGCCTCGGAGGCGTGGGCCTTCTCGAACGGATCCGGGAGCACGATCTCGACATCCCGGTGATTCTCATCACGGGCAGCCCGTCGCTCGAGACCGCGGTGGCCGCCGTCGAGCACGGCGCGCTCCGCTATTTGACGAAGCCCGTCGACGTCGCCCGCCTGCGCTCGGTCACCGCCGATGCGGTGAACGTTCATCGCCTGGCGCGCGCCAAGCGAAGCGCGCTCGACATGGCCGGCGGCGTCGATCGGCTGGTCGGCGACCATACGCGGCTCGTCTCGAGCTTCGACAGCGCGCTCGACACGCTCTGGATGGCGTACCAGCCCATCGTGTCGTGGTCGGGCAAGTCGGTCTTCGGGTTCGAGGCGCTCCTGCGCTCGCGAGAGCCCTCGCTGCCGCACCCCGGCGCCGTGCTCGACGCCGCGGAGCGGCTGGACCGGCTGCCGGAGCTCGGCCGCGCGATCCGCGCCAAGGCCGCCGAACCCGGGTCCGAAGGCCTCGGCGAAGCGCTCCTCTTCGTCAACCTCCACACGCACGACCTTCTCGACGAGCAGCTCTTCAGCCCCGAACTGCCGCTCGCCCGCGTGGCCAAGCAGGTCGTGCTCGAAATCACAGAGCGCGCGAGCTTGCATCACATTCGTGACGTCCAGGCGCGCGTCGCGCGTTTGCGCGAAATGGGGTACCGCATCGCCGTCGACGACCTCGGGGCCGGATACGCAGGCCTCACGAGCTTCGCGCATCTGGAGCCCGAAGTCGTCAAGCTCGACATGTCGCTCGTGCGCAACGTGCACGCGCAGCCGACCAAGCAGACCCTCGTGCGCACGATGATCACGATGTGCCGCGAGCTCGGCATGCGGGTCGTCGCCGAGGGCATCGAGACGCCGGAGGAGCGCGACGCGATCCTCGAAGCGGGCTGCGACTTGATGCAGGGCTATCTGTTCGCCAAGCCCGGCGCCGGTTTCCCGAACCCGGTGTTCTGATCCAAACGGCGCGCCCGCGGCGCACGTGGGCGAGACGAGCTCCTCTCCTCCCTTTTCCCCCTCCACCCCTGACTTGTTTCGGGATCGCGTATCGCGGATTCACGTCCCGAACGTGAACGAGTCGCGGTCCCCTTGGGTGCTCGGCTCGCCGGGATCTTCGTTCGGGTCTTCGCCGGGTCTGTGCGCGGCGTCCCGGAAGAACTCGAGGAGATCCGCTTTGCGGGCCTGCGCGTCGGCTCGGCCCATCTCGATGAGGCGCCGGCAGAACGGCCCGTCGAAGAGCAGGTAGCTCGCGAGGTCCGCCTCGGACTCGGGGCCCATGTCGAGCATCTGGAAGAGCCGCCGCGTCAGCATCGGATCGCCGCGCAGGCGCCCGCGCTTCAGGTGATCGTTGGCGAGGCAACCGATGTCTTCGCTCGGGCGCACCCGCATGCAGTTCACGTGGCGGTATTCGGGCGCGCCGTGCTTGCGCGCTTCGACGCTCAGCTTCGTCGTGAAGTCGTCGCCGTAAGCGCGCGTGCCGTCGAGGATGACGCCGTTGATCCGCGTGAGGAGCTCGATGTCGACGTCGATGTGATCGAGCAAGAACGCGTTCAGAATCTTGCCGAGCAAGAACGCGGCGCCCGGTGCGCGCACGGCCTCCTGGTGGCCCGCCTCGCGCACCACGCGGCCCTTCACCTCGCGCGAGCTGCCGATCGCGAAGATGTGCGTCGCGCCGAGGCGCAGAGCCGGGGCGATCGGAGTATTCTGGCGAAGGCCGCCGTCGACGTAGAGCTCGTTGTCGATCCGCACCGGCGGGAAGATCATGGGAATCGACGCGCTCGCGAGCGCGTGCTCGGGGCCCACGCGCGCGGCGCGAAAGAGCGTCCGCGGCGGCGCATCCGTCGGGATCGTGAGGTCGGGCGAGAGCTGCATGAAGACGACGGTCCGCCCCGTCGCGACCTCGGTGCACGAGACCGTGAGGCCCCGGAGCTTCCTGTTCCGGAGGCTCCGCGATACGGACCGCCAGCTGATCTCGCGCGCGACGAGATCGGCCATGGGTCGCACGTCGAAGATGCCGTAGCCGTTCGTGCCGCCCAGCAAGACGCGCGGCAGCGTGAAGACCTGGCGCACGCCGAACCCGAGCACGCGCGTCAACTCGAGCTCCGTCCAGAGCTGGACGAGGCGCGCGAGGCCGAGCACCGGGTCGCCCAGATGCGCGGCGAGGTGGCACGCGTTGATCGCGCCGACGCTCGTCCCGCATAGGATGTCGATCGGCGGCGGTGCGCCGAGGATGCGCGTGAGCTCGTCGAAGATGTACCAGAGGACGCCGACCTCGTACGCGCCGCGCGCGCCGCCTCCGGAGAGGATGAGCGCGAGCCGTTTTCGTGTGGGCGGGGACACGGGCCCGCTCATGGTGCCGCCGCCGCCGGTTCTGTGCTGAGCGGCGCGCGGGTCACGCCCTCGCCGCCGGGACCGAAGAGGCCCGCGCAGATCGGGCGCGCGGCGAAGAGGGGCCGCAGGCGCGGGTCCCGCACGGCGTCGAACAGGCGGCGCGCGTAGGCCACGGCACGGAGCCGCGCGTCCGCCGCTTGCGCCGAGCCCGCGCGCTCGAGCGCGTCGGCACACAGCGCGCGGATCTCGAGGCCGTACTCGCACCCCTGCAGGTTCTCCACGGCGCCGAGCGCCGTCGTCGCCACGAGCGTCGCCGCGTGCACTTCGCCGAGGTCGACGCGCGCCGCCGCCTCGATGGCCATCGCGTAGAAGTGGAACGCGACGAGCGCCATCTTCTCGGCGCCCCGCCGCGCGATCGCCGCGTGGTGCACGGCGACGTCGGGCTCGTGCCGTGCGCGGCCGAGCAGGGCGCGGACGATGCTCTCGTGCATCCTGTCGTACGCGTTCTCCGTCGCCGCGGTGATCGCGCCGGCGCTGTCGACGAACGACTCGGCGGCCTGGAAGTCGCCCGTCGCGACGGCGAGGAGGCTACTCACGAGGAGCGTCTCCGCCCACCCGTTCTGGTCGCCGTATCGCTCGTGGACCTCGCGCGCTCGGCGGAGGTACGCCGAGGCGCGCGGCGTGTCGCCGAGGCACAGGTAGGCGTGCCCCACGTTCGTGAGGGCGCGCGCGATTTGGAACCGCACGCCGATGGATAGATCGATCTGGATGGATTCGAGCGCGAGCGCAATGGCGTCCTCGTAGCGTCCTTCCACGAACATGGCATACGCGAGCGCGCTTCGGGCGCGCGCTTCGAGGCGGCGGCCGCCGCATTTTTTCAGGATGGCGATCGCCTCGGCGTACGCGTCCACGGCTTCGCGCACCCGCCCGACGCGAAGGAGGAGCGTGCCGCGAAGGCGCAGCACCTCGCCGCGCTGGCGCGGCGGGATCCGCTCGGTCGCCGTGGGGCCGAACGCGGCGAGCGCTCGGTCGCACGCCGCCAGCGCCCCCTGCACCTCGCCGAGCTCGCGAAGAAATTCGCTCACGCGGGCCTCGGCCTCCATCTCGAACGCCGGCAGCCCCGACATGCGCGCGATGCGCGCCGCTTGCTGCGCGACGTTCACGCCGCGCGCCAGGAGCCCCTCGTCGAACTCGAACCGCGCGCTCCGCAAGAGGCCGAGGCACGCCGCCTTCGGCGTGCCGAGGTGGCGCGCGACGCGCCGGAGCTCTTCGAGGTGCCGGAGCCGCTCTTTGCGCCGCCCCAGCATGCGGTACGCGCTCTCGAGCGCTTCGTGGGCATGCAGGCGCCGGCGGTCGTGCGGGCCGAGGTAAGCGGCCGCGCGCCGGAAGTAGCGGATCGCGAGCTGCGTCTGGTAGCTCGCGCGCGCCGCGGTGCCCGCCTCGAGATAGAACGCCGTGGCGCGGTCGAAGCTCTGGCCGCGCGCGAGGTGCCGCGCGACGATGGCGGCGGACAGACCGCGTGCGAGCGACGTGTTGGCCAGGTGCTCGCCGAGGGCGCGGTGCATCCGCACCCGGTCGTCGCCGTCGAGCGCCCCGTACGCGACTTCGCGCGTGATCGGGTGGCGGAAGTCCACGAGCTCGCCTTTCCGGTCGCAAAGGCCCCGCGCGCAGAGGCGCACGACCGCTTCGTCGTTGCCGGCCGCGGTGAGCTTGACGACGTCGGATACGGAGAGGGGTCCGCCGGCGATCGCGAGCCAGTCGACCACGCGGTGTTCGGCCGGCGGCAGCTCGCGGATGCGATCGCCGAGGAGCTGCTCGAGCGTCGACGGAAGGGCGGAGAAACCCGCGTCCTCGCGCACCGATCGGACGAGGGCCGCGACGCGCTCGCCGCTGTCGGTGTGCCGCTCGCGAATCTCGAGCGCGCCGCGTTCGAGCAACGCGTCGACCATCTCCAGCAGAAAGAACGGGTTGCCGCCGACCTTGCCGAGCAAATCCGCGCAGACCTGGCGCGCGCCTTCGCGCACGCCGAGGCGCGTCTCGACGAGGCGCACTTGCTCGTCCGGGAGGAGGCCGCGGAGCTCGAGGCGCATGACGCCCTCCGTTGCGTGCACGATGCGCTCGTCGGGCCGCGCGACGAACAGAACGAAGACGGGGAGCGGGTCGCCTCCGTGCACGATCTCGCCGAACAGGTCGAGGCTCGCCTTGTCGCCCCACTGGAGGTTCTCGACGATGAGCACGACCGGCTCGGAAAGCGCCATCGCGGCGAGGAGGCTCCGCACGCCGAGGACGATTTGCTTGCGGCGCGCGTGCGCGTCGTCGTCCCCGCTGGCTTCGGCCTGCCGGTTCGTCGCGAGCTCCGACAGGCGCGCGACCATCGGGCTCGCGCCCTCATTCCCCGCGACCGGCGCGCCCCCCACCGCTTCGGCGATGAGGCCTGCCACCTGATCGAAGGGCTCTTCGCCCGTCGTCCCGACGGCTTGCCGCACGAGCTCCGCGACCGCGGCGTACGGCACCTCCATCGTGACCGGCGTGCACTCGACGTGCAGCCGCCGCGCGTTCGGCGGGAGCTCGCCGAGGAACGTGGCGACGAGCGCCGTCTTGCCGATGCCCATTTCGCCGAGCACGAGGCGGCATACGCGCTGTCCGCCGCCCCGCGCGCTCACCGCCTGGTGGAACGCCGCGTGGAGATCGCCCTTCTCCGCGTCGCGCCCGACGAGATCCGCAGCGCCGCCCTGGATGTCGAGGCGCTCTTCGCGCGAGAGGCTGCGGTCGAGCGCGTACACGCGGATCGATCCCGGCACGCCGATCTCGGACGCCTCCGGCGCGGCGGGGAGCTGCAGCGGTGGCACGTCCCCCCAGCGAAAGTCGCGGCGAACGAGCCGGTAGACGCCGCCGGCGACCCACGTCCTGCCGAGCGGCGCGGCGCGCCCGAGCGCATCGGCGAGGTAGGCCGCCGGCTCCTGCAAGGCGTACGAAACGAGGTGCCCCTGTTCGTCGCGCAAGCCGCTCGCGACGCCGCGCGCAATCCCGATCGACGCGGCGACGGGGCTCGGCAAGTCTTCTTTGAAGCCCGCGATCGTCTCGTGCACGTCGAGCGCGAGCTGCGCGGCGTCGCTCGCGGCGCGGGTCGGGTTCGCGGCGAGACCCGCGATGGCGAGGGCCGACATCGCCGACGGTACGGCGGACGCGCCCCGTTCGCCGTCCGGCGCCGACGACCAGATCCACCGTACGCCCCGCTTGAACGCGAGGTCGTCGAGCATGCCCCGAAGGCGGTCGAGCATGCGGCGGGCGAGAGGAACCGCGTCCAGGCCGTGCAGCCGCAGACTGAGCACGGCCACGTGCCGCACTTCGCGCTTCGGCTCGGGCCGGCCCGACGGCGAACGGCGCGCCCCGTCCGGCGCCATCGAGGCCATCGGCGCCATCGAGCCAGCCGCCGTCGACGAAAGAGCCGCCCCCGCGAGGCCGCTCCGCGCGAGCGGCACCGCGGCCTGCGTGCGCGCGTCGTCCGGCCTGCGCGGGTCGAACGGCGGCGGGTCGCTCGGCGAAGGGCGCGGATCGCGGCTGACGATCTGCCCGAGGGTGGACTCCAGCGTCGCGGCGTCGATGAGCTCTCCCTGCTTGACGATCGCGCGCCCGATCGCCGCGGCCATCTCGCGTGCGGTGGCGAAGCGCTCGTCGCGCGCCGCGGAGAGCGCCGTCATCGCGATCGCCTCGAGCTCGGGCGGGATGTCCGGCGCGTGCACCGAAATCGGTTCGACGATCCCCGATCGGACGATGTCGAGGAGCGCCTCGCCGCCGAGCCCCCCGTGGATCGGGCGACCCGCGAGGATCTCCCACAGCACGACGCCGAGCGCGTAGATGTCGCTGCGGCGATCCACGGTTTCGCCGCGCGCCTGTTCGGGCGACATGTACCCGAACTTCCCCTTCAGTACGCCTTGTTCCTCGGCGAGAAGGCGCGCGCTCGCGATCCCGAAGTCGGCTATTTTGACGGCCCCTTCGAACGAAAGAAGGATATTTTGCGGACTGACGTCCCGATGCACGATCTCGAGCGGCTGGCCAGCTTCGTCCTTCTTTTCGTGGGCGTAATGGAGCCCTTTGGCGGCCTCGGCGACCGTCCAGGCCGCGACCCACGGCGAAATCTTGGGGCCCGGGCCTTTGCCCTTCGCGGCGCCGATCACGTGCCCGAGGTCGCAGCCTTCGACGTACTCCATCGCGAGGAGCAAGCCGTCGTCGCCGAAATCCTGGAACTCGTAGACCTGCACGACGTTCGGGTGGTTCAGCCGCGCCGCGAGCCGCGCTTCTTCGACGAACATCGCGCGAAAGCGCCGCGAGCTCCCGTGCGACGGCAAGATGCGCTTCAGGACGAGGACCTTGTGCGTACCTTCGGCGCCGCGCTTCTTCGCGAGAAACACTTCGGCCATGCCTCCGGCACCGAGGCGGCGAACGAGCTCGAACTGCGCGATTTCTTTGAGCGGAGGCGACAGGGTCGTTTTTGTCATCAGTTTCGGGACGACCCTGGCAGTCTAGATCGGACAAAGGCCTCTCGCGCGGGGCGCTCTGTCACGCTACTCTCCTACATCTGCTCCGCAGCATGAGCGACGTCCCCGTGAATCGACCCGAGGCCTCGGCGACCGGGACTCTCGGCAAGACCCCCGCGATCCATCTGCTTCTCTACTGTCTCGAGAAGCGGCTCACGGGGACGGTCGAGTTCACCGGCGAACGAGGCGCGTCCGGCGAACCGGCGGCGTCGGTTCTGTTCGTCCGCGGCCAGCCGGCCAAGGCGCGAACGCCCACGAGCGTGTCCTATCTCGGGCGCGTGCTCGTCGAGCTCGGGCTTCTCTCGAACGACGACTTGAACCATTCGCTCAGCGCGCTCGCGCGCGCGAAAAATGGCGGGCAGGCCCTCCACGGGCAGATTCTCCTCGCGTCGGGCGCGATCAACGAAGACGCGCTCCACCAGGGTCTCTGCGAGCAGCTCGCGCGGTCGCTTCGCTACGTGGCGGCGCTGCCCGCGGAGACGACGTTCGCGTACTACGAAGGCTTCAACAGCCTCGCCGAATGGGGTGCCGAATCCGGCGAAGGCTATGACCCGATCCCGATGATCTGGGGGATGCTGCGGGAGAGTCCGCCGCAGGCGCATGTCCGCGCAGCCCTCGAGCACGTGAGCGGGTCGCGTCTCCGGCTCATCGAGCGCGCGACGATAGGGCGGCTCGGGCTTTCGGAAGAATCGCGTCGCATCGTGGAACGCTTGGCCGACCGCTCGATGCGCGTCGCCGACCTCCTCGTGTCGAGCAGCCTCGGCGAGGCGGAGACTCGGCTCCTCATTTATCTCTTGCTCGTGACGAAGCAGGTCGATCTGCTTCGCGCGAACGATTCGCCGTCGAGGCTCCGGGCCGCGTCGCCGTCGTCCGCGTCGAAACTGCGGGCCGCGGCGCCGTCGTCGCGGACGCCGATCGCCACCGCCGTCGCGGCTCCTCCCACGCCGGCGCCGCCGAAGAGCCCAGCGCCCGCCGTGGCGCCGAAGAGCCCAGCGCCCGTCGTGACGGCGCCGTCGCGTTCGACGGCGCCGGCGCCGCGCACGTCGTCCACCTCGATCCCGGCAATTCGCATCACGCCGTCGGGCGGGACGCCCGTGGGTCCGCCGTCGGCGTCGACTCCCGCGGCGGGCGCCGTCGCCTCCACACCGCCTTCGCAGCCGCCCCGCGAGCTCGCGCCGGAGCTTGCCGAGCGCTGGACGGAGATCGTCGAGCGCGCGACGAACATCGACCGGGCGGACTACTTCACGATGCTCGACATCGCGCGCGACGCGTCGGTCGAGGAAGTCGAAGCCACGTTCTTCACGCTCGCGAAGAAGTGGCACCCCGATCGGCTGCCGCCGGAGCTCGCGCCGGTCCGGACGTACTGCTCGCGCGTGTTCGCTCGCATGAGCGAAGCCCACGCGACCCTCTCCGATTCGGAGTTGCGCGGGCAGTACATGAACCTGCTGGCGGACGGCAGCGGCTCGCCGGACGTGCGCGAGACGGTCGCCAAAGTCATCGAAGCGGCGACCGACTTCCAGAAGGCCGAAGTGTGTTTGCGCCGGAGCGACTACGCGCAGGCGGAAGTCCTCTGCCGCAAAGCGCTCGAAGCCGACGGGACGCAGCCGGACTACCTGGCGATGCTCGCGTGGCTCCTCGCGTTGAAGCCCGAGAACCAGACGGCGGACAAGACCAAGGATTCGATCGCGATGCTCGATCGCGCCATCGCGATGTCGGGCCGCTCGGAGAAGGCTTACTTCTGGCGCGGGATGTTGAACAAGCGGCTCGGGCGGGCCGAGCTCGCGTTCCGCGACTTCAAGACGTCCGCGGAGCTCAACCCGCGCAACATCGACGCCGCGCGCGAAGTGCGCCTGCATCGCATGCGGAGAGGCCCGCGATCCAGCTCGCCGCCTCCGCTCAATTCGTCGCGAAGCGTTCCCCCGCCCGGCTCGGCCCGCCCGAAGCCCAACCCCGTAAAGCCGGGGGAGCCGAAACCGAGCCTCCTGGGGCGGTTCTTCAAGAAGACGTGAGCGTGGAGGCTCTTCCGGAGCCCGTGAATGCGTAGCGCACTTCGCTCATCCTAAGAGCATGGCGCAGTGGGGGATTCGGCCGATGCGCGAGATGCGAGGGGCAAGGGTCTTTTGCACGCTGCTCGTGTCCAGCGTGGTGCTCGTCGCGTCGGGCTGCGGCGGCGGAGCCGTCTCCGGTGAAGAAAGCGATGCGGCGCAAGACGTCGCGCAGGACGCATTCGCGGCACAAGATGCGCCTTCGATCGAAGGGGACGCGGGGCCCGACGGCGAGGTTGCGTCGCCGGCGCCGGATGCGACCGCCCATCGCGACGCCTCGGCGACCCCGGACGCCACGGTTGCATCCGATGCGAGTGCGGACGTCGGCGACGTTCTCGCGGTCCCCGACGTGGCGAATGCCGACAGCGCGGCGTCCAACGGCGAAGTCGACGCCACGCTGAATGTCGACAGCGGGGCGTCCAACGGCGAAGTCGACGCCACGCTGAATGTCGACAGCGGGGCGTCCAACGGCGAAGTCGACAGCGCGGCGTCCAACGGCGAAGTCGACAGCGCGGCATCCGACGACGAGACCGATGCGGGCGCGGACGCGTCGCCGTCGGCAACGGAAGGGGACGACGCCGACGCATCGCCGTTCGTCCTCGACGCCTCGAGCGCGCCGCCGGAAGCAGGATCGGCTCTCCCGCAACCGGTGACCGCATCGACGTACCTTCTCGGCGACGGCGGGTTCGCCGGACCGCCGGCCGGAACGGAAATCGCCGCGCTCTGCGGCGGGGGCTGCGCGGACGGCAGCGTCGAATGCCAGGGCCAATGCGTGGCTGCCGACGCGGGATGCGCTTGCGCGCCGGGATGGACCTATTGCGATGTCGTGTTCAACCCCTTCACCCTCGGTCTGCCCACGGAGCCGCCGACGATCGGGCCCGTCTGCACGAGCTTGGAGACGGATCCGTGGAACTGCGGGGCGTGCAACGCCGTCTGCGCACCTGACCGGTTTTGTGTGGACTCGATCTGCGTGCCTTCGAGTTCGCTCTTCCTGGTGACGGGGCTGCAGAAGCCCAACCTCGTCGTGGTCGACTCGACGCGAATCTATTGGTCCGACGACAGCGCGGACGAAATCGTGAGCATGCCGAAAGCAGGCGGCCCGATGACCGTTCTCGCGCAAGGGCAAAGCGCGCCGTTCGGCCTCACGCTCTACAATGGCTTCGTGTATTGGGGCACCGAGACCACGACGGAAGGGGGATCCGCCGGTTCGCTCGTGCGAGCCCCTATCGACGGCAGCGCGGCGCCCCAGATCATCGCCTTGGGTTTGGGCTCGAGCTCCGACGGAGCCACCTTCGTCGTCGCGGGCGATACGGTCTATTACGTCGATGGTCCAGGCAATCTCTGGATGGTTCCGGCGAGCGGGGGCACGAGCGCTCTCCTCGTGCCGATATTCAACGGCACCCCGACCGGATCCGAAGTCCATTCCTTCTTGTCATTGGCCACCGACGGCACGACTCTCTTCGCGACGGGCGAGTTCGGCGACGCCATGGGCGGTCCTGACGGCTGGACCCTCCCGATCGCCACCGCGGATGAAATCGCCAATCCGCAAGTGAGTTCCTTCGTCGAGTTCGGCGACGGGGCCTACGACATCGTGGTGAGCGGGGGTCTCCTCTTCGTCGCGACGCAGGGCGGTTTCGTTACGTACGATGCCGATAATGTCCTGGCTGGGCAGCAAGGCGGGGGCGGTTTGGTCGACGGGATGCTCCCATTGGGTTGTGGCTTGTTGACGCTTCACTCCACGTTGCTCGACCAGGTGACGTCTCAACGCCAGGCCGAGAACGACTCTTTCTTCGTGATCGGATTCGATTTGATCGAGCCGGGAGCCGCGAACCTATCCAGCTTCGAACTCCCTGCCGTGGTGCTGCAAAACAACGGGAACGGACTCGAGCAGATCACGGCGTCCGTGAGCCCCGTGAATTTCGCGACCGACGGCACGTTCGTCTATTGGACCGACCAAAGCGGCGCCATCGGGCGCGCTCCGATCCCCTGACCCGGCGCCGAACGCGACGGGTCCACGCGAACGGGCCCCCACGGAACGCCCGCCGAGGGACTACAGCGCTTGCGGCATCGGAGGCGCCGCGATCGACGCGACGGGCTCGCGATCCGCGAGGTAACCGAACTCCTCGCGGAAGCGCTCCGGCGTCATGTGCGCCGCGTCCGCGAGCTTCGCGAGCTCGCGCTTGTCTTCGAAGTCGCCGCGCTTCAGCCGGAGCATGTACGCGTACGCGATGCGGTACTGGTCGCTGTGGATGTCCGCCATGCGGACGCGCATGCGGCCCGTCTGCGGGTCCATGATCTTGTCGAACGGGACCGGCGTGAAGCGGCCCTGCTGGATCGACACGAGCGCGTTGGTGCCGCCCTCGATGACGTACTTGGCCGCGCAGTACCCGAGGTCGCGCGTGTACTCGAGGTCGAACGGAATCGGATCGGCGCAGCGCACTTCGTAGCCGATGTTCTTGTCGACGATAGTCGCCTTGATCCCCATCTCGGCGAGGCGTGCCTTCACGCGGGCCTTGCATACGTCGCCGAAGCTCACTTCTTCGAGGCGGACGTGGCCGTGCTCGTCGCGCTCGGCCGTCGCGAGCTCCGCGATGTCCTCCGGCGGAACGACCTCGGCGAGCCCTTCGGCGAGAACGACCACTCCGTCCTCCCGGCCGTCAGCCAGGCGCTTCAGGATCGAACCGGTAATCGTGTCGACGATCGTGCGGAGGCGCGCGTTTTTCCCGTGGAATTCTTCGGGGATGAGGGTCAGCGTCGCGCCGGCGGCCTTGCCGATGCCGAGCGCGAGGTGGCCGGCTTTGCGGCCCATCGCGACGACGAAGTACCAGCGCCCCGTGGTCTTCGCGTCGACCATCAGGTTGTGCACGATCTCGACGCCGAGCGACCGCGCCGTCTGGTAGCCGAACGTGCAGATGTCCGCGGGCAGGTCGAGGTCGTTGTCGATCGTCTTGGGGACGTGCACGACGCGGAGCGCGCCGCCGGACGCCTGCGCCAGGCGGTGGGCCGAATAGGCCGTGTCGTCGCCGCCAATCGTGACGAGCATGCCCACGCCGAGCTTCTCGAGCCCGTCGAGCACCGCCTTCATGTGCTCGGGGTTTTTCGTCGGGTTCGCCCGGGAAATCCCCAGCATCGAGCCACCGCGGAAGTGGATGCGGCTCGTGTCGGCGATCGTCAGCGGGACGACATGCGACGTATTGCCCTGCATAAGCCAGCGGAAGCCCTCTTGAATTCCGAGAACTTCGATATTCGAAAGACAGGCCCGAATGGTGGTCGCGCCGATGACGCTGTTGATTCCAGGCGCCGGGCCTCCGGCGCAAGCGATAGCCAATTTGCTGCGGTTGCTCATCTCGCCATCCATTCTAGTCACGGCCGCGTTCCCTGCGCAGCGACATCTCACGGCACAGGTTCGCTTCGGGCGAGTTTCGTGAAAGTGCCCGCGCGCGATCGACGTTGAGCTTGCCAATTGGCGGCCGTAGCGGTCTGCCTACATGGTTCCCTCCCGATGCGCGGTGCCTCGTGCCAAGGTTCGCCCATGCCTCTTCCTGACGCACCGCAGGCGACCGCATTTCCCAAACGAAAACCGGGCGAACCGCCCGTGCTCGTGCTCGGCGCCATGAACTTCGGCAAGCGCACCGCCGAGCCGGAGAGCGCCCGCATCGTTCGCCGGGCGCTCGAACGCGGCATCCGTGTCTACGATACGGCGAACGCCTACAACGCCGGCGAATCGGAGCGCATTTTGGGGCGCGCGCTCGGCCGCGACCGCGCGAACGTCGTCGTCTCGACGAAAGCCGGCATCGGCGTCGTCCAGGGCAAGCCCGAGGGCCTCGCTCCGGAGACGATGCGCGCCGCCCTCGCGGCATCCCTCGAGCGGCTCGGGACCGACTACGTGGACCTCTATTACATGCACTTGCCCGATCGGAAGACGCCGGTCGAACAGAGCGTCCTCGCGATGAAAGAGCTCGTCCGGTCGGGGCGCGTTCGCGCGTGGGCCACGTCGAACTACGCGTCGTGGGAGATCCTCGAGATGATCCACGTCGCCGACGCGAACGGCTTCGCACGGCCCGTCGTGACGCAGGCGCTCTACAACGCGCTGCACCGGCAGCTCGAGGTCGAGTACTTCGCGTTCGCCCGCCGCTTCGCCCTCCACACGACGACGTACAACGCGCTGGCGGGAGGGCTCCTCACGGGCCGGCATCGCTTCGAGGAAGCACCGGAGAAAGGCAGCCGCTTCGAGGCGAACCGCATGTACCGCGGGCGGTACTGGACGAAGACGATGTTCGATCGGCAGTCGGCGCTCGCGGGCGTCGCGCGCGAGGAGGGCTGCTCGCTCGTGGATCTCGCGTACGCGTGGCTCGCATCGCGGACGGACGTCGACTCGATCCTCGTGGGGCCCGCGGACGTGGCCCAGCTCGACGCCGCGATCGACGCGCTCGATTCGAAGCGCGCGCTCTCCGAGGCGACGCGCACCCGGATCGACGATCTCTGGCGCGAATGGCTCGGGACGGACACGAACTACGCCCGCTGATGCTGGCGCCGGATGCGCTCTCCATCGACGTCGACGCGGCGCTCGCGCACTGGCGGGAGCACGGATGGGCGCGGCTCGGGCTCGTCGCGAGCGACGACGCGCTGGCCGCGCTGCGCGCGCGCGCCGACGCGATCATGCTCGGGCAGGCGAACCCCGAGGCGTACTTTTATCAGCTCGACGGCGACTCGGGCCGTTACGAAGACCTCGTGTTCGGGCGCGGCTACCAAGGCCCGAGCCTCGAGTACCGCAAGATCGAGAAGCTCGAGGTCGACCCGGTCTTTCGCCCCTGGCTCGAGAACGCGCTCTTCGAACGCGTCGTTCGCGCCGCGATCGGGCCCGACGTGACGGTCTACCGGGCCACGCTCTTCTCGAAGGGCGCGAAAGGAGGCACGGAGCTCCCGTGGCACCAGGACGGAGGGAGCTTCTGGGGCCTGAGCCGCGACCCCGAGCTTCAAATCTGGACGGCTCTCGACGACGTGCCCGAAGAAGCCGGCTGCGTCGAAGTCGTGGACGCCACCCACACCGCGGGGCTCACGCGCCCTCTCGGCGGAATGATTCCGAAGAACATCCACGAAGCCGCGAAGGCCGACGAACGCAAGGTGGTGCTGCCCGCGCGCGCGGGCGAAGTCCTCTTGATTCACAACTATGTCTGGCACCGCTCCGGGCGGAACGTTTCGGGAAAAGCACGGCGCGCTTTTTCGGTCGCGTACATGCCGGCATCGACGTACTGCCGGCGGCAAAAGCGCGCGCCCCGATCGTTCGTGAAAGTATTCGAGCGCGGCGCGCGGTAAGACGGCAAGAGCATGCCGATCCCCGAGGGGCTCTTCGCCACCAAGTCCGTCGACAGCCTGCGCGCCGAGGCCGAGCAATCGCACGGCTTGAAGCGCGCGCTCACGGGTCTGGATCTCGTGACCCTCGGGATCGGCGCGATCATCGGGACGGGCATCTTCGTGTTGACCGGACGCGCGGCGGCGGCCAACGCGGGGCCGGCGGTGGCGCTTTCGTTCGGCATCGCCGCCGTCGCGTCGACGTTCGCGGGGCTCTGTTACTCCGAAATGGCGTCGATGATTCCCATCGCGGGCAGCGCGTACACGTATTCGTACGCGACGATGGGCGAGCTCGTCGCGTGGATCATCGGGTGGGACCTGATCCTCGAATATCTGGTATCCGCGGCGGCCGTCAGCGTGGGCTGGTCGGGCTACGTGGTCGCGTTCATGCACGACGCGTTCGGCGTCGATCTGCCGCACGCCTGGACGAGCGCCCCGGTGCTCTGGAGGGAGGGCCACTTCGAAGCGACCGGCGCGATCGTGAATCTGCCGGCGATGCTCATCATCCTCGCGGTGACGGCGATGCTCATCCGCGGCGTCAAAGAGTCCGCCCGGGTCAACACGGTGATCGTGATCGTCAAAGTGATCATCGTGCTTCTCTTCATCGTGTTCGCCGCGCCCTACGTGCATACCCAGAACTGGCATCCGTTCGTCCCGCCGAACGAAGGCCCGTTCGGGCGGTTCGGCGTCTCGGGCGTCTTTCAAGGCGCGACGATGGTCTTCTTCTCGTACATCGGGTTCGACGCGGTCTCGACTGCCGCGCAGGAGGCCAAGAACCCGCAGCGGGATCTCCCCATCGGCATTCTCGGATCGCTCGGGATCTGCACGGTGCTCTACATCGCGGTCTCGCTGATCCTCACGGGCGTCGTCTCGTACAAGAAGCTCAGCGTGCCTCACCCGATCGCGCTGGGGGTCGAAGCCACGGGCCAGCTCTGGCTCGCGACGGCCGTGGAGATCGGCGCCATCGCGGGGCTGTCGTCCGTCATGCTCGTGATGCTCCTCGGCCAGCCGCGCATCTTCTTTGCGATGGCGAACGACGGGTTGATCCCCGCCGTCGCCGCGAAGATTCATCCGCGCTTCGGGACGCCCTACATCACGACCATCGTGACCGGTCTCCTATGCGCCGCGGGGGGCGGCGTTCTCCCCATCGAGATCTTGGCCGAGCTGACGAGCATCGGGACGCTCTTCGCCTTCGTGCTCGTGAGCCTCGGCGTGATGATTCTGCGGATCAGGCGGCCGGATCTGCCGCGCGCGTTCAAGGCGCCGGGCGGCCCGTACCTCGTGCCGATCCTCGGAATGCTGACGTCGGGTGTCCTGATGTACACGGCCACGACCGCGACGATCATCCGCCTCTTCGTATGGATGGCCATCGGTCTCGTGATTTACTTCGCGTACGGGCGGCGGCACTCGAAGCTGCGCCTTCGGGGTCGTTCACCGGGTTTGGAGAGACTTGGGGACGCGTGATCCGTTCGAACGGGGCTCGTTGATGATTCGAGAGGAGGGACCGCCAGGACACCAGGTCGCCAAGAGAGAAAGGGGGTC
>Ga0210391_10001325_pt1 | contig 22770 bp, 25 predicted proteins | sample IncBWC12OmetaG_FD_160573 | JGI IMG/M metagenome (GOLD analysis project Ga0210391, IMG submission 160573) | Forest soil microbial communities from Barre Woods Harvard Forest LTER site, Petersham, Massachusetts, United States - Inc-BW-C-12-O ...
CGCTGCGCCTCGCTCGATCGGCATGCCACTCAGCCTATACTCGGCCGCCGTGGCACCGTCCAGCCCCGACCCCGTCGCAGTCATCGGCGCCTCAGGGGCGCTCGGCTTCGGCCTCGCGGTGCGCCTCGCGCGCACGGGCGTGCCGATCGCGATCGGCTCGCGCGACGGCGCCCGCGCGCAGGAGACGGCCGAGCGCGCCCGCGAGCTCGTGCCGAGCGCCACGTTCACGGCTCACGAGAATGCCGCCGCGGTCAGCGCCGCCGGCGCCACCGGGATCGTGGTCCTGAGCGTCCCGTTCAGAAACCAGGCGGAGACGCTCGCCAACCTCAAGCCGGCGCTGCTCTCCGAACAGCTGCTGATCGACGCGACCGTACCGCTTGCGGCAGCCGTCGGTGGCAAGGCGACGCGCATGGTGGGCGTGTGGCAGGGCTCAGCCGCACAGCAGACGCTCGAGATGGTCCCCGAGGGCGTGCACGTGGTGTCGGCGCTGCACACCGTCAGCGCCGCGTCGCTGAGCGACCTCGAGTATCCGCTGGCACAGGACGTGCTCGTGTGCGGCGACTCGCGCGCCGACAAGCGCCGCGCGGCTGAGCTGATCGAGCGGATCGACGGTCTGCGCTGCGTCGACTGCGGGAAACTCGAGATGTCACGCACGACCGAGGCGCTGACGGCCCTGCTGATCGCCGTGAACGCGCGCTACAAGGTGCACGCCGGCATCCGCCTGACGAGCCTGCCCGAGGCGCTGTGGGAGTGACCGAGCCGGACATCGTGATCCTCACGGGCGGCACCGGCGGCGCGAAGCTCGCGCGCGGGATCGCCGACATCGCCGGCCCCGAGCGGCTCGCCGCGATCGTCAACACGGGCGATGACATCGAGATCTACGGCGCGCACGTGTCCCCCGATCCCGACCTCGTGTCCTTCTGGCTTGCGGATGCGATCGACGAGCGCGGCTGGGGCCTGCACGGCGACAGCTTCGCGGTGATGGATGCGCTGCGCGAGCTGGGCGTCGAGGTCTGGTTCAACCTCGGCGACCGCGACCTCGCGTGGTGCCTCGAGCGCGCGCGGATGCTCGCCGAGGGGATCCCCGCGACCGCAGCGCTCGCTCGCCTGAACGAGGCGCTCGGCGTGCGCTCGCAGGTGCTGCCGATGAGCGACGACCCGGTGCGCACCTGGGTTCGCACCGGCCCGGCCGGCTGGCTCACCTTCCAGGAGTTCATGATTCGCGAGCGCGCGTCCGGGATGCTCGAGGGACTCGAGTACCGCGGCGCCGAGCAGGCGCGTCCGAGCGCCGAGGTGCTCGCCGCGATCGCGCGGGCGAGCGTGATCGTGATCGGCCCGTCGAACCCGCTCGCCTCGATCGCCCCGATCCTCGCGGTCCCCGGCATCCACGAGGCGCTGCAGGCGGCGAACGCCCCCGTGCTCGCCGTCAGCCCGATCGTCGCGGGCGAGGTGATCAAGGGTCCGACGGCATCGTTCATGGCCTTCGGCGCGCTCGAGCTGAGCGCCGATGGGATCGCGGACTTCTACGGCGAGCTGCTGGACGGGATCATCGCCGATGAAGACGTCGGGCGACTGACGACCCTGCAGACCGACACGCGGATGCACGACCGCGACACGCGCGCCCGGCTGGCCGAGCAGACGCTGTCGTTCGCGGACGCCCTCGGCGGCTAGCTCAGGCGAACTCCGCGGCGTGCTGCTCGCGCCACTGCCCCAGCGCGGCGAGCCCGCCGTCGATCACGCGGCCGAGGAACGTGCCGCGGTCGTTGACGTGCGGCAGCGGCTCGTCGGGCACGGCGACATCGAGAAACTCGCACAGCGGCTCCCAGCCGTCGGTCACCTTCCACACCAGCAGGCGCTCGGGTGGCACGGTGCGCTTGACCTGCTCGTTGTGCGCGTGCATTTGCTCGATCAGCTGCTGCGGCTCGTGCCCGTTCGCGAACGTGCCCTGCGGGCCCCAGAACATCCGCGTGACGAGCGCCTGATAGCTGTCCCACGTGGGATCGATCTGTGCGCGGGCGCGCGACACGAGCGCCATCACCGACTCGCCGTAGGACATCTCGACGATCGTCTCGCGGAAGCTGCGCTCCCACGACTCGCCCTCGCGCACGCTCAGCAGCACCTTGGCGTCGGGGTATGCCTCCATCAGCTCGCGGTAGAAGTAGCCCCCGGGCCAGTCCGCGCTCGAGCGCTGGCCCGCGAACACGTCGTCCCACGGCGCCTCGCCGTCCAGCGCCCGGTTCCACAGCGGCACCTGCGTGGGCAGGTCGGCGAGCACGTTCACCCAGTGGTAGCAGGGGGCCAGGCCCAGTTGTTCGAACGCCAACTTTTGGGTCAGCGTGCCGGTGCGCGGCAGTCCGGCGCCTATCAGCTCGATGCTCATCTGCGTGCAGTCTCTCCCGGGACGCGTTTAATGCCTGTAACCTACCGTGTAGCGCTGCCGGGGCCGTTGCGTGAGGGTCAAAGGACCTGCCAGGCGCGCGAAGAACTCAATAAGAAGGGCGCCCGGGCACCAGCTAGTGTGGAGTCTTGCGCATATCGTCGGAACCACAACTGGACGGCGCTGACCGGGTTACGCCAGATACGTCCACCGCCCCACAAGGAGTCTCGACTGTGTACAACGACGGCTCGAACCGCGGCCACGAAGGAGCTGCTCTCGCCGATCCGCTCGTGGCCCCGCGCCGCCTCACCCGCCGGGTCGGTACGCGGATCGCGGCGATCGCGGTGTCCGATTCCGAGGACGTGCTCTCCCAGGATCAGGTGCTCGAGCGTCTGGGTCTCGCGGGCGACGAGTTCGCCGAGCGGATCTTCGCTCGCAGCGGTGTCCAGCGCCGCCATTTGAACCTGAGCGAGGACTTTCTCGGGCGCACGATGCAGGGACGCGCCAAACAGATCGAGCAGGATCTCCTGAGTCATTCGATCCGGGCGATCGACACGCTGGCGCTCGACCCGTCGCAGGTCGGCACGGTCGTCAGCTCGAGCCTGTACTCGCTTGGCTGTCCGACGCTCGCGCATCAGGTCGTGGATCACTACGCGATGGACCCGAGCACCGACAAGTACCACGTCAGCGGCGTCGGCTGCGCGAGCGCAGTGCCGCTGATGCGACTCGCGGCCCAGACGATGCACGCGAGCCCGGGCAGGCACGCGCTGGTCGTGGCGGCCGAGTCGATGAGCGGCATCCTGACGCGCGCCACCGCCGCGGACCCCAAGGCCAAGACCGTCGGCTCGGCGCTGTTCGGAGACGGCTGCGCCGTGGCGCTGCTCTCCAGCGACGCGTCGGCGGACGGACCGATCATCCTCGACTCTCAGGTTCACCAGCTGTCGCACACGCTCGACGCCGTTCGCCTCGATCTCAGCGCCGAGGACAGCTATCTGCACCTCGCCCGAGACCTGCCGGACCTCGCCGGCGAGGGGCTACCGGACGTCGCCGCGGAGTTCCTGCGCCGCAACAACCTCGAGCGCACGGACATCGATCACTGGATGGCCCACCCCGGCGGAAGGCGCGTGGTCGAGAACGTGCAGAGCGCACTCGAGCTCTCGCGCGAGGACCTCGCGACGAGCTGGAGCTCGCTCGCCGAGCACGGAAACGTGGGCACGCCCTCGATCCTGTACGTGCTCAAAGAGACGATCGAGCGCTGTGCCCCACAGCCGGGTGAGCACGGGCTGCTGGTCACGATCGGCCCCGGGGTGACCCTCGGGCTGATGCTGCTCGGCTGGTAGCGCCGGCGCCACTATCGTCTGCCGGTAGATGCGCACCGCAGCGATCCTGCCCGTCAAGCGCTTCGCGCGCGCCAAGCAGCGCCTCGGCGCGAGCGTCGCCGACCCGCTGCGAATCGAGCTCGCGCAGGCGATGGTCGCCGACGTGCTGCTCGCGCTTGCGCAGACGCGTGCGATCGAGCAGACGATCCTCGTCACCGGCGAGCGCTCGGTCGCCGCCGCCGCGCGCGAGCTGGGCGCGATCGTGATCGAGGATGAGCACGAAGACGGGCAGCCGGCAGCGGCGAAGCTCGGCGTGCAGCGGGCGCTCGCGACCGGAATCGAGCGCGTGCTGTGCGTCCCGGGAGACTGCCCCACGCTCGACCCGGCAGAGCTGAACGCGCTGCTCGAGCGCGACCCGGACAGCGCTCGCGCCGGCCATGTCGTCGTCGTGCCCGATCGCCACGGCACCGGCACCAACGGCCTGCTGCTCGCGCCCGCCGACGCCATCTCCCCCAGCTTCGGACCCGGCAGCTGCGAGCGCCACCGCGCGCTCGCCCGGGAGGCGGGCGTCGCCTGCCGCGTCGAGCGCGTCCCGTCGCTGCTGCTGGACATCGACACGGGCGCGGACCTCGACGTGCTGCGCGCGCGACTCGCAGGCCATCCCGCCCGCGCGTCGCGTACCAGAGCCGTGCTCGGCGCAGGCGAACGCGCAGGCGTGCTCTCGATGACCGGCTGCGGCTGAGCAGCGCTGCGTGGCGAGCCTCTCAGCACGGAGCCTGCCCGGCCTGCCGGAGGTGCACGCAGGCGACGATCTCGCCGAGCTGATCGTCGCGGCGCTCGGCGGTGAGCGTCTGCGCGACGGCCAGCTTGTGGCGATCGCGCAGAAGGTGGTCTCCAAGTCAGAGGGCGCGACCGTGGCGCTGGCGGATATCCGCCCCGGTCCCCGCGCGGTCGAGCTCGCCGCGGCGCCGCCGGGGGGCGAACCCAAGGACCCGCGCGCGGTGCAGGTCGTGCTCGACGAGTCGCTCGAGGTGCTGCGTGCCGAGCGCGGCGTGCTGATCTGCCGCACCCGCCACGGCTTCGTGTGCGCCAACGCCGGCGTCGATGCCTCGAACGCCTCGCAGGACGGCGGCGCGGACACGCTCGTGCTGCTGCCGCGCGACCCCGACGCATCGGCACGCCGGATTCGAGCGCGCCTGCGCGAGCTGAGCGGCGCCCAGGTCGCGGTCCTGATCAGCGACAGCTTCGGACGCGCATGGCGTCACGGGCAACTCGATGTCGTGATCGGCCTCGCCGGCATGCAGCCGCTCGACGACTGGCGCGGGCGCACCGACGCCAGCGGCCTCGAGCTGCACGCCACCTGGCTGGGGGTCGCGGACGCCGCCGCCGCGAGCGCCGACCTGGCGCGGGCGAAGGACTCGCGCGAGCCGGTCGTGATCCTGGACGGGCTCGAGCGCTTCTTCACCGAGCAGGACGGTCCCGGGGCGGCCGCGCTGCTGCGTCCGCTGCACGAGGATCTGTTTCGCTGACGCGCGAGCGCCGCGCCACGCACTCAGCGGGACGTCTCGATGGCGCTGGTCCTCACGCGCGCGCCGGCTGCAGCTGGGTTTTCAGGAACGGGAGCACCGCGCGCTCGACCCCCTGCGGGTCGTCCTGAAACGGCCAGTGACCGCTGTCGGGGAGGATCACCACGTCCTGCACGTCGAAGAACTCGCGCTGGCGCTCCGCGTACTGCACGCCGATGAACGGGTCCTTCGCCCCCCACACGACGAGCGCAGGCTTATGCAGCTCGGCCATCGCCGGCCCGAGCTCACTCGCGGTGCTCCCCGGGTCGGGCGTCGCCCGGTAGAGCTTCAGCACGGTGCGCCGCGTCGCGCGATCGTAGTCGTCGTACATCTTCTCGACGAACTCCTCGGGCAACCCCTTGGGGTTGGCCTTCTGCATCGCACGCCGCCATCCCGACCGGGGGATCCACGCCTGGAGCAACTCGCCGAGCACCGGCGTCCGCCAGCGCCTGGCCATGGTGTGCCACGTGTAGCCGGGCATCATGCCGATGTCGATCAACACCACGCTCGCCCACGCATCCGCGTGCCCGAGTCCCCAGAACAGGCCGAACGGCCCGCCGAAGTCGTGCAGCACCAGGTGCACCCGCTCGATCCCGAGCTCCGTCAGCGCACCCTGCAGGAACTCGCCGTACGCGGACACCCGATAGTCGAACGTGCGCGGCTTGTCAGCGCGGCCGAAGCCGGGCATGTCGAACGCCACCGCCCGGCCGAACTCGCCGGTCGCCTGCAAGAGCGCGGTCCAATCGGTTGAGGAGCCGGGGTTGCCGTGAACGAACACGACCGCCTCGCGGGCGTCGCCGGGTCCCGCCTGGATGACCGGCGAGCGGATGCCCTCGACGACGATCTCGCCCGTTCTCGGGGTCTGCGCCCGCCGGCTCTCGCCAACCGCCATCTCACGCGCCCCCCGTCTGCATCGCGCGCAGGCGCCCGTCGCCGCGACTGGAGAGCCTGTGGCGCGCACCGACGAGCATCGCGCGCGGCGCCGCCGTCGCGATCATTCGCACCGGACCGATGTTGCGGGTGCCGAACGCCTCGAAGATCGCGGCCAGCCGTTCGTCGCGGGCGGCAGCCGAGAACAGCAGCCGCTCGGCGGGTTCGAGCTTCCTGCCGCTGGAGTAGCCGAGGATCATCGTCGTGTGGCCGCGCAGCCCGAAGGCGTAGCGGCGGCGGTAGCGCCTCAGTCCCCGTTCCAGCCGCTCGCTGCTCGAACCCAGCGTGCCACGGGCTCGTCCACGATCGGCCAGCGCTGGGGCGACACTGTCGGCCAGCCATTCCGAGGACTGCAGTGCGAAGCCGCAGCCGACCCCCCACAACGGATCGAGGGCAGCCGCGGCATCCCCCACGAGCGCGAGGCCGGGCGCGGTGGGCGCGTGGATCACGTTGGTCATGTCGATCTTGCCGGTGACCTGACCCACGAGACGCGAGGCGAGAATCGGCGGCGCATCGGGAATCGCCGCCACGAACTCGGTGAGCGCCTCGAGCGGGTCGCCGCGGAACTCAGCCAGCCGGTCCTTGGTCGGCATCGCGACGTAGAAGGTGAGGCCGCCGTCTGTGGGGAAGGCGGCCGCCATGTCGGGGTCGAGCACCCACAGCGACGCGTCCGGGGCGCCCTCCGGTGGAGGACCTTCGAAGTAGCCGCCGTAGGCGAAGCGCCCGTGGCGCACTGTCCGCGCGCGCACCCCCGAGAGCTTGGCCACGCGCGAGTCGCGGCCGTCGGCGCCGACGACCAGCCGTGCGCGCAGCGCCAGCGTCTCGCCGCCGGGGCGATGCGCCCGCACGCCGCACACGGTCCCGCCCCCACGCTCGAGCCCGTCGACGGTGACTCCCAGGATCAGCTCGACCCCGGGGGTCTCTCCGGCGAGTTTGCGGATCATCGGGTCGAGGTGCTCGCGGCGCAAGTTCACGCTGCTGGGTACAGAGCTCTCGACCGGCGGCAGGATCCACCCCCAGGGGGTGTGCAGGCGACCACGCGAGCGCAGCGCACCCGCCGCCAGCATCGGCTCGAGCAGCGCCAGTCGTTCGAGCGTGTGCACGCCCGAGGACTGGATGAAGTGCGTGCAGATTCGCTTGAAGGCGCTCGGGTCGGGGCGCTGCTCGAGCAGCGCCACCCGCGCCCCGGCGCGCGCGAGCAGGATCGCCGCGGTACAGCCGGCGAGGCTGGCGCCCACGATCACGGCGTCGTAGGCGTCACTCGACGGAGTCGCGGCGCCGTTGCCCGCCGCTGCCGTGGCGGCATGCTCCGAGCCGTCAGTCAAGATCTCCGCTGCATGTTCCTGGTCGTCCACTTCAGCCACCTCCCGCGCGGTCGCGTCATAGCGTCGGTCCAGGGCGAAGGGCTACGCCCTGTCTATAGTTCTATCCGCACTATACAGATGGCACTATGAAAAGCAAGCAAATACGTCTGACAAGCACCTCCTACGCAGTGCTGAGCCTGCTCGACCTCCTCGGCGAGGCAACTCCGTATGACCTCAAGCGGGCTCTGGAGCAGTCGATCGAGAACTTTTGGCACGTTCCCCACACGACGATCTACAGCGAGCCCACCCGGCTCGCCGAGGGAGGCTTGCTGTCCGAGTGCCAGGAGGCGGGGGGGCGACGGCGCAAGCTCTACTCGCTCACCGACAGCGGGCGCCGGGCGCTGCGCGAGTGGGCCGGATCGCCAGAGTCGGCGCCGCCCGAGCTGCGCGACGAGGGCATGCTGAAGATATTCGCAGGCGCCGATCCCCACGCGATCTTCACGCGCAGGCGCGCGTGGCACGAGGCCAAGCTGATCGAGCTGGAGGGCCTGCTGTCGGAGATGCGCAGCGGCGGTGGCTCGATCGCGGACGAGCTCGACTGGAGCGCCGCACAACGCGCGAGCGCCGAGGCGACGTTGCGCTTCGGTATCGCCTACCACCAGCTCCTGCTGGCACAGGTCGGGCGCTTCCTGCTCGAGCTCGAGGCGGCGGCGCGAGCAGGCCCAACAGCGAAGAAGGGCACGCGCAGCGGCGGCGCGCCGGGCTAGGCGGCGACCTGCACGCCGCCCGTCGCGGGTCCAGAAGCAACCGGGTAGCGGCGCCGGATGTCATAGAGCGTCGTGCGCTCGGCCGCAGGGCGCCCGGCCTCGTGCGCGGCCGCGACGAGCTGGTCGGGCTCGAGGCGCGTGCCGTGGTAGCTGCCCGCGAGCCGGCTGATCGACTCCTCCATCAGCGTCCCGCCGAGGTCGTTGACGCCCCAGCGCAGCGACTCGGTGGCGGCGTCGAGGCCCATCTTCACCCAGCTCGCCTGCACGTTCGCGACCGTGCGCCCGAGCGCGAGTCGAAACACGGCCGTGTGCTTGAGGTTCTCAGCTCGAGAGATCTCCTCGACGCCATGAGTCCGTCCCAGCAGGGTTTGGAAGGGGATGAACGACAGCGGCACGAACTCGGTGATGCCGCCTGTGCGCTCCTGCAGCTCGCGGATCACGCGCATGTGCTCGGCGAGCTCCCACGGCTCCTCGATGTGCCCGAACATCACGGTGGCGGTCGAGCGCAGCCCCGCCGCGTGCGAGGCCTCGATGATCTCGACCCAGCGTCCGACCGGCAGCTTGTTCGGCGAGATGCGCTCACGGACGCCGTCGTGGAGCACCTCGGCGGCGGTGCCCGGCGTCGAGCCGAGGCCCGCGTCGCGCAGGCGCGCGAAGACCTCCGCGGGGCTCAGCCCGGAGATGTCGCACATGTGCGCGATCTCCATCGGGCTGTAGGCGTGCAGGTGCAGCTCCGAGCCCGCCGCCGCGGCGGTCGCCTTCGCGAGGCGCAGCCAGCCGAGGTAGTCCTCGAGCGCCCAGTCGGGGTGGATGCCGGATTGGATGCACAGCTCGGTGGCGCCGAACTCGAGCGCGTCGTGAATGCGCGCCACGAACTCCTGCTCGTCATGCTCGTAGGCGTCCGGCGAGCGCTTGCCCTGTCCGAAGCCGCAGAACGCGCAACCGACGGTGCAGACGTTGGAGATGTTGATGTTGCGGTTGACCACGAACGTCACCAGCTCACCCGCCAGCTCGGCGCGCAGCTCGTCGGCTGCCCGGCGCATGTCCTCGATCGCCGGCGGGCGCGTCTCGGCGAACATCGCCGTCAGCTCCTCCGCGCTCAGGGGGCACCCCTCACGCGCGCGCTCGATCGCACCGCCGACGAGGTCAGGACGGATCGGCGCCGGGGGGTCCGTGCGTCCGGAGCCGCGGCGCGGGATGAAGCTCCAGTACTTGACCTTGATCGTGTCCATCACGCCCTGCGCGACCCACTCGGGGTCGATGTACTGCGGGTACACGCACAGCCGCTCGGTCAGCGCGACGCCGTCCTGCTGCAGGCGCTTGCGCACCTGATGCGGTGAGGGGAACGGGTGCTCGGGGGAGATGTGGTCGCCGTTGGCGCTCAGCCCGCCGAGGTCGCTCGCGCCGGCGGCGACGAGCTCACCCCACCAGTCGGCGAGGTTCGGCGGGACCTGGATGCCGACGTCGGGCATCAACCGCCGGGTCTCGGCGATCAGCCGCTTCATGTCCTCGATCTTGATTGGATCCCCGCCCGCCCCCGCCCACTCCGGCAGCGCCAGCTGCGGGCGCTCAGCGATGCCAGTACGCCAGTATTCGCGCGCGGCCGCATCGGCGATCTGCGCGGGCTCCTGTCCGTAGTAGCGCTGGTGGGGCACGAAGTTCTGCAGGATCACCTCCTGAATGTGCCCATGCTCGCCGTGGACCGCGGCGATCGCTTCGAGCGATTCGACGCGCTCCTGCTCGGTCTCCCCGATCCCCACCAGAATGCCGCTGGTGAACGGGATCCGCAGCTCGCCGGCCTGGCGGATCGTCTGCAGACGCCGCGCGGGGTGCTTCGTGGGCGATCCCGCGTGCACCGTCTGCATCAGCCGCTCGGACACCGACTCCAGCATCAAGCCCTGCGAGGCCGTCACCTCGCGCAGACGCGCGAGATCCTCGCGCGTGAGCACGCCAAGATTTGTGTGCGGCAAGAGGCCGCGCTCGAGCGCGCGCTCGCACGTCCACACGACGTAGGCGGTGAAGTCCTCGTGGCCGTATTCGCGCAGGCGCGCGGCGACGTCCGGGTTGACCTCGGGGCGCTCGCCGGTCAACACCAACAGCTCCTTGATCTGGCGGCGCGCGGCGCCGTCGATGATCTCGAGCACCTCCTCAGGCGCGTACAGATGCGCCTGGTGGGTGGCGAAGGCGCAGTACTTGCAGTAGCAGCGGCACGTCCGCGACAGCGACAGCGTCAGGTTGCGCGAGAAGGTCACCCGGCGGCGCATGAGCATGAGTCTAGGGCGCCACGAGCGCGACGCCTCCGCGACTGTGTGTGCGCCAGCCGCCGTCCAATAGGCTGCAGCGATGCCCTCTGTCCTGTTGACAGGCGCCGGCCGCGGAATCGGGCAGGCGACCGCGCTGAAGCTCGCCGCGAGCGGCTGGGAGGTGTTCGCCGGTGTCAGGCGCGCTGAGGACGGCGAAGCGCTGGTCGCAGCGAGCCCAGCCGGGCGGATCACGCCGCTCCTGCTGGACGTCACCGACGCCGCGCAGATCGACGCGCTGGACGTGACGCTGCCCGAGCGCGTCGACGCGCTCGTCAACAACGCCGGAATCGTCGTGCCCGGCCCCGTGGAGGGCGTCACGGTCGAGGACCTGCGACGCCAGCTGGAGGTCAACGTGGTCGGGCAGGTCGCGGTGACGCAGGCGCTGCTGCCCCGTCTGCGCGCCAGCCGCGGCCGCGTGGTGTTCGTCTCCTCGGTCGGCGGCCGCGTGGCAACCCCGATGATGGGCCCCTACTCGGCTTCCAAGTTCGCGCTCGAGGGTCTCGCCGACTCGCTGCGCATCGAGCTGCGCCGCTGGGGCATCCGCGTCGTGCTGATCGAGCCGGGCGCGATCGACACCGACCTCTGGCGGCTGGCGCCCGACACCGCTCGCGACGTCGAGCTGGCGCTGGCGCCGGAGCTGCGCGAGCTCTACGCCGAGCATCTGTCCGGCATCAAGAAGACGATTCCGCGCGTGCAGAAGCAAGCCGCGCCTGCGGCTCGCGTGGCCGACACGATCGAGCGGGCGCTGAGCACCCCGCGACCGCGGGCCCGCTACCTCGTCGGCACGGACGCGCGGGTGCAGGCGCTGATCGGATCGGCACTGCCGACGCGCGCGGCCGACGCGGCGATCGCGCGCTTCACCGGCACGCCGTCCGCTCGATAACTCCTCCGACTCAGCCCGCGGCCGGCTCCGCTGCGCCGGCGACCGCCGATGCCTGTTCGACCGGGTGCTCGGTCACCGCGCCGTTGCCGGACCCACCGATGCCCAGCCCGTCGCGCAGCCGCGCCCCAAGATCGGCGTCCACCTGCTGCCAGTGGCCGACCGCGCGTACCTGGATCTCGCGGCTGACGTCGTTGCCGAGGTGCCCGATGAGGTTCGCCGCGAGATTGTCGCGGTCACGCTCGGAGAGCACCTCGCGATAGAGCGAACCTGCCTGACCGTAGTCGTCGTCCTCGTTGTGCAGCGTCTGCGCGGCGCGCACGATCTCCCCGTCGGCCTGCCACGAGGGGTCTGGGTAGCGCTGCCGGTCGGCCTCGGGGCCACCGAAGCTGTTCGGCGCGTATACCGGCTGCGCACCCGAGTGCTCGTAGCGCATCGCGCCGTCCTTGTTGTAGGTGTGGACCTCGCTCTTGGGGCGGTTGATCGGCAGCTGCAGGTAGTTCGGGCCGATGCGGTAGCGGTGCGTGTCGGGGTAGCTGAACATCCTCCCGAGCAGCATCCGGTCGGGGCTCGGGCCGATGCCCGGCACCATGTTCGCGGGCTCAAACGACGCCTGCTCGACTTCCGCGAAGTAGTTCTCCGGGTTGCGGTCGAGCACCAGGCGGCCGATCGTCACGGGCGGGTAGTCGCTGTGCGGCCAGACCTTCGTCAGGTCGAACGGGTTGAAGCGGTAGTCCTTGGCGTCGTCGAACGGCATGATCTGCATCTCCAGACGCCATTCCGGCGCGTCGCCACCGGCGATCGACTCGAACAGGTCGCGCAGGTGATGGTCGGCGTCCTCCGCGGCCATCGCCTTCGCTTCGGCGTCGGTGAAGCACTCGATCCCCTGGACCGTCTTGAAGTGGTACTTGACCCAGAACCGATCGCCGCCCGCGTTGACCCACATGAACGTGTGGCTGCCGTAGCCGTTCATGTGTCGCCACGTCTTCGGTGTGCCGCGGTCTGACATCAGGAACGAAACCTGGTGGTATGACTCGGGCGAGAGCGACCAGAAGTCCCACTGCGCGTTGTTCGAGCGGGTGTTCGTGTCGGGCATGCGCTTCTGCGAGTGGATGAAGTCGGAGAACTTCGACGGGTCCTTGATGAAGAAGATCGGCGTGTTGTTGCCAACCAGGTCGTAGTTGCCGTCCTCGGTGTAGAACTTCAGCGCGAACCCGCGCGGGTCGCGCACCGTGTCGGCCGAGCCGAGCTCGCCGGCGACGGTCGAGAAGCGCAGGAAGGTGTCGGTCCGCTTGCCGACCTGCGACAGGAAGCTCGCGCTGGTCCACTGCGTCACGTCCTCGGTGACTTCGAAGAAGCCGTGCGCGGCGCCACCCTTGGCGTGGACGACGCGCTCGGGCACGCGCTCGCGGTTGAACTGCGCCATCTTCTGGATCACGTAGTGGTCCTGCAGCAGGATCGGGCCATCCGGGCCGACGGTCAGCGAGTGCTCGTCGCTTGCTGCCGGGATGCCCGCGTCGGTGGTGGTGCGGGGCGGCTTGTCGCTCATTGCGTCATTCCTCCGTCGTCGTTGGTCGTTGGCTGGGCGTCCGGCGCTGGACGTCTCCGATCGTAAAGCTTCCGCGCCCCTCTATCCTGCACGGCCGTGAGCCAGGCGCAGCCCGAGCAGGCCCCTCCCGCGCAGGCGCAGGTCTATCTCGCGCGCCACGGCCAGACGGCGTACAACCACGAGGGGCGCTTCCAGGGCCAGCAGCAGGTGCCGCTCGACGACACCGGACGTGCTCAGGCGGCGCAGCTGGCGCAGCGGGCAACGGCTTACGGCTTTCGCGCGCTGTGGTGCAGCCCGCTGCTGCGTGCGCGCGAAACGGCCGACGTGGTCGCGGCGCGACTCGGTCTCGAGCCCAAAGACGACGCGCGCCTGATGGAGACCGATGCCGGCGACTGGACGAACCTGACGTTCGAAGAGGTCCGCGCCCAGGCGCCAGAGCGCTTCGACGCGTTCGCCGCCGCCGAGCCGGGCTTCAGCTTCCCCGGCGGCGAGTCCTTCGCCGAGCAGGAGGTGCGCGTGAGCGCTGCGCTCGCCGACATCGAAAAGGGCGAGCTGCCGGCCCTCGTCGTCTGCCACGGAATGGTCATCCGAGCCGCGTTCGCCAGTCGCGCAGGAGACGGCGCGACCGGGCCGTCGCCGACTGTGCCCTTCAAACGTGTGCCCAACGCCGCGCTCGTGCCACTCGCTCCCGCGGCCGCCGCGAGGGCGGCCGCGGGGGACGAGCTGGGCGGCGGCGCGCCCACGCTCACGAGCTGACGCTCAGCCCGATGTCACGGGCGCGCGCGCCCCGATGAACTCGAGCAGTGCCTTGTTCACCTGATCGGCGTGGGTCCACGCGATCGCGTGCGGGCCGCCGTCGATCACGACGAGCTTCATGTCCTTGATCATGCCCGGAAGGCGCTTGCCGGTCTTTTCAAACGGCAGAATCCGGTCGGCGTCACCCTGGATCACCAGCACCGGCACATCGATCTTCGCGAGGTCCTGGCGAAAGTCGGTCTCCCACGTCTCGATGCACGCCACCGCGGCTGTCGCCGACGCGTCGACGGCGATGTTCCAACTGGCCTGGAATGCCTGTTCACTGACGAGCGTCCCGCCGTAGACGTCCATGTTGTAGAAGTTGTCGAGGAAGCCCTTCAGGAACGCCGGGCTGTCCGCCATCGCTTCCTTGGTGAACCCGTCGAAGAGGCTGCCGGGGAGCCCCTCGGGGTTGTCGTCGGCCTGGAGCAGGAACGGCGGAATCGGCGACACGAGCACCGCCCGCTCGATCCGTTCGGAGCCCCGTGTACCCAGATAGCGCGTCACCTCGCCGGTGCCCATCGAGTGTCCGACGAGCGTCACGTGGCGGAGATCCAGATCGTCCAAGAGCGTGCTCAGATCCGCCGCGAACGTGCCGTAGTCATAGCCGCTCGTCGGTTGGCTGGATTTACCGAATCCGCGGCGGTCATACGTGATCACCCGGTGCCCGGCTTTCATCAAGACCGGGACCTGCTTGTCCCACGCGCGGCCGCTCAGCGGGTAGCCGTGAATGAGGACCATAGGCGTTCCCGAGCCGTGATCCTCGTAGTACAGGTCAATCGAGCCAGAGTTCTCTTGACCGACGGAGATGTAGGGCATGACGCTCCTCCTGTCGAGCGTAGTTGTCCCGGCCCATGAGACCGGGCATGATCGCGGAGCTGGTCGCGGGCCCCGGCTCGTTGATCAGCCCCACGCCGAAGCTACTCCTTTGCTCGTGGTGGTGTCATCCAGTCGGCGATCGGCGCCAGACTGCTGACGTCCTCGCCGGCGAGCGCCAGGAACTGGTCCTCGCTCGGGCGACACCGCATCGCGACTCAGACTCTCAATGTCTAGTCTCATGGATGTGCTGGTGCGATTCAGCGAACACGCCGGTCCGCCGGCAGGCAGATGACGATGACGGACATCGGCGACGGCCGCTTCCAACAGGGCGAGCCCATCTGGGTGATGGAGGCGGACGGCTCGCAGCGCCTCGCGGAGTACATCGGCGTGCAGGAGACGAGCGCGTGGTTCGGAGGCCCTCCCGCGGTCTTGGTCTTCTACACCGACACCCGCGCAGGAGGAGCCGTAGAGGTAGATCGCGTGATCGCACGCGAGACCGACGATTGAGGCGCCGGACGCCGGCGCGCTGAGAGCCCCAGTGGCACGGCAACCGAGCACAAGCGACCGCGACCGCCCGGCCATCACCGAGGCGCCCGTGGTGCGTCTGGCGCCGCCATCGCTTCGCGGTGTGCTGCGGATAGCTCTGATCCTCGTCGGGTGCGCGATCGCTCTGTACCTGTTGTGGCGGGTGCGTACCGTCGTCCGGCTCGTGGGGATCAGCCTGTTCCTTGCACTCGCGCTTGTCCCGGTCGTCGATTCACTCGATCGACACCGCCGCGTACCTCGGGCGGTGATCATCCTGGCCGTGTTCGTGGTCCTGATCGCCACCGTGGCCGTCATCGGCGCGGTGGTGGTGCCGAGCATGGTCAAGGACGTCGGCCGGCTCTCCCACGACGCGCCGCAATATGCGCGTGATCTGCGCACCAACTCGACGTTCCGCCACTACGACAACCGCTACCACATCAGCGCGAAGCTCGTGCAGGACGCCCGCCGCCTGCCGCAGTCGCTGGGCCACCTCGCCGGCCCGCTCAAGGACGTCACCGTGTCGGCTTTCAGCTTCATCGGCCAGCTTGTCACGGTGCTCGCACTGACCTTCCTGCTGATCCTGCACGGCCGCGAGTATGTGGGCATGGCGGTTTCGCTGACCGGGCCACGCGAAGCGCGATACCGCCGCCTGGTGCGCGAAATCGAGCAGGCGGTCGCCAAATACGTGCTCGGCAACATCGCGATCAGCGGACTTGCCACGATCGCGACGTGGATCGTCCTGTCGATTCTCGGCGTGCCCTACGCGCTGTCGCTCGGCTTCGTCGTCGGCTTCTTCGACCTCCTCCCACTCGTCGGAGCGACCCTCGGCGCGATCGTCGTGGCGCTCGCCACGCTGACCGTGCACTTCCCGGTCGCGACGCTCGTGTGGGTCGCGTTCATCATCGTGTGGCAGCGCTTCGAGGACTACGTGATGCAGCCCATGGTCTACGGGCGCGCGCTGCACGTCAACCCGCTCGTGACGATCGTGGCGGTGCTCGCAGGAGCCGAGCTGCTCGGGATCCTCGGCGCGCTGATAGCGATTCCCACAGCCGCTGCGATCCAGATCATCCTCACCGACTGGTGGTCCTCGCGAGCCGCGGCGCGAGCCCCGACAGCCGCCGCCGAGCGCAGCGCCACCGCTGGGTGAGCCGGCGTGCGCGGGTCGTGATGGCAGACGGGGCCCACGCGACGCCCGTTCCGTCACGGCCCGCGCCCGCGACCGAATCGGCGCACCACAGCCGACACGCGCTGAGAATCGCCAGGGGCCACCTGCGCAAGAGGCTCCTCAAGCTCGCGGGCTACCTCGTCGTCGTCTACCTCGTGGTGAAGCTGCTGCCGGGACTCGAAGAGGCGCTGAGCAGCCTCGAGCGGGTCAGCTGGGAATGGGTCGTCGTGGCGGTCGCGATCGAGGTTCTGTCAGAGACCGGCTTCGTCACCTCCTGGCGCGCGATCGTTGATCCCGAAGATCTCTTGAGCCGTGATGGTCGCGGTGAGCGAATGGGCACTCGCGTCGCGTGGGCGCAGTTGGGAGGCGGGATGCTCGTCCCCGGCGGCTCGCTGTCGAGTGTCGGCGTCGGAGCCTGGATTCTCCATCGCTTCGGGATGCCCACCAAGCTCGTCGCCGAGCGCCAGTTCAACCTCAGCTTTCTCAACACCGGCATCGACGCGCTCGCGTTGATCGCCTTCGGCGTCGGACTCGCAAGCGGGATCTTCCCGGGCGAGCACAAGCTCACGCTGACGCTGCTGCCGGCGGCTGTGGCGGCGATCGCGATCCTGACGGTCCTGCGGATCGCGCGCCGCGCAGAGAGCTACGCCGCGCGTACCCACGCCAAGCACCCAAAGCTCGCCGTCTCGATCGAGACGCTCGCCCGCGCCGTCGAGGACACCCGCGCGCTGCTGGTTCACCGCGACGGCCTGAAGAGCGTGCTCGGGGCGCTCGCCTACCTCGGGTTCGACGTGCTCGTGCTGTGGAGTGCCTTCATCGCGATCCACGCCCACCCTGCCCCCGGCTTCGCGGTCGTCCTCATGGCCTACATCATCGGCGCACTCGGCGGCTCGCTGCCACTGCCGGCCGGCGTTGGCGCGATCGGCGGCATGGTCGGGATGCTGATCCTGTACGGCGTCGCGCACAACGCCGCGGTCGTCACCGTGCTCCTCTACCAGGCGATCGGACAGCTCGTGCCGCTGATCGGCGGCGGGATCGCATACCTGTTCCTGCGCGGCAAGTTCGGCCCGATCGAGGCCGACCAGATCCCGAGTCGAGGCGACATCGTCGCCTAGTGCTCCGAGCTCCTCAGCGCTCGCCGGTCCAGGGCGCCACCTGTCCGCCCAGCTGCGGCTCCTGCTCGATCTCGACGCGGGTCGACTCGAGGAAGCGACTGACCATGTTGTAGTAGCTGACCAGCAGGATCAGCTCGGCGGCCTCGCGCGGCCCATAGCGCTCGACGATCTGCTCGAGCGCCTCGTCAGAGAGGCGCACGTCGCGGCTGACCTCGTCGGCGACGCGACAGATCAGGTTCGCCTCCTCGTCGAGGCTCGTGACCGGGTCCTCCCCGCCGATCGCTCGGATCTCCGCGTCGGTCACGCCCACGTTGCCGGCGAGCTGCTCGTGCTGGGCCCACTCGTAGGGAGCACGTGTTGCGTGCGCGACCCTCAGCACGGCGATCTCCCGCCTTCGCGCGTCGAGTGCAGTCGAGAGCACCGCGCGCCCGAGCGCCATGAACGGACGAGCCGCGCGGGGCGCCCCGGCGACCATCCGAAAGACGTTCAGCGGCGGGAGCTTGGCGAGCAGATCGCGCTGCTCGGGACCGAGCTCGTCGTCGCTCGGGAGCGGGATCTTCGACGGCATGGCGCGAGCCTGACACATCCAGCCGGCCGGCGTCAGAACCTCAGCGCAGGATCGCGCAGCCGGTCGTCCCGTGCGCGATCAGCGTTTCGTCTGACTCGAGGAACAGCCGTCCCTCGGCCGTGGCGGTGCGCCTGCCGCGGTGGACCACGCGGCCCTCCGCGAGGACACGACCCGACGCGTCGCTCATCGCCCGGATGTAGCGGACCTGCAGGTCGGTGGTCGTGTAGCCGACTCCCGCCTGGAGCGTCGTGTGGACCGCGCAGCCCATGCACGAGTCGAGAATCGTCGCTGCGATGCCGCCATGCACGGAGCCGATCGGGTTGTACATCCACTCGGCCGGCTCCATCGCGAACAGCGCGCGGCCGTCCTCGACCTCGACGATCGTGAAGTCGAGCAGACGTGCGATCGGCGGCGGCGGCAACGTGCCATCGATGATCGCCTGCATGCAGTCGAGGCCCGGCAACTCGACGGCAGCGGCGGCCGCGGCTGTCGGATCCTCCCAGCTGAAGCTGCGCGTCCGCAGCTGCTCGAGCGTGCTCACGCCACGCGCTCCGCGACGAGGGTGGTCTCCGCGCGCGGCACGCCGGCTGCTGGGCTCGCTGCAGTGACCGGCGCCGTGAGCGGCTTGCGCGACGCCGAGCCGATGGCAAGCAGCGCGAGACCCGCCGTTAGTCCGCCTGCGACGCTTATCAGCCACGCCTCGTGGAAGTCCGATGCGCTCCCGGTGCTGGTGCCGAGCACCGCCACGAGCAGCGCGACGCCGAGCGCCGCGCCGATCTGGCGGCCCATCGTCAGCACCGCGGCGCCGGTCGCGAAGCGCTCGGGCGCCAGGGATGAGGTGCCGGCACCGGTGAGGGTCGGGATCATCAGGCCCACGCCCGCTCCGCTGATGGCGATCCCCGGCAGGTACTCGCTCACGTATGCGGGCGTGTCTCCGGTCTGCGTGATGTACCAGACCTGACCGGCGACGAACAGCAGCGCCCCGATCACGCCGGGGATGCGGTAGCCGACGCGCGCCCCCAGCCGAGCCGACGGGATGCTGAAGGCCGTCGCCATCGCCGGGCCGGGAAACAGCATCAGGCCGGCGGTCAGCACCGACTCATGCCACACCCCCGTCAGGAACAGGACGCCCGCGAGCAGCATCGCGCCGAATCCCGCGAAGAACAGCACCGAGGCTCCCACCGCCAGCCCGAAGCTGCGCACACGCAGCATCGCCGGGTCCACGACGGGCGAGTCGTGGTGTTCCGAGCGCCACCAGATCGCGGGCAGCCCCACCGCTGTGACGGCGAGCAGCGCGAGGATCGGCGCCGAGTCCCAGCCCCATTCCTGACCCTTCACGATCGCCACGACGAGCGACCCGATCACGACGATCAGCGCGAGCGCGCCGAGCACGTCGGGGCGCGCGGCGCCCAGTTCGCGCCGCTCGGTCAGCGTGCGTATCCCGAAGCCGAGGCCGAGCAGGCCGATCGGGACGTTCACGAGGAAGACCCAGCGCCAGTCGGCCTGCACGAGCAGGCCACCGAGCGGCGGTCCGGCCGCGGCCGCGATGCCACCCGTGGCGGCCCAGACGCCGATCGCGACGTGGCGCTCGTGCGGCCCGAACTCAGGGAGCATCAGGCCGAGCGATGTCGGCAGCATCAGCGCACCGCCTACGGCCTGCACGATGCGCGCCACGGTCAGCACGCCGACCGACGGCGCGAGCGCGCAGCCGGTGCTCGCCACGACGAAGATGGCGAGACCCAGTAGGAACGCGCGCTTGCGTCCAAACGCGTCCGCCCAGCGTCCGGCGGGGACGAGCAGCGCGGCGAACACGATCGCGTAGGCGCTGAGGATCCACGACAGCGAGCCGAGCGAGACGCCGCCGAAGTGCCTGGCGATCGCCGGGAAGGCGATGTTGACGATGAACAGGTCGAGGCTCGACATGAACACCCCGACACACACGATCAGCGACACGCGCCACTTGCGTTGCATCATGAAACCGACCATAGCATAGAGTTGCATCATGCAACTCAATCGGCTAACATGGCCGTCGATGCTTGGAAGTGACTACGAAGGACAGATCTGCAGCATCGCCGGCGCGCTCGAGGTGGTCGGCGAGCGTTGGTCGCTGCTGATCGTGCGCAACGTGTTCCTCGGCCTGCGCCGCTTCGATGAGATCCAGTCGAACCTGGGGATCGCGCGCAACGTCCTGCATACCCGCCTCACCAGGCTGCTCGAGCAAGGGGTGCTCGAAAAGCGCCTCTATCAGGAGCACCCGCCTCGCTACGAATACCGCCTCACCGAGAAGGGCCTCGATCTGTGGCCGACGATGGTCGCGCTGATGCAATGGGGCGACCGCTACACGCCCTCGAGCGGCGGTCCGGCGGTCGTCCTCGAACACCGTGCCTGCGGCGGCGCCGTCGACGAGCATCGTCTGTGCGAGGCTTGTGGGGCGAGCTTGTCGGTGCGCGACGTGCGCGCGCTTCCCGGCCCCGGAGCGGCACCGGAGCACCCACTCTTGCGCCGCGCCGCGCACCAGCAGGACGCCCAGCCGGCGTAGGCGCCTACGGGCCGGCAGCGAGGGCGCCGGCGACGAGCTCGACGCCTTCGCGGGCCATGCGCGAGCGTGGCACCACGATGTCGAACCCGGCCCGCTCGGCGGCCTCGCGCGCAGCGACATCGACGTGCGAGTAGAAGCCGAGCGTGCGCATCGACCCGAGCTCGCCCGTCCCGAGCAGCCGTTCGACGGTCGCCGCACCATCGAGGTCTGCGTCGGTCAGGTCAACCACGAGGACATTCGCCGCCGCCGCGTCTGCGTCGGCGACGTCGCCGAGCCGGCGCTTGAGCAGCGCCTCATCGGCGAGCAGCTCGACGTCGTAGCCGGCGAGCGTGAGCGCGCCCTGGACCTGCGAGCCGAACAGCAGATCGCGTGTGAGCGCGAGCACGCGCGCCATCGCTACTGGGCCCGTAGGCGACGAAACTGCTCACGCTCGGAGTACGGGCGCCCCCACGTCTCCTTGATCTCCACGCGCCCGCTGCGCTCCTCGCGCACCACCATCTCGCCCTCCAGGCCCGCGTCGTCGAGCAGCCCGAGCGCGCCGTGGACGGTCGGCGCGGCGGCGGCGTGGCCGAAGCGGTGGGCGACGAGCAGCCGCCAGTGCCAGTCGTTGTGTGAATAGGGGCGCGCATTGCATGTCGTCAGCAGCACCGCCGCCTCGACGTAGCGCGACTCGTCGGCGATCCTCAGATCGAGCTCCAGATCAGTCCAGTCCTCGGGCAGCGAATCGACGATCCGCTGGAAGTCCTCCGCCAAAGCCATTGGCCGCAAGCCTAGCGCGGCTATTCTCGAATCGATGGCAAGCGCACGCACCGACACCGCCGCGGCGGCCCGTGAGCACTCGCTCGAGGGCGAATACCGTGCGCTCATCGAGGGCTGCGGCGTGGTGGATCGATCGCAGCGAGGCAAGCTCGCGCTCACCGGCGCGGGCGCGCTCGAGTTCCTCAACGGACAGGTCACAAACGAGCTGAGCTCGCTGCGCCCGGGTACGGGCTGCTACGCGGCCTTCCTGACTCACAAGGGCAAGATGCTCGGCGACCTGCGGATCCTGGCGGTGGGCGACGACGAGTACGCGGGCGCGCAGCCCCCCGGCGCTGCCGCCGCGCTTCTGCTCGACACCGAGCGCGTCGCGCTGCAGGGACTGTTCGACATGATCCGCCGCTTCAAGGTCGGCTACGACGTCGAGCTCCACAAGCGCACGGTCGAGCGGGGGCTGCTGTCGCTGATCGGCCCTGACGCGGCGGCGATCGCCGCCGCCGAGGGCCTCGCCGAGGTCGAGCACGCAAATGCGCTCGTGGAGATCGACGGGATCGCCGCGCTGGCGGTGCGCACCGACGTCGGGGTCGACCTGATCGGCGCCGCGGCGTCAACGCCTGCGCTGTGGGCTGCGCTGGGCGATCGCGGCGCGCAGGCCGTCTCCGAGCAGGTCGCAGAGTGTCTGCGCGTCGAGCGCGGACGCCCCCGCTACGGGGTCGACCTCGACGACAGCGTCATCCCCCAGGAGGCGGGGCTCAACGAGCGCGCAGTCAGCTTCACGAAGGGCTGCTACGTCGGCCAAGAGACGGTCGCCCGTCTCCACTACAAGGGCAAGCCGAACCGGCATCTGCGCGGACTGCGCCTGTCCGCGCCGGCGGCGCCCGGCGAGGAGCTGCGTCTCGGCGAGCGGCCGGTTGGCCGCCTCGGCAGCGCGGTCCTCTCCCCCAGGCTGGGTCCGATCGGACTGGCGCTCGTGCGCCGCGAGGCTGAGCCGGGAAGCACGGTGAGCGTCGGCGAAGCAGGCGCGAGCGCCGAGGTGCTCGAGCTGCCGTTTCCCGCAGCCTGAGCGCAACCGCACGCCGATCGCTAGGCCCCCGCGTCGCCCTCAGGGGGCTTTCGGTCCTGCAAGTGCTTACGAATCGTCGCGTCGTGCGCCTTGACCGCGTCGGGATGCGGAGGCGTGTCGAGCGTGCTGATCACGTTCGGGGCGTCCAGCGGCAAGGTCGTGGGCTCCAGCTCGCCCGGATCCTTGAACGGCTGCTCTTCACTCATCGCCATCGCCCTCGGGCGGAATACCCGATTCCTCGGTGTAGGCATGCCACTGTTCGCCGAGCAGATCGAGCAGCTGACTGGCGAGCAGCGGCGAGAAGGACACGCGCGAGACGACCATCCCCTGCTGCCCCTGCGGCCCGATGCGCATGAAGTCGAGCGTGAACTCGTGCGGCGTACGTGCGATCGCCGCCGCGTTGGCCCATTTGCCGGCGAACTCCTCCGGCG